>Ga0265294_10001569_pt1 | contig 30821 bp, 27 predicted proteins | sample MunlanPumphouse3_FD_192504 | JGI IMG/M metagenome (GOLD analysis project Ga0265294, IMG submission 192504) | Groundwater microbial communities from a municipal landfill in Southern Ontario, Canada - Pumphouse #3 | ecosystem: Environmental > Aquatic > Deep subsurface > Groundwater | place...
CTGGCGCTTATATACTCTTCGAACCTTTTCCCTTTTGAAGGGAAGCGGTCAAAGACGGCTTCTCAAAGGTCAGGGTAACTGACTCACGAGGTAACAATGTTAGGCACAGGGGGTTATAAACCCACCGGAACATTACCACAGAACTACAGATGAAACACACATTTGTGTTCATCCACAGTCACACCCGTTCTAAGGTATACGCATCGGATTCCTGATTCCACGAAGGATTCTGGGTATCTTTCACGCACCTTGCGAGGTAACTAGATTAGTGGATTTCCCATATAAACCCACCGAAACCCAATCAGGATAACAGGACTGAGAACATACCTGAGGCTACAATTATCAAAACACATACCAGACATGCTCCAATCAGAATTGCGAGAACAATCCACCAAAAATTATGCGGCTTTTTGACCCTTCTCTGCACAACCATCATTCATCACCACCCATAAATCTCCGAAAAACTCATCCTGTTCAAGATCGACCTGCCCACTCTGGACCAAAAATAAACAGGGAAGATAGACAAAATACAGCGGCCAGTGAAGAGTTGAAACCAGTTCATACAGCGAAACTCCGGGGTCACGCGCATCAGGATGTGCAGAAACAACTGCATAAATCTGCTCAGCCATATGCTCATAATCTTCATCGTGCGCTATCCCTACAATCTCCTCCGTATCCGGCTCCGCAAACAATTCATCCTCGGTTTCGATAAACTTCCGCCTTCTTTGCCGCCTTCGTTCCGCCTTCTCTGCCAGTTTCAGCTCTTTTATCAATTCATAGAGAGTAACCGGACGCTTCCTCGAATCTTTCCGCTTAAGCCTGCGATCGATCTCCCGCTCCAGAAGCTCAATAGGACCAAGCGCCCTTTCCAGAGTAACTTCATCCTCCGCAAATGGATCCGCCGCGCAGTCAAATACATCATCATCTGTCCCTTCTTCAAACTCAGGCTCGTCCAGAGACTCCGACTTCATGCGCAAAAGTACTGACGCATAAAATATTGTCCTGCCTGAAATCCTCAGATCGAGTTCGCACCTGCGTTCCAATTCGGTCAGAAACCGTTCCGTGACCTCAACGATGTCAATATTCCAGGGATCGATATCCCCGTTCTTCGCCATCTGACATAAAATCTCAATCGGTTCCTCGAGTTTATCTCCCCGTAACTCTTCCGGCAAATCCTCAGTCATTCATCTTCACACCGGTAACAAGCGTACTCTTATCACTCAGCCGCAGTGTCACACCAACCATCCGGTCTGCTGCCTCGATCATCGGCTTCCTGTGTGACACAATGACAAACTGGCTCTCCGCGCATATCCCACGAACCATCTGAGACAGACGCTCCACATTCATACCATCCAGATTGGAATCCACTTCGTCGAGTGCATAGAATGGGGCCGGCATATACTGCTGGATCGCAAAAATAAATGAAAGCGTTGTAAACGACTTCTCGCCGCCTGACATAAGATTGAGCCGGGTTACCTCCTTTCCACGCGGCGACACCTCAAATGTCACGCCGCCAAGGAATGGATCTTCCTCATTATCCAGCACCAGGTGACCCCATCCATCATTTAGCCGCGTATAAATTTCCTGAAAATACTTATTGATAGCCAAATATGCTTCCATAAACGCATCGTGCTTCATCTGCTTGAAGCTCTCGATCTTATCAAGCAGCGCCTGACGTTCACGTGAAAGAGTATTCTTTTTCTCGGTTCGTTCGACTGACCTCTGCTGAACTTCATCATACTGCTCGATTGCAAGCATATTCACGTTCCCGAGTTTTCTTACAGAACGTTCGGTTGTCGCAATTCTGTCAAGAATTTCATCCATCGTTAAATCACACTCGACCTCATCCTTAATCGACCCCTTGATCTCGGACATTTCAAGTGCAAGAGATGCGGACTTTTCATCAAACGTGGAAATCTGCACAGTACAACGTTCTTCATCCCCCTGCAGAGTCATGATTCTTGTCTGGGCTTCGTCGGCCATACGCTGAACCCGGATCCTTTCATTGGTAAGTTCCTCGATTTCCCCGGTAAATGCCTTCATCTCATCTTTGAACGCATTAATTGCTGCATTTGCTGTGTCGATCGACGCATAGCATCCCACGATCTCCTCATCGATAGCAGTATTCTTCGCCTCAAGAGCCGTGCGTTCCCGTGTCTTCTGCTCCACATTCTGTTTGAAATGCTGACGCTCAAGATTCAGACCGGAGAGGTCGCTCACCTTATTCTCAAACCTGCGGTACGTATCGTTGTAACCGGTCTGTGCCTTCTGTAGTTTATCAGTCAGCAGACTGAACTCGTCCTCATTCAGAACAGATTTGAGTTCATTCACCCGATTATTGAGCACATCTATTTCATCAGAGAGCGCATCCACATGGATTTCCAGATCGGCAACCTGATTCGCATTTTCTTTCTTGTCACGTTCTGTTTCTTCCAGAAGACGTGCGGCTTCCACTTCATCTTCCGCAATTTTATCAAGGATCCGATTACAGTCGTTGATCTTCAGTTCGATCTGAGTGATTTTTGATTCATGTTCTCCGCGTTCTGCACGAAGACCCTCAGATACCGCCTTGTGGCGACCTTCTGCTGCAAGAAGATCGGATTCATCATTACGCAACTCCGCAAGTTTTGCAGAAATATCCGCAGACTCCCGACCGACCGCGACGCCAAAACCCCGGAGATCTTTTCTGATAGAACCACCGGTCATCGCTCCGCCCCTTTCGAGTAATTCACCTTCCAGTGTCACCATCCGGTATTTACCCATCAGACGACGACCTGCATCCAGCGTTTCCACAACGACAGTCTGACCAAAAACCAAATTGAAGGCGTCGCGATATTCAGGCTCAAAATCGATCAGATTGATGGCATAATCCACCACACCATTTCCCGCAAGAGGTGAGAGTGGGGGCTGAGGCTTCATCTTATTTAATGGCAGAAGCGTCAGACGTCCAAGCCGTTCATCCTTCAGATACCGGATAACATCAGCTGCAGTCTGATCGGAATCAACGACAACATTGTTGATCCGACCACCCGCGGCAATATTAAGTGCAAGCGCATATTCGGAATCGATTACCTTTCCAAGGCTTGAAACGGTACCAAACACACCGTCCATCCCGAGAATCGCTGAAATAGTATGATCCGATCCGCCAGATGCCTGCTGCTGGGCTTCCATCTGCATCTGCTTTTTCGTGAGCCGGGCAATCTCTTCGCGGAGGGGGTCAAGTGCCTTTCTCGCACTCATCATTGCCCGTTCAGTCTCGCTTATCTGCTTGTCAAGGATGGATTTATCTTTTCTGGCATCCTGCAGATCTTTTTCAAGATGGTTGATCTCCGCCTGTTTTTCGGAGCGTTCATCGGTAAGCGAACCCTGCTCCCGCTGCATCTTCTCAAGTTCCTGCGCACGGACACGGCTCCGTTCGATAATCCCGTCTCTTTGAACGACGATCGAACCCCGTTCCTCCTTCTTTGCATCGACCTGCCTCATCAGGTCGACAAGTTCCGCCTGAGCCCCCTTCGAATCCGTACTCCGTTTACTGACAAGTTCCTTCGCCTGCTCAAGGATCTTTTTCTGCTTTTCAAGTTCCATCGCAAGATTTGCCTTGTCGATCTGAAGAGTCTGGGCTTCGCGGATTTTATCGTTGAGAGTATTCTGATTTTTCTGAAGTTCAATATAAAGAGTATTCATCTCGGAGAGATTGCTCTCCTTCTCTTTTTTCCGACGGGATATGGTATCTTCAGCGACACGGATGTTGCCTTTTTCCGCTTCGATCCCGCCGATGATCCGCATATAGGCAGGACCCTGCTTATCGCTGATCTTCCGGTCAATCTCGTGAACTTCTTCGAGGCGGGCGGTTTTCTCGTTTTCTTCCAGTGAAATGTCGTTTTCGATACGGAGTTTCTTTTCTTCCTGCTCGGATTTGGAATTGGCAATCAGACTGAGTTCACGTTCAAGGGCATGAAGACGGGAAATCTGTTTTGCGGCATTCAAATAATCAAGTTCAGCCTGAAGTTTCTGATATTTGACAGCATCTTCACGAGATGCTTCGAGTTCTTCAAGTTGCTTTGCATAGGCCGCAAGAAGAATTTCCTCACGGTCAATACTTGCTCTGACCTGCTCAAGCTCGACCAATGCCTGATCTTTTTTCTCATCAAATTCGGCAACTCCCGCAATTTCGTCGATGATCCTTCTTCGTTCCAGATCACTCATATCCATAATACGCGAAATATCACCCTGCATAACGACATTATATCCATGGGGTTTGATGCCGCACTTCGCAAGATATTCGAGAATTTCTGCCTGAGAACAGGCTTTCTCATTCAGATAATGATAACTATAGTATCCATTGGCGGTTCGTTTGATTCTCCGGCGGATCTTTGTTTCATCAGAAAAGGTGAGGGTAACCTCAGCGACGTTTTTGCCTGATCTGTTATTGATAAAATCAGTAAGTCTTTCGGCACGCAGATTGCGGGAGGTGGATAAGGACAGAACAAAAAGGATTGCATCGATAATATTACTTTTTCCAGAGCCATTAGGTCCTGAAATTACGGTGAATCCCTCATAAAATGGAATTTTTGTCTTTCTTGAGAAAGACTTGAAGTTGTCTATATCTACCTGGACGATGTGCACGCATGAACTCCATTAACGCTTTTTTTCTATATCTTCTTCACTTGCTTCAATGACTGCAGAAGAATCAGCACGAATAGAAGAAGACTGAGAATTATGACCCGGGTTGTAACCGGTTCCAGCAATGATAACATGTCGCGGAGTGACTTTTCTCTGTTTCAGAATTGTGCCGTCTGGCTGCATGATATATTCATATTCACCCGGCCTGAGTTTTTCAACCGGAACTTCCTCGACCGGGATCGAAGCAGGTGACGGTTCGGGGACGTGGGATGGGGAGGAGATCGTGCGACCGGCACGGGGTGTAGGGGTTTCTGCAACCGGACGTCTTGCAGACGGCATTATGCGGGACACAGGTTCTCTAACTTGTACCGGTTCCGGTTCGGGAATGGGCTCAGCGGTAACTTCACTTCTCCTGACACTAAAACGGGATGTTTCAGGATGACTTTTAACTGAAGTCCCACCAAGTTTTTCTATTTGGGCATTGATTTTACGGGTAACGGACTTAAGATCAAGCATTTCCTCGGTAAGTCCTTTCACCATGGCCTCAAGTTCATGAACTTTTCGTTCAAGTTCCTCGATATCTTCAGATTTATCCGGTACAACCGGTGCAACTTCCTGTTTGTTAGCAAGTCCACGTTCCTGCTCGGCAAGTTCGTGTTCCAAGAATTTCATACGGGTATCCATTTTCACGTCTGTCCTGTAAAATAATTAATAGGTTTTTCAGTGCCCAATCTATAAGATACTTGTGTATCGACCTGCCAATAATACCATATACACGGAAAGAACCGGCAAATATTCCGCAATTCGGAGGTTTGTTTGGGGGAGGAGCAGAAGATTGCCGGAAAAAAAGATTTGAGTAGATTTTTTTGTGATCAGAACAGTCTGTAGGTCTCGAGATTCTGCGGGGCCACAGTCTGGATGTGATATTTTTTATAGATCGAACTGGCGAGGTCAATAGTTTTGGACTCTTCTCCATGAATGGTAAACACACGTTCCGGCTTAGGCTGAACATACTGAACATAATTCATCAGCTGTCTCCTGTCTGCGTGACCCGAGAAACCCTCCACCGTCTGGATCTCCATATTGATGACGATCGTCCCACGTTTTCCAATAGGCACTTCACGCCATCCCTTCTGGATACGGCGACCGTAGGTTCCTTCAGCCTGATATCCAACAAAGATGAGCACATTTTTCGGTGAGTCGGCAAGGTTGCTCAGGTATTCGATAACCGGACCACCGTTCAGCATACCACTTGTGGAAATGATGACGCACGGATCTTCAGAGAAGATGACAGCCTGACGTTTCTCATACGAATCGACCTGCTCGAAACATTCAGCAAGGAACGGATTATAATTATCACGGAAGATAAGGTTCCGGAGGTCGTTATTCAGATACTCCGGGTATGCCGTGTGCATGGCTGTCGCTTCCTTAATCATGCCATCAAGGTAGACCTTGCACTTCGGGATGCAGTTATTTCTTATACCTTCTTCAAGTGCGAGCATCAATTCCTGGGAACGTCCCACTGCGAACGCGGGGATAAGAACTTTGCCCCCGCGACCAAGCGTCTCGTTGATGACTTCATACAACCGTTGTTCGGCATCGACTCTCGACGGGGAGAAATCTTCAGAACCGCCGTACGTACTCTCCATAACAAGGGACTCTAACCGCGGGAACTGGGAAACAGCCGGATTAAACAGCCGGCTCTTACCATAGAACAGATCTCCCGTAAAGGCAATATTGTAAACACCGTTTCCAACATTGAAGTGGGCGATAGCAGAACCTAGGATGTGCCCTGCGTTATGCAGAGTCAGTTTCATATCCGGAGCGATATCCGTAACATCCCCATAACCAAGAGCGATGGTATGTTTCACAAACTCACGTATCTCATTTGAGGAGTATGGAGGAGCACGATCTTCCTTATTGTTCACGTCCAGATAATCCAGTTGAAGCATCGTTGCAAGATCACGGGTCGCAGGAGTCGTATAGACCGGACCATCATACCCGTATCTGAACAGTAACGGAATATATGCCGAGTGGTCCAGATGAGCATGGGTCAAAACGACCGCATCCAGATTCGTGAACGGATAAATTTCCGGCACGTTCAGATACGGAGATGAAGCTGAGCCGGTTGCACCCGGTGAATCCCCACAGTCGATCAAAACCTTGCTTTCAGGTGTCGACAGAAGGAATGCCGCACGACCCACCTGCCGGCAGCAGCCGAGAGTGGTCATACGAAGCCACTGATCGTGATCCCGTCCAGTATAAATAGAGTCACGATGGATCCGTTTACCGCACCTGCGGAGAAACTCCTTTCTCTCATCACGGGACTCACGCAGATACTGACGAACCTGCTTGATCGTCACCGACGGGATGGGCGGAGTTCGTGCAGCCTTTGGGGTCCACCCGGTTTTCATCGTGATGTCACGAAGTGTTGTCCCGTTCTTGCCGATAACGAGCCCTGGTTTTTCCGCCTCGATCAAGACCTCGCCTGTATCAGTATCAAAGAAAATATCCGTGATACCGGCACTTTCCGGAACGACCGCCTTGATCATATCATACGCTTCTTCGGTATCACCTAAGATATTCGGACGAACGACGATGCGTTTACGTAAATCGCGGGCAAGATTCTTGATGAGATCATGATCCTCAGCGAAAAGCTTTGGATCATCTGTGTAAATGACCATCTCGGGTCCTTCATATTCAACATCCGTTACGGTAACTCCGCGTGGAACTTTTTTGTTAATAGTTTCTTTGAGTTCTTTGAGTCTGTCTTCAACCTGCATAAAATTCGTTTCCCAAAAAAAGTAAGATTATGTTGTTGCCGGGGAGAGGAAGCCGGCTATTTTATCCTCAGGGAGATATTCAAACTTCTCCGGTGTTATTATCACCACGTTGTATCCCTCTCCTGACGCTGAGTCACGGAGCATGGCTGCACGAAGAGCACGAACTGCAAGTTCGACTGCTTCGTTTTCGCTCATATGAGGTTTAAAACGATCTTCAAGGACACCGTAAGCCATCGGAGATCCTGAACCTGTGGATACGAAGTTCTCTTCAAGGGTCGCACCGCCTGCAGCATCGACTGAATAGACTGAAGGTCCGCCGTTGTCAACGCCGCCGACGATGAGCTGAACATAATATGGTGTAAAGCGGTTCTGATTCAGATAATTAGAGAGGATCGTGGCGGCCGCTCCAACACTGATATCCTGACCTCTGCGAATCTGGTAAAGGCTGCATTCTACATTGATGATTCTGACGAGTTGCTGAGCATCACCAACACCGCCGGCGATAGTCATACCTATCCGGTCTGTGATGGCATGAACTTTCTTTGCCTTTTTGCTGGCAATCATGCTGCCCATCGTTGCACGTCTCTCGGTGGCAAGGATCACGCCTCCGTCGAATATAATACCAACAGTGGTGGTTCCCGTTTTAACGTCCTGGTGTTCTTGTGACATGAGAAACCTCAAATTAAGGTACGCTGCAAATTCATAAAACGCTATTTCCAAAGAAACAGCTAAAAGCGCTATTAATTAAGTATACGCATAATGAGATAAAGTTGCCGACTGAGGATATAAAAAAATAAAACTCAAAGCGTCCAGGTCTGCATGTCCCGAGCACCATGAACATAGTCCCAGGGAATCTTGTGGCTCATATGAACACACCAGAATTCTTTCGGTGCCAGCTTTTCAGCGAGATGTTCTGCATCCTCGATATTCATGTGCTTGGAGATGTTGACGCCAGGCAGGAAAATCCCGTCAAGCAGAAGAAGGTCAGCACCTTTCATCTGTTCAAGGGAGGCGTCGGATAACTCTGCACGTGTATCACATGAATACACGAACGTCTTCCCGTCTGCAACGATTCTCATACCATAGGTTGGCGTATCGTGGACCACAGGAAACAGGGTGACTTCCATACCACATATCTCAACAGGGTGAAACGGAAGAACAGGAAATTCATCATGGGGAATAAAGAAAAAAATACCCCCGCAGTATTTGAGAACCTCGGGCGCTCCATATACAGGAATACGCTCCCGCTGCACCCGGTAAAAATCACCGAATCCCATGAAATGATCGTAGTGCCCATGGGTCCAGATGACAGCGTCGATTTTTGGCGAACCTGCTGCCAGAAGCTGGGCACGCAGATCGGGACCTGTATCGATCAAAAGATGCTGACCCTTGTGTTCAATTAGGAGAGATGTACGAAGGCGCTGCTTGCCGGTTGCCTTAGCTTCGCTGCAAACAGGACAGTCGCATCCGATTTTCGGTGTACCGACAACATCTCCCGTTCCAAGAATCGTAATTTTCATCTCAGGCGCACCCGCTGCGAACAACATTTCTCCGGTTAACGAGATCCATGCCTGCGTTCACATCCTCCTCATTAAGCTCTTTTCTGCCGGAAAGAAGGGCCGAAACAATGGCTTCCGTAAGCATCATACGAAGATCTGACCCCGAGAATCCTTCGGTCCGTGCCGCTATTGTGGCGAAATCCATCGTACAAGGGATACCAGATGCTACGTGGTTTAGGATTGCCTCACGCATCTTAACATCCGGGAGAGTGAACGTAACGACCTCGTCAAACCGGCGCCAGGCAGCCTCATCAAGCATACCCGCATGGTTCGTTGCACCGATGACGAGAACCTTATCTTTGATCAGATTAATGTGGTCGATACATTTGAGAAGCGTATTGACACCACGCTTCATCGTACCGTTATCATCAGAGATCCGGGTCTTTGCAATGTAATCAAACTCGTCAATGAAAAGGATACACGGTGCAATCTTCTTGGAAAGGTCAAAAATTCTGTCAATGTTCTTTGAAGTCTCACCAAGATACTGGGATGTGAGCATCGAGAGACGAACTTCAAGTACCGGCATATGAACCGATCTCGAAAGAGCAAGAGCAAACGAAGTCTTACCTGTCCCTGGAGGACCGACGAGAAGAATTCTCCCCAGTTCATAAATCCGGTGGTCTCTGAGAAATTCCTGATTTTCTAACGAGATCTGAACTTTTCGGACGATGGAGAGTTGCTCAGGAGTACAAACCAGATCTGAAAGCGAGAACTCTATCTCCTCCGGCGCATAAGGAACAACGAGGTCGGCTGCTTCTTTGAATGATTCGGATTTTTCGGTCAGGGCTGCTATTTTTCCATTCAGGTATGCTGCAGTATCTTCAAAGAGAGGAATATTGGCACGGGCTTTTTTATAGTTGACATCATGCTCGCCTGCGGTCTCAAGCGAAAGAGTCAGTGCAGGATTCTGCATCAGTTTGGCAGGACCTACGTGCCTGAAATACCATTTCAGTGCAGGCTCAAAAGCAGTAACGGAGAATTGTCCAAGATCATTACATAAAAGATAGGAATTTTTCTCATCCTCAATAATCCGGCGTGAGGCAAGTGTCGGCATGAAGGATTTTAGGACACCTTCTTTTATAACAACGGGGCGACCGATAATGCCGGGAGCTTCAGTGCAAAACATCTGCCTGATATATACGGGTAAATCATTGACGTCAAGAGAAGGATTGGTATTCACCACTTCAGCAGTCAGCACAATTTCGGTTAATTGCAAAAGTCCTGGGTCTATCGATATTGAATCCATGTTGGTCCATATATATGGACCCGAAAAAAGTATAAGGCTTCGTGTAGAAGCAAGAGTTGGTGTGCAGGAAAACAGGTTGTTTCTCTCTTTGGGGCATCTTATATTATATCTGACAACCCATGATATTGTAATGAATGAGCACCCGCATGTTTCTGATATCTTGAACCAGGTACGGGATGGCACGCTTGATCCGGCAGCCGCAGAAAAAATTCTTTCATCCCTTGCAGTCACCCGCGTGGGGGTTGTCGCAAATCTGGATATGGAACGGACAAGCCGGTGCGGAATACCAGAAGTCGTCCTTGCCGAAGGAAAAGACACAAAATCACTCGTTGAAATTATGCATAGTTATGTGCAGGCATCAGGACGATGTGTTGCCTCACGAATCACCCCCGAACAGGTCAAAGCCGTTTGCGAAGCATTACCTAAAGGAGTCACGCCGGAATATCGTGAACTCGGTAATATTTTGATTTTATCAGACGGAACACTCCCAAAACCCTCCGGAGGAACAGTTGGTATCGTGACCGCTGGAACATCCGATATAAGTGTCGCAGAGGAAGCACGGGCAATTGCGGAGGAGATGGGAGCAAAAGTAATAACAACGTTTGATGTGGGAGTTGCAGGAATTCACCGGCTCATCCCCGCTCTCCAAAAACTCAAAGATGCCGATGTGTATGTGGTCTGTGCAGGACGGGAAGGAACACTCCCTTCAGTTGTTGCAGGTCTTGTCGACAAGCCGGTCATCGGTGTGCCAGTGAGTACCGGATACGGATACATGGGAAAAGGTGAGGCAGCTCTTGCAAGTATGCTTCAGTCATGCGCAGTTATCACAGTTGTAAATATTGATTCGGGATTTTCCGCCGGTGCATTTGCCGCCAGGATCGCGGCATTGATTGGAGGGAAAAAATGAAACGCGGATTATACGTAGGACGCTTTCAGCCATTTCACAATGGTCACATGTCTGTAATCGAAAGCATTGTAAATACAAACGAGGTCGACGAACTGATCATCGGTATCGGCAGTGCAGACATCAGCCACGACATCAGACACCCATTCACAGCAGGTGAGCGGGTCCTGATGATCACCAGGTCACTTGACGGTCTCGGCATCCCATTCTATGTGATCCCCTTGGAAGATGTAAAGCGGAATGCCCTCTGGGTTGCCCACGTCAAGTCGATGGTTCCGCCGTTCAACATCGTATATACGTCGAACCCGCTCGTCGTCCAGTTGTTCACCGAAGCCGGTATTCCGGTCCATTCACCACCGATGCATCTTCGTGAGAGTCTGTCTGGAACATCTGTCCGGAAAAAAATGCTCGCAGGTGATTCCTGGAAAGAATCTGTGCCGCAGGAAGTTGTTTCAGTCATCAATGAAGTTCACGGCATTGAACGATTGCAGCAGATAAGTAAGACCGATTAAGTATAATCAGTCTCCCCAACACTATTTTTCAATGCCTTAACCCGGTCTCGAAGTTCGATAGCCCGCTCAAAATTGAGAGCTGATGCCGCCATATTCATCTCGGTCTCCAGCTCTATGATGAGGTTAGGGATCTCCGATTTTGGCAAATGCTTGATATCCTTAATATCGACCTCTTTTTCCCGCACGGGTTTCTTGATCGTCACCGGCACAATTCCATGCTCTTCGTTGAATGCGATCTGCATCTTACGACGACGGGCAGTTTCGGTCAGAGCTTCGCGCATCGAATCGGTCATCTTGTCAGCATACAGTACAACACGTGAATCGGCATTTCGTGCAGCACGACCAATGATCTGGATGAGACTCCGTGCATCACGCAGGAAACCTTCTTTGTCAGCATCCAGAATACCGATGAAACCGACCTCCGGGATATCCAGACCCTCGCGCAGCAGGTTGATGCCGACAAGCACATCATATATCCCAAGACGGAGCTGACGGATAAGTTCGGTCCGTTCCAGTGTCAAAACCTCGGAGTGAAGATAGCGTGTCTTAATTCCCTGACCTGCCAGATATTCTGTTAACTCCTCCGCAAGTTTCTTTGTCAGCGTTGTTACCAGAGCACGGTCTCCTTTTTTGATGACGAGATTGATTTCCCGGATCAGGTCATCGGTCTGCCCCTTAATTGGACGGACCTCCACGACCGGATCCAGCAACCCGGTCGGGCGGATGATCTGTTCGACGATATTCTTTGAATGATTGCGCTCATATTCTCCGGGAGTTGCCGAGACGAAAATGACCTGGTGAAGATATTTCTCAAACTCAGGAAATTTGAGCGGGCGGTTATCGAATGTACTTGGAAGACGGAACCCGTACGCGACAAGAGGCTCCTTCCGGGAGTGGTCACCGTTGAACATTCCCCTAACCTGCGGGAGGGACTGATGACTTTCATCAATTACCATCAGGAAATCGTCCGGGAAATAATCCAAGAGACAGTATGGTTTTTCGCCCGGGGCACGTCTGTCAAAATGCCGTGAATAGTTCTCGATACCCTTGCATGAACCCACCTCCTCCATCATTTCCAGATCATACATCGTTCTCTGGCGAAGACGATGAGCAGAAAGATCGTCAAGTTTGTTTTCCGCAAGGACCTCATCTAACTCTTTTCGGATAGAAGCAAAGGCCACTTTCTGCTCGGATTCGGGAGAAACATAATGACGTGCCGGATAAATGAAAAAATACTCCAGCCGCTCTTTTTCCTTGCCGGTAACTTTGTCTATCTCACTGATTCTGTCAATGGTATCACCAAACAACTCGATCCGTATGATATCGTTGATATAACCCGGAATGAAATCGATCGTGTCGCCCTTGACCCGGAATCTGCCAGGCATAAGTTCCATGTCATTTCGCTCGAAGAGAATAGACAGAAGTTTCTCCAGAAGTTCACGACGTTCCATCTTTTGCCCCTGACGAATTTCAAATCCGAGATTCTGGAAATTTGCAGGATTACCCAGACCATAAATGCAGGAAACGGAGGCAACAACGATCGTATCCCGATGAGACAAAAGAGAGGCCGTCGCAGCGAGACGCATCATCTCGATTTTCGGATTGATCGCGGCATCTTTTTCTATATACTGATCTTTTTTCGGGATATAACTCTCCGGCTGATAGTAGTCATAGTAGGATACGAAATATTCCACGTGGTTATTCGGGAAAAACTCCTTGAATTCATTATAGAGTTGAGCGGCGAGAGTTTTATTGTGAGCTAAAACAAGCGTGGGCCGCTGAACATTCTGAATGACGTTCGCGATCGTGAATGTCTTCCCGGAACCCGTGACACCAAGAAGAGTCTGAAATTGTTCCCCGTCTAAGAGACCTTCGGTCAACTTTTCAATAGCTTCTGGCTGAGAACCCTTCGGAGAGTATGGAGACTGGAGAGAGAATAATTCATCAGGCATTATCAGAAATCATCAAAATCCGCATCATCTTCTTCCGGAACAACGAAGGCCGTATCATAGACCTGAGAAATATATCTGATAAAGAAGACCAGCATAGGAATCAGAACAAACAGATAAAGTCCAAGAAGAATAACGATCGCAACTCCATTGAAAGCAAAGACCTGTGCGAGAGCTACGATGACGAAGGTGACCAGAAGGAGGAGAATACTCATAATGACGAGCGAAAGGATATAATCATACCAGCCGATTTTTTTGATGATACCGGCAATTCCGCGAATACTAGTCGCCTCTCTAAGAGATCCGGAACGGGCGAGATGAACAAGTCCGACAAAGGCAAAGAGAGACACAAAAATCAGCGTGATAAATTCAAGAGCCACATAGGAAAACGTCGTAAGAACAAAAACGATGCTTTCCCATTGTAACAGATCGATCGTGGCATACATACCCACATCAGGGAAGAAATATGAGAACACCAGAGAGTAAAGCATTGTAATAACTATTATCGGGATAGCATAATACAAAATTACCGCGTTGACACGCCATCCGCTGAAAAAAAGCCCCCATAAATTGGTATGGTCCGGCAGTTCCGTCCCGTCGCTTTTGAAAATCCGGTAACAGTATCCCTGAATCAGTGGAACAAATAACACACAAGCAAGGCCAAGAATGACTGCCGCATACTGCAGCAGTCCGGAGATGCTTGTCACGGTAAACCCGTAATTGTCATTCACGAGCAGATTGACGAGGAACGGCTGAAGAATCAGATGAAGCAGTATTGATGCAACGACGAGACCGCAGAGAATCGGTATAACAAAATACAAAAACAGGACGATCCAGCGTGGCAACTGTTTCAGACCGAAAAATGCATTTTTTGTATACGTAAAGGCTCCGGATATGATATCTGCGTGTTCCATGAAGTGCTTTCCTTATCTAATTACTATGGTCAGACACGGTTATAAATAATTGGCTGTTGGTGTGCCCTGATTAAACGGCATGCCACAGAAATTTTTCCGAACGAATCCCTTTTTTCTTTTGACCTGCGGGAATTTCTGCGAGGTCATCAACAATACTTCGCAGAAGGGAACTTCCCGAGTCAGCCTCATGAACGACCCATGCCTCGGAAGTCAGCGGAATGACATCCCCGTAACTTCCGTGGTGGGACTGAATGATATGACGGAGCTGCAGAAGTTGGGATTCGGATATGAGGGATTTGTATTCATCGATATACATAATTCCCATCGTTATGTGCTCGATGAGGTTGTAGGTGTCGTTTGGCGCATAGCCGTATCCTTCCTTGTCGAAGCAGAATATTTTACCGATATCATGAAGGACCGCTCCTGCGATGACCATGTCACGATTAATATTTGTGGTTCTGGCAACGTTCTCCATGAGACTCAGAGCAATTTTTACGGTTTCAAGAGTATGTTCACAGAGCCCCCCGGTGTATTCGTGATGACGGCGAATCGCTGCAGGACATTCATAAAATCTGGTGTCAAGACAGCAGGCAACGAAGAGTTTGAGATCACCGTTCTTGATCGAGGCAACGATCTTCTGGAGCTCGGCTGCATTTTTGTCAAGTTCTGCCGGAGTGAAAACAAACTCATTTTCCTGCCCCGGAGATAACGTCACCGGACCTTCAAGAATGCTTTTAATTGTCTCGTGGGAGTCAGAAGTTATATAGAGTTCACCATTCTGATTCGATTTCCCTTTGCCGATGATTTTATAGACACGCCCGATTTTGATGATTCTTGGTACTTCGGCGATATTATCACCATAGATTTTTGCCTCGATTATACCAGTTTTGTCGGCGAGCGTAAGGTGGGCAAACTGTTCGCCGTGTTTGCTTCTGAGATCTGCACGCTTTACAAGGAAGATAGAGTCCACGGGAGTGGATGCTGCTATTTTGTCTACGAATTGAGTTTTTTCCATTCTTTCTCCTCTTAATTTCCCGGTTTACAAAAATTAGTTAGTGGTATAAATATGCTGTGCGGGTTAATCATGATTCTGTTTGGTGATCAATTGAAACAACTGAGCAGGTCAAATAAGTATCTGAGAACAGATTCTATACCCCTTTGCTCATCATGGAGACGTGAAATTCATGGTGCTTACGCTTCTATTCATCTCGCATCACCACGCATTCACAAATCTAACGATTTGTTCAATCTTGGCGCTGTTTCACATCACCAAGAAACTTCCATCACTGCCTTTTCCTCCTCTTTGAGAACACCCTCGCTGTTTCCTGGAACGAAGGCATACTTCTCCATCGGCTGATAATTCTCATACAGAGCGCACTTGTCCAGGACATCCACGAACTCACGCAGATAGAGTCTCGGGACGACATCCACTCTGCCACCGAAACGGTTGGTAACTTTTTCAATCATCGACTTGATAAACCTGGGAGATACCCGGGTCTTATCGACTTCTTGAAAGGCATCTGCATAAATCTCCATGACTTTCCGTGAAACCTCGCCGAGCTTTTCCACATCAAACTTTTTCAGAACAATCTGAGTCTGCATCGGATTCGAGAAATCGTCCTCTGCAATAATGCCGATTCTGTCATATAAGGGTGGAAGCGAGCGGATTCCTTTTGAACTGTCGAAAAAGGCAGGCGTTCCTGCAAACAGAAAGAAACAGTTCGAAAGTTCATTCTTATCGATCATATCCACAATCTGACGAAGATTGATGTAGCCCTTTTCCCGCTGAGGGCGGGCAAAAGCCTGGGCGGTCTCCACTTCATCGAAGCTGATGATAAGCCCCGCATACCCTGCTTGGGTCATCACATAGACCAGCCCTCTCAGAAATAAAAGGGCATCTCCTTCCGTGATGCCCCCTTTGACCCCTGCCTGTGACTTGAAACTGCGACCCACTGTTGACTCGCCCGAAACCCAGCCGATCGCCGACTGGGCTGTCACGAAATCTTCGCGGTTGTTCGCCTGATAATATGTTCTCAGAGCGGCAGCAAGACCGGAACTCAGCCCGCTCACCCGTGCGAGAACCGACTCGATCTCCTTTGCCGTCAGCTCGGTAAGCTGCGGGTCGTCTTCCTTAATGCCGGTACTGATGAGCCGGTCTTCGATGCCGTAAATCCAGGTATCGATAATGCTCTTCAGAGCATGCTCCTCGGTCCCGGTGGTAAGCCCCGAGCAGATTTTTGCATAAATCGCCGGGAGTTTGTGTAGAGGAGTGTCCGAAGAAATCACAACGTGAGACGTCACGAACTTCTGAGCCTGACCTATCTCCACCGCCCGGGAAATCAGAAAGGTCTTGCCCGAACCGTATTCGCCTCTGATGAATTTGCAGTCAGCGTGCCCGCTCGCAACATACTCCAGTTGCGACGTGATGACTTTTTCCTCAGTGGAAAGACCGACCGCGAGCCGTGAAAGACCTGAACCCGGAACCGTTCCACGCCTGAGGGCATTGATAATCCCGACGCTTTCCAGGTTCCGGTCGTTTCTTCTATTATGTTCCGATATAACCATACACCTCTCCACGTTCGCCGAGACCACGTTTCTCAATCAGAGAAACTCCCCGTTCAGCAAGTTTTGTCAGCATGGTATTCACGATGCCGGTCACCCGCCGGGTATGAAGAATTGCCCGCAGATCCATCTCGGTCGCCTCGCGATGTTCTTTTAAGAAAAGGAAAACCGAGGTCTCACGCTCGTCGAGGAACGAGAGATCCTGACTTTCTTCTTCCGGCTCCTTGTCTTCCGACTCTGAAGATTTATCAACAATGACCGGTTTTTCAGCAAGTGCCCGCCCCTTAAGACTTGAGAGGACATCCATGAAATCCCCAACGCCGATTTTTTCCGGGTAGCACGGGAGAACATCTATTCCGGCAAGACAGCACCATTTGCAGGTTTCATAGTCCTGCCTCACCAGAGCATCAATCGCAGAGTAAAGATATCCTGCAGAGAGCATTTCCTTCCCATTCGACGAGAGTTTTTCAGTCACTCCGCTGAGCTTCTTGATGACCATATCCTTCGCTTTGACGATTTTGTAGATTTCTTCCTCACCATTGAACACGGCATCTGCAACACGTTCAATGTCTGAGATCTGTTTTGCATTGGTCAGTATGTAGCGTATCGTCGTTTCGCATTCACGTTCGTTCCCAGAGCGTTTCAAAAATGCCGCATATGCAACCCCTCCGTAAACAAAGTCCGCACGGTATGCACGATAATACCAGTCTCTTGCCTGAGACGCCGAGCCGGCATCCTCATACGCTTTGCCAATGGACGACAGACAGACTGCCGTCGGATATGGGGAAAGGATGACACTGATAATTCCCGCAACCTCCTCCTTTGACCGGACCCCGGAGAGAAAGGCGACGAATTTTGATAAGACAAGTTCCTGCATGAGGTAGTCGTTCTTCTCAGCAGAACAGAGTTCCGTAATCAGCTCACGGTAGATAGTATTCGCCTCGTCGCCGTTTTCAAGGCGGCTCTCAAGTTCAGCCTGAAGCAGGCGATAGACAGGATCTCTCTTGATTTTCAGAAGTTCGCCAAGTTCGTATTTCGCAGAGGAATAGTTCCCGAGAAGTTTTTCGAGGAGAACAAAAGAGAACAGAATCTGCTGAACCGTCTCATCAGTAAGATTTGCTTCTTCGAGACTGTCGAGAGCAGACCGGTATGCATTTTCTGCACCGGTCGAATCAAGTGCTGCAAGTGCCTCGAGACTCTGCCGCAGATAGACGAGGTCTTTCACTGTGTTCCAAGCACGAAGCGAGAGGCTCATAGCCTTTTTATATTCCTTCGCAGCATAGAGTGCGTCAACATATTCATGACTGAATGTATCGTCGCCAAAGTTCTGAATATGCAGAGTAATGGCCTCGTTCGGTTCGCCGACTCTCGTCAGGACCTGCATGAGTTTTCTCACGTCATCAGCATTATTTTCGAGGCGGACGAGTGCCCGGAGAAGAGGAATCGCACCGCGAAAATCTTCTTTATCTAGAAGAAGCATTGCGTAGCTTCTGAGCGCGGATTTGTTATCCGGATCGAGGATCAACGCAGTTGAATATTCTTCTCCTGCGGCATTCCGGTTCGAGTGTTCAAGAACAAGACCCAGATAGCTGTGCAGATATGACGATTCCGGCATGAGTCGGATGAGATCACGTAAGAGGGATTCGGCAGTGTCGTACTGACCTATGTGAGTGTAACTCCGTGCAGCGAGCAAAAGCAGAGTCGGGTCGCTGGTGCCGGATGCAAATGATATTACTTCGGCATATTTTTCGGCATTGAATAGCTCCATTCCTACAGAGATATTCTTGGTTGCTGCAGCGGGATCGTCGGTCATGTTATTCAAAGGAGAACTGAGACTATGGCACGTCCAAATTCTTCAGCAGCAGTGGGAGATTTTGCAGTAACAACGTTACCATCAATGACAATTTTATCGGGAACAATTATTGCTTTATCAAGGCTGAGGAGACGAAGTGATGCCGGTGTATCGAGGCATGTTGCTTTTTTACCTCTGAGGAGCCCCGCTTCACCAAGGATCGGGACGGCCAGACAGATAGCTGCTGTAAGTTTTCCGGCAACACCGATTTTATTGACAAGATCGGTAAGTTTTTCGTTTCTCCAGAGTTCATCCTGACAACCGATACCCCCAATGAGGATAACACCATCATAATTTGCCGGATTAACTTCATCAATGGTGATATCGGACTGGACAATTTCTCCGTGTATTCCATAACAGGTTCCATGAACTGTTGATGCGGTTATACATTCAACACCTTTTTCTTCAAGTAATTTTTTGGGAACAACATATCCCATATCCAGAAAACGGTCTGATGCAATAACGAAGAGAATCTTCATAGTAATATGATTGTTCGTTTTCCTGAATTAACTTGTCCTTCTACTCTACATGTTTGCAGGATGCCCAAGCATATTAATTATTAAACGTTACAGGAATTGTATGGAGGAAATAGATTTCAAAAAGACAGATAAGGAGCTGTATCGGTCGAAAAGCACACCTGCAAAAATTCGGGTCCCATCAATGCCATTCATTATGGTGAACGGTAAAGGAAACCCAAATCACGCGGACGGGAAGTTCTCCCATGCCGTTGGATTACTCTACTCATTATATTACACCATCAAAATGAGCAAAAAAGGCGGTAACGTTCCAAACGGGCATTATAAATACGTAGTTCCGCCACTTGAAGGATTCTGGCGGCTGGAGGGGGAAAGTCGGGCGTGAATTCAGTCCACAAAGATGGCGCAGCTCAAAATATACCTCTCTGATCCGGGAAAAACAGACGTTAGTAAAATGAAAAACGTGATCAGGATATTGATTACTGAATAAAATTTGAAGGAGTTACAGCAGACTAGGCACTGATACTGCAAATATCAAATACACGATCAATAGCAAAACCGACGGGATGAGGAAACTGAATATTATCCAACTGATTTTTTTCTGCTTCATTGGAGGATAAAGTACCAGGAAAGATGTGATGAGACCTATCATCCAGAAAAACGGATAGATAATCGTAGAAACATAATCATAGGCAAAATAGATAAAAATCACTTGTACAAAAGGAATCAGCATGCTGGAAATCATCCATGAGATCTGCTTTTTCCGTAACGGGACGAAAAGAAGTTCCAATGTAAGGATCGACCCGACAATCCAGTACATTCCATACAGAAGTTCTATAGGAATTGTTACTGAAACCATACTGTAATTCTATTGAAAGACAAGACTATAATATTTTTCCATAACTATGGAACGGAAAAATGCAGTTATTTGGAAAAAATGAGCTGGGCGAGAATGAGAGAATTCTTCTTCTGAGTATTTTTTCATCCTATTGTAGAACATCTCAATAATCAGTACAGGAGTATTACTCATATTAGCGGTAAAGATAGCATTATCACACATGTGAGCAAAAGCTAAAGATATGAAACAGACACCACCTGGTTCACAGATAGACCGAATTTCCATTCAGGGATTTCGTTCCATTAAATCCTGCAATCTCCAACTTCGCGGCATCAATATTTTAATAGGAGCGAATGGGGCGGGTAAATCAAATTTCATCTCGGTATTCAGTATGATCCAGCAGATCTTTGAAAAACGTCTGCAGAATTATGTCACCTACAATGGAGGACCGGATGCTCTTCTCTGGTATGGCAGAAAGGAGACAGAAAAACTCAGTGTGGGTATCTATTTTGGTAATAACGGATACGGATTCGATCTTAAACCGACCAGAGACAACCAGTTGATGTTCGAAGATGAATGGTTCTCGTGGGATATGCTGAATGAGAAACGCTCTCTCGGCACGGGACATCTGGAGTCGCGTTATGAGTCCGGTACCGGAACACATATCGATGAGTATGTGCTGGCACATGTTCACCAGTGGAAAATCTATCACTTCCATGATACGAGTGACACGGCAAAAATCAAACAAATCAACAATATTAACGACAATATGGCACTGAATCAGGATGGGAGCAATCTTGCTGCATACCTTTTCATGATGAAAATCCTCTTCCCGAATAATTATCAAAGAATCAGAAAAGTTATCCAACTAGCAGCACCGTTCTTCGACGATTTCCAACTCCGTCCAAAACCGGAAAACACGGATCGGATAGAACTTGAATGGCGTTCTACTCATAGCGAGAGACTTTTCAAAGCATCTGATATGTCCGATGGAACACTTCGTTACATCTGCCTCGCGACGCTTCTTCTGCAGCCCACGGAAAATATACCGGAGACGATCCTTATCGAGGAGCCGGAAATCGGTCTCCATCCATATGCGATCGCACTTCTGGCAGCGCTCATAAAATCCGTCGCAATCGACAAGCAGATTATTGTTTCTACGCAATCGGCTCTTTTCCTGAGCGAGTTCGAGACAAAGGACATTATCATCGTCGACTGGAAGGATGATGCCTCGTATTTCCACAGACTTGAGGATGACGAGGAACTTCAGACCTGGATTGCCCAGGATTATTCACTAGGGGAACTCTGGGAAAAGAACATCTTCGGCGGGAGACCACAATAAAAATGGTAACTCTTTACATTTCCTGTGAAGGGTATACCGAAGAAGTTTTTATTAAACGGCTGATGATGAAACCATTTTCCCAGATGGGTATCAATCTCCGACCTGTCATGGTAAGAACGTCAGTGGGACCAAAGGGCACGATAAGACGTGGGGGAGGATCGTCGTATGAAAAAATACGAAATGATGTCCTGACATTGTGTAAATATCCCGGGGCATACGTGACGACAATGTATGATTATTATAAATATCCGTCTATCCCGGAATATTATCCTCTGGAATACGGGTCACCACTGGAAAAGGTGCGCAGTCTGGAGGCAGCATTTGGGGCAGATATCAACAGAGAAAATTTCCGTCCGAACATCATCCTGCATGAGTTCGAGACGTTGCTGTTTTCAAAACCTTCGGCATTTGCGTTGTGCGGGATGAATCCGCAACAGGTCCATGAACTGGCAAAACTCCGCAAATATTTTTTGCCGGAAGAGATTAACGGAGGAGAGAAAACCGCACCTTCAAAGAGAATAAAAAAGGTGTATCCGGGATATCAGAAACCAACAGATGGGGCAACGGTTGCATTGGATATTGGACTTAAAACGATGTGCGAGGAGTGCCCGCATTTCGGTGAGTGGATAGACTGGATAAAATCACTGAAAAAATAAGTTGGAAATTATGAACGTTCTGTTTTCCCGCATTTGCTTTGCGTAAGTATCTGACATACAGTTCGATGAACCGCCGGGGCTTTTGACTCCGGGACTGTATCACGCAGATTTTTAAGAATTTTCACAAGCGGCTCACGAACATCGTCTGCATATGAATCCATATGAGAAAAGACCGAGAGCATTCCTGTGGTATTGTATTCATTTATTCTTGCTAGATGCAGAAGTGAACTTTCAAGAAATGCACGACCTGTTGTAGTCTCCAGTGATAATTTTCTGTTTTCTGCAAATCTGAGATAGAGTGAACGGCTCTCCCCCGATTGTTCGACATGGAAATACTCGGATGCTTCGATAGTCTTCAGATAAAGTACCGTGTCGGGAGAACAGGTTCCAGATGTTGCCGAGATGAAATTTTCAAAAGCAACCGGATTATCCTTCGAGCGATTCATTTCCGTCTGCAGCATCTCCATACGATCAGACGCACTGCTGGATAGATACAATGTGTACGCATTCAGACGGTCTGTTGAACAAATCGCGTTCATATAATGATCCTTCAGCATTGAGTGGATCTCCGGCGTATCAAGTGTTGCAAGGAGCCGCAGAATCATATTCTTCACACTTCGTGCCTTGAATATCCGTGCAAGTTCCGATAGAGCAGGATTCTTTGCAGGGGTCAGAGAATACGCCGAAAGAAGTGCTTTCAGCATTCCTGTATGCGAAGCGGCGACCGCGGTCATAAACCTCATCTTGGCGTTGTAGAGCTTCGTGTAGGAATGCGAAAACTCCGGGTCGTTCACCGACTCAAAAAGCGTCAGGGCGAGAGCACCGACATTGTCCATCTCAGCAGTATTGGAAAGTTCATTTACAAACTCATCGATCAAACGCTTTGTCGGAAGAGCATTTTCATCGCGACAGAGCCTCACCATCTCCCGTTCGAACAACGTGCAGTGCGTCAGGAATTTGGCCACTATCGCAGGGCTGTATTTAAGTTCCAGATAAAGTTCATCATCCGGCGCAGTTCTCTCCATCTGCAGATATGCAGCGTGATTCAGATTCCAGATAGCAAAAGCGAACGGCTCCGGACACGGCACTTTAAATGTCATAGTATCTGCGTCGACTTTTTTCATGAATTCCGCAATGACCACACACTTGTTACTGATGAGGCGACCGGTGAACGGAAAAATCCAGGGAAGCAATCCTTCGGGAACTTTCTGCGAGACAGTAATTTCAGCACATTCATTTTCGGCATCATACGTTGCCGATGCAGAAACAACGGGATATCCCGTCTGCTTCAGCCAACGGTCCGCCATGAAGGAAAGATCGATGTGCGCGACATCCTCCATCGCATGCAGCCAGTCGCGTGGTGAGGCATTCTTCCCGGCGAAGCGTTTATGATACAGATCAAGAGCCCAGGCAAAAGCAGGTTTGCCGATCATCGTCTCTATCATGCGGGTGAATTCGGGAGCCTTTACATATGTCACTGAACTGATCAGGTCATTCGGATCGTTGAAACCGGACGGCTCAATCGGCATCGCAACCACCCCGGTGTCCAGAGAGAACGTGCCAACGCCGGGTGTGTACATCTGGATCATGTTCTGAAGTCGGACGTAATCCTTCCCAAAGAGGAATGCGATGTAGTCATCTTCCATCATGACGGTGACCGCTTCATTCAGCCAGATGGAGAACGGTGTGTCGCCTGTGACGCTTGAACCGTTCAGATTGTGATAGAACTCGTGCTGCTTGACGCCGATGAGATACTCATACGATGCATCCGTGATTTCAGGACCCGGCATGATCCGGCTCGCGATAATCGTCGTGTTTCCGGTGTTCTCCATCCCGCCGAAATCTGAGTTCTGCATAGCGATCTCCCGGTAGACTTCGTATGGATATTGATATCCGCATGCAAGATTCTTTGCCAGATTAGAAATCTGCCGCTGGACCGGAGCGATAGTCTCTTCCAGCTCCTCGGGCTTTGCTTTCACGAGTAGTGAGTCTCTAACTTTACAGAGACGATAGATTTCATTTCTCGTATCAATGGAATCATACCGTTCCGGTCCGGTAAAAAGATAGGTCCAGAGTATGCTGTCAGCCATGATCTCAAGACCGGCTTTCGCATATATTTCACCCGAACCTACAGGAGCGAGCATTTCGAGCCGCAGATGTTTCCCATCCGGATAGATGAAGTCACGGGAGAACGTATCCCAGGTACCTACCCCGAGGAAGAAAAGATACGGAGGCATCGGCTCGTCATTCTGATACGTAATGGTGTCGCGTTTATCGTTGTAACGCGTCCGTTCCCGGACGACATTCCCGTTCGAAATGAGATTTGTGTACCTGCTGTCGGCAATGATCGTCGTCGTCCAGGTAGACTTCGCCCGCATGTCATCGATGCACGGAACCATTCTCTGAAATCCCCACTGCTGACACTGGGTAATCATGGTCCGCGGGAGACCAGCCGGTGTTACATCAAAGTAGATCCCTTCGAGAATATTTGCCGTTGGGTGACAGGTGGTACGTGTCACAATTTTGAATACCGCTCCTCTTGAAAGAGAATGCTGAAGTCTGATCGTAATCAGATTGTTTTCATAGGTATAGGGTAACTTGCGTGCATTTTGACGGATATACTCTATTTCAAGATTTTTTGCATTGAGAACGAGTTCCGTCAATTGATCCGCAAGGACAGTGAACGTGGTCTCTGCGGAGACAACGACCTGTTCCTCAGTGATATCGAACGTTGCTGTAATGTGATTTACCTTCACCGGTGGTTCGGGAAACTCTGTCGGGTGGTACAGGTAAGTATCTTCCATAGTATGCTGGTAGTTTTGTTCTACAATCTGATAAAAACACAAGACCGGAAAATGAAAAAAACAATTTGCAAAGTTCATATCCTATGACGGGAAATATAACATCAAATGACTGACATTGTATTCATCACTGACATACACGGAAAGTTCGATATCGTCTCAGAGATATTCAATATAGAAGATCCGGATTATGTGCTAATCGGCGGGGATGTAATCGACCTTGGTGATTCACTGGACGGAGTGATCCCTTTTATGGAAGACATTCCCGCCCCGACGTTTGTGATTCCTGGAAACTGCGATAAGCGTGAGATCCTTCCAGTCTTCGAGGCATCAGATGCGATCTCGATCCACAGAAAAAGTATCGATCTCGGAAAAATCACCATCTCAGGAATCGGCGGCTCGAATACAACACCCTTTGGAACACCGTTCGAGTATACGGATGAAGAGCTGGATGTGATTGCAAAGGAGGTCGTTGCCAAAACGAACAAAAACAGATGGAATATTCTTGTGTCCCACGCACCCCCCTATGGAGTGTTGGATGAGATAGGACCGGACGTACATGTTGGAGCAGTCCCAATTGCAAAAATCGTGAAAGAGTTCGACATCATCTGCTGCGGGCATATGCATGAGCAGAAGGGCATTGCCGAACTGGAACACAGGATCTGCGTGAATCCCGGACCTGCGTCCGAAGGAAATTATGCACTCATCACCCTTAAAGAGGATGAGGATGAACCATTAATCGTTCTGAAAAACAGCCGTGACGCGAAGAACATCATTACTGAATAATATCCCTCATCTATTTTTTGCGTGTATTCTAGTTTTTCTTTGGTCAGGAATGAACGTCCTGCGTAATTCTGCGGACCGAAAAATTATGTACACCCAATAAAAATCTTTGTTAAATTTTCTTCCGGGAATCCAACATAATTTCCAGATAAGATTTTGTCAGCCGTTCTCCCTTAATCCCCGCCATCTCTGCTGTTTTATTTATGACAGAAATTGCTTCATCTTCAGTAAGAGCAAATGATGCCTCAATCTCTGAAAACGTACCGACGCCGGGTAAATTATCAAGTGTCACAATCGCATCTGTGCACTGGTACATCTCACGGTGTTTAACGACCTCAGCGGTCAGATAAAAACCGAGCCGCTCAAGGATCAGACAATAATCTTCTGCTGAAGAAATATCAACGATGATCTCCTCTCTCGACTTGAACCCCTCACGACCTACTTTCGGACCCTTGTAGGTCACGTTCGGAGGCATCTCTTTGCCGCAGGTCTGGTTTGCCAGATACCTGATCCTGAGTGCCTCATCTGTCACAGCAAAATCCCTGTGAGGAGCATTGTAATAGAGATCATGTTCGTCCTGATCGGCGATAAGCACCGCACCATTTTTTAGAAGATTTTCTCTGATGAAATCCAGGGAGGGGACTTTCACTTTTATTTCTATCTCAAGAGCCATTGAAATACTATTTTCACGAGGAACAGGCATAAGCATTTGCTTATGATGCGGGAAATATTTATACAATTAATGTCAAATAAACTTTACATGAAAACGCAGATCATATTACTTGGATGTCTTGCCATCCTAATTGTTGCCTGTGCCGGATGCATAACGCCGGAAACAACCACAACAAACACCACGAACGGGAGCACCATCGACCCAATCGTCGGTACCTGGCAGAGCACACAATCCTATACCGTAGATGGAGAAGAACTTTACATAATCTATGTACTTAACGCTGATAACACCGGAACCGCTATGCTGGCAAAGGCAGGCTCAACCAGTGCAGAGGGACTCGACATCTACTGGGGCAATTCCGACGGCACATACGTCTTTGCTTACTCGACAGATACGAGCACAGTCTACCCGCATACCCTGTCTGCAGATGCAAAAACCCTGACGGACCAATACGGCGATACCTATACCAGGATCTAATTTTTCCCCATTTTTCTTTACCAGTACAATCCCCAACTATCATAAGTAATGAGATCAGATATATTAGAGAATTCGTATGGCTATCGAAAATGGTACATATATTAAACTCAGCTACACCGGATCAGTAAACGGCGTTGCCTTCGATACAACCGACGCTGAAGTTGCAAAGAATGCGAAGATTTTCCGTGAAAACGCAATCTATGGTCCTTCAGTCGTTAAAGTTGGTGCAGGACACCTTCTCGCAGGACTTGATGAGGAACTTACAGGCAAAGAAATCGGTCAGGAATATACCATCGTTATCCCGCCCGAAAAAGCATTCGGCGAGCACAAGAACGAGGATATGAAAGCAATCGATAAAAAGTCTTTCCAGAAAAAACCCGAACTTTACGAGCGTGTTACTATCGAGGGACGTGAGGGTGTTGTCATCAATAAAATCGGCAGCAGATTCATCGTCGATTTCAACCACCCGCTTGCAGGTCAGGAAGTCACGTATGTTTATACAATCGACGGCATCGTTGAAGATGGCGCAGAGAAACTCACTGGAATCACCAGATTACTTACCGGTCATGAGATGAAGGTCGATGCATCTGAGGAATCATTTGTCTCGATTGAAGTCCCTGCAATGATGGCAATGTACAATCAGAACTGGCTTATGACTCAATACATGATTTCCCAGGAAGCATTCGCAATTTTCCCTAAGATTGAGAACGTCAAATTCGTGGAATCCTTTCCGCGCCCCAACGTGAAGACCGAAGAACCGGTTGAAGCTGCTGAAGAACCTGCAGCAGAATAATTTCAATCATCTTTTTTTCGTATGACCAGACACCCAGCACGGCTCTGGAAAATAGCCGGCAATAAAATTTCATGCGGGGTTTGTGCCCGTCATTGCAAAATCGCGGAGGGTGAGAGAGGATTCTGTGATGTTCGGGAAAATATCGGCGGCACCCTTTACGCAAATTCTTACGGGCTCCTCACATCAGTGAATCTCGACCCGATCGAGAAGAAGCCGCTGTATCATTTTCTGCCGGGGACGACGACATTTTCAATAAGCGGTTTCGGCTGCAATTTTACCTGTAAGCATTGCCAGAACTACACGCTTTCGCAGACGACGAGTATCCCTGCGGAGTATGTGCCGCCGGAGACGGTCGTCCAGGAGGCGGTACGGCTTGGAGCGAAGAGTATTTCTTTTACGTATAATGAGCCGACGATTTCGTTTGAGTATGTGTATGATACGGCGAAACTCGCGAAGGAACACGGGCTTACTTCGGCTTTTATTACGAACGGATATATGTCGAAGGAGGCACTCCTCGAACTTGCCCCGTTTCTTGGTGCGATCCGGATCGATCTGAAGGCATTCACGGATACATTTTATACGGAGGTCTGCGGGGCACGGCTGAAACCGGTGCTCGATACGATCCTGCTTTCCAAAGAGCTAGGTCTTCATCTTGAACTGGTGACGCTCGTGATCCCGGGGTATAACGACAGTGTGGAAGAAATCGATTCGATGCTGGACTGGGTGACGGCGAATCTCGGGCCGGCAATCCCGCATCATTTCACGGCGTTTATGCCGATGTATCATATGCAGAACGTTCCCCGAACGCCTTTCAAGACGCTGGATAGAATCTATCACCAGGCGAAGGCGCATGGTCTGTATTATCCGTACATCGGGAATATGCCCCACGCGGAAGGATCGAAGACGTTCTGCCCGGCGTGCGGGGCGGTGCTGATCGATCGAAACGGGTTTTCGTCAGCCGAGCCGGGGCTTGAGGGGGGACACTGTAAGAAGTGTGGGCGGAAGATCGAGGGCGTTTTTTAAGGGGATGTGGGTGTATGGGTTTGAGGAGAAAACGGTTCGTGGAACACGGTTTTTCAGCTGTGTTCTGAAAAAGTAGGGTGCACGTTGGACCTGCACCCTTGTTTTTTATTTGTGCTGAGGGTGCAGGTCTCAAAAATCTGCGTGCACCCACATTATGCTATTATTTGTGCTCTTTTTTGAAAAATAGGCTTATTTGAAGGTTTTTGGTGAGGGTGCACATTTTTCCCGAAACTCTGTATTTTGTAGTAATTAGGTGTATATTTAGGTTTTAGATATTTTTCCCAGGGTTTTGAGAAAAATGTGCACCCTAGGGATTTGCCTCTCTCTCAGGAAGGAGTTGATTGGGTGTGGATACATGAGATATCCCACCGCGAATAATCGCGAATCTACGCGAATCGCATTTTTCCAGTTCCGCCCTCTTGACCTTCGGTCGCGTCCCTACGCTCCGCCTTATCGGCTCCGCGTGACCGGGACGGCGGAACGAAAAATGCTGGAAAACCCGCGTCGCGGGTTTTCTCTTCAATACATATGATTCTATTATAAATCAATCATCTTTAAATGGTAAATTATGATGATCATTGTTACAATTTGTGATGAATCCCTCAAGATATCGAGATATGCCTATAAGGGATATATACAAATGACAAGACCTTCTATAATTTCGAATTTTATCCATGTTTCTGAATTTCTTATTTAGATTTTTAAACATCTCAATTTGCAGAGCGTTTTCAACATCTTCATGAACATGTGTGATATCTGCGTCAGTTACTCCAGATGGAAGTGAATTATCTTTCATTTTGATAGTTATATGTCCAAAACTAACATATTGATTTTTTACATTTTCATCAGAAATATGGGAATAGATATAGTCATGTATCTTTTTCTTGTTGATTCCGATATAGAGATCTGATATCTCAACCCTCTCACCCAATTTAAATATAAAATAAATCCCTTTCTCCTGTTTCTCATCAAATAAGTGCTCCGCTTGTTCAACGAGAACAGGTTTTCTCAGGCTTACTGTAACCCTGAATGATTTGTGCTTCGTATCTTTTACCACAATCGGATTATTGGAAATACTGGGGCATAATAATTCCTCATAGAAAACCCGCGACGCGGGTTTTCCAGCATTTTTCGTTCCGCTGTCACGGCCACGCGGAGCCGATTAGGCGAAGCGTAGTGACGCGACCGAAGGTCAAGAGGGCGGAACAGGAAAAATGCGATTCGCGTTTATTCGCGATTATTCGCGGTGGGATATCTCATATGTCCGCACTCAACAAATATTCTTGTTCGTAGAAGTTCGCAGTAAAATTATCTTAAAATTCCAGCGACCAGCAAACTATATTTACCGTTAAAAAAAAGAATAGATTTCCTTTTAGAAATCTTACAATGCCGGATAGGTCAGGCCCGTCACATTGAAGTCTGTTCCAAAGCGGACGTTGAACTCCGTTAAAACGCTCTCCACGCTCATATCCTCGAACATGTCCGGATGAATCATTTTTGCAAGAGCGACCGCCGCGGCACAGGATCTCGGCCCGTAGGTAAGATCATTTCTCAGAAGCCAGACCTTGTCATTCTCGACCGCACTGATAGTATTGAATCCGGTCCTTGATACAAGCTCGTTATACGCGGCCTTCGGATCGTTCATATTGTTCACCAGCTTCACGATGATTGCCGGACTGGATGAAACCACCCACTCGTCGGAGATCTTTCTGGAACCGGCATCCGTCATAATATTCCGCCCACCGGCGATCGAAATCAGCTGACCCATGCCCGTGTCCGTTCCCTGTCCCCAGTAAGCCGTGTAGCTTTCTGCGTAGACCGTGGGGGCCCAAGAGATCGGAGCGACCCTTGACTCGACCTCGGTAATGACCTCGTTATAATACTCCGCGATTTGCTGAGCCTTTTCCGTATTACCCGAGATCTTGCCAATCTCAACAATATCCTGCGTCATCGTATTCGGCTTCGTGCAGTCGATATACACGATCGGGATCCCTGCAGACGCCAGGACCTCGGCATTCTTCGGCTTCGAGGTCGCATACCCGATCACCAGATCGG
>Ga0265294_10001570_pt1 | contig 30819 bp, 9 predicted proteins | sample MunlanPumphouse3_FD_192504 | JGI IMG/M metagenome (GOLD analysis project Ga0265294, IMG submission 192504) | Groundwater microbial communities from a municipal landfill in Southern Ontario, Canada - Pumphouse #3 | ecosystem: Environmental > Aquatic > Deep subsurface > Groundwater | place...
GAGGGCGTGTTCGAGCGGAACCGGCGGTTCTTCGGCCCGAAACGCGTGACCGGCGCGAGAAAGATGCGGTTCGCCGAGTGGGGCGAGCTGCGCACAGCCCGTGCGCTCCGGGTCGCGCCGGTTCAATTCTCTTTCACACAATAGGGGCCCGGACATGAAACATTGGATTGTTGGCGTGGCTGTGTGTCTAAGCATGGGGAGCGCCGCGCGGGCCGACTCTGTTCGCCCTGAGCTCTCTATACGCCTCGGCGAAAGGAATGTGGGTGTGGGGTTGTCTGTGCCGTCAGCGGGCGACGGCACGAATGTTACGCAGGCGGTCGCGGGAGATACGGTGCGGCGCGTGGCCGAGGGCGCACAGTATCTCTACGTCAGGATTGATCATCCCGCGTACAACCAAGGTCCTGCCGATCTCTACGTTTCGGCCGAGGTTTACGACGACGACATGTCGCGCGTGACGTTGCAGTTCGATCAGATGGCCACTCATCCCGCGTTGGCCACCACCTACGCGCCGGCGGATGCCACGTATCTGCTGGTCGGCCTGAAACGCTGGCGCACGCTGCACTTTTTTTTGCCTGCCGCGCGTTTGGGGCATGGGCAGAACCACCGGACGGATTTTCGTTTTTCTGCACAGGGCGTGGCTTTTCGGGCTATCCGGGTGACGGCGCAAAAACCTGAAGGATTTGACGAGACGGCCGGTGTCGACCCCGAGTCCCTGCGTCTCGTCGCAGTCACGCGTGCGCCCGGCATGGAGGTCACCTTCGGAAATGACGCCAATCCTGCCGATGCCGCCTTATTCAAAGCGTTGTCGGTGACCAGCGTGGAAAGCTATGTCGACTGGGCCGGCGTGGAGCCGGAGAAGGACTGCTGGGATTGGAGCCGCTGGGACAAGCAGGTCGCGGTCCTGCGGGGGGCAGGACTCAAGTGGGTGCCGTTTTTGATTGCCGGCCCGGCCTACGCCACGCCGCTGTGGTTTCAGAAGAGCCCCGACTCGGTGGTTTACCGATGCCTCGAACACGATCAGGACAGCAAGGTGCAGAGTCTGTTCAACCCGGCGCTGCGTCCGCAGGTCGCGCGGTTTGTCCGGGCCTTCGCCGAACGTTACCGCGATACGGGCGTGATTGAATCTCTGCTGCTCGGCGTGACCGGTATCTACGGCGAGAGCATCTATCCGGCCGGTCCGGAAGGCGGCTGGACGGCGCGGTTGACGGGGGATTATCACAACCATTCCGGCTGGTGGGCGGGCGACCCCTGTGCGGCGCAAGCGTTCCGCAAGGAGATGCGCGACGCCTATGGGCGTGTCAGGCGCCTCAATGCGGCATGGGGAACCGCCTACGCGTCGTTTGACGATATTGCCACCTTTCATCCGGACCGCGCGCCGAACGATCGCGCCCGCGCAGATCTCGCCGAATGGTATCAGCAGGCCATGACCGACTGGTCGCTCTTCTGGGTCAAGACCGTGCGCAAGGCGTTTCCCAAGACCTCGATCTATCTCTGCACCGGGGGCGACGGTCATCCCGCACTGGGCGCGGATTTCACCGCGCAGGCGGCGGCCATCGCGCGGTACGGTGCCGGCGTGAGGATCACGAACGAGGGCAGCGACTATACGCGCAACTTCACGTTAACGCGCGAGGTGGCCACCGCGACGCGCCACTACGCCTCGTTCTGTGGTTTTGAGCCTGCCTCGCAGGTGGATGCCGCCGGCATTGTGGCCCGCATCTACAATGCCACGGCATCCGGTGCGCGCCAGTTACACGACTATACGCCCAATACGCTCAGTTGCGGGGTAGAGCCTTTTCAGAACTTCCGCGCCCATGCTCACTGGCTGGTACCGCGACGTCCGCGCGTGAGCACGGCGCTTTATCTGTCACGCGAAACGTGGGCGCTGGAACCGGATGCGAACGCCCGAAGCTATGCGCTGGCGCGTACCCTGCGCGATGCGACGGATCTCGATTTCGTCACGCGCCGCTCGCTGGCGGACGGTCATTTGCGCGGCTACACGGCGCTGGTGCTTGCGGCGTCGCCGGTGCTGGAGCCCGCGAGTGCAGCGGCCGTCGAAAGGTGGGTCCGCAAAGGCGGTCATTTGATTGCGGCCACGCGCCCCGGCGAGACACTGGGCGGACGCCTGCATGATCTGAGCGCATGGCGCGAGCGCCTGTTCTCGTCCGTGCGGCCTGCGGGGCCGTTGTTGCGTCCGGAACTCGAAGGCGACGCGCCGGCGCGCTGGGTCCTCCGTATCGGCAGCGAGCAGGACGAGGGGTGGGTGACCGGGGACTGGAGCCACCGTGAAAAAGGGCACGAGTGGCCTGAGATACAGGGAGCCACCATGCGCTGGAGCGGCGCACGTCCGGGGGTGCTGCTGCCGGTCGCGCCGGGCGTCGCGCACACGGTGCGAGCGAGCCTCTCCGTGCCGGGGCGCGCGCTGGGACCGCGGGGCATCGCGGTGACGGTCAACGGACGGCCGGTCGGCGCGATCACGAAAGGCGGAAGGCAGGTCTGCGTGTTCGAGGTGCCGGCCGAGTTCTTGGGTGCGCAGCGGGTGGCGCGTCTGGAGTGGGCCGTCACGACGTGGCGGCCGTCGGATGTAGCCCCCGGCAGCGGCGACAACCGGTCCTTGGGCATATCGGTACGGCAGGTCGAGGTTGTCCGCGCGGGTGCTGGGCACACGCCGCCTCAGACGGCGCGCCTACGCTTTGTCTTAGACGAAGAGGTTCTGGCGCCGCTGCAACGGGCGGTCGGCCGGGGCAAGACCACGTTCCTGCCGGAGCTTGCCGACAACAGCCCGCTGATTGCGATGTTGCTGCCCGAAGGAGTCGACGGCCGGCTCGACCGGCGTTATGCAACCGAGACCGATGACGGTGTCCTCTGGTTCGACGCAGGTGAAGCGAGAATCTGGCAGGCGGCGAGCTTTCCTGAAACAGGCCGGCTATTGCACTGACGCATTTCTTTTGGGTTCGATGTGGACTGTGGTGATCGTGTCCTCCCCGAACCGGTCTCGCAGTTTCTGCTCCAAGTCAGAGACGATGGCATGGGCGTCGGCCACGCGCATGTCGGGGTTCATGCGGACGTGCAGGTCGATAACAACCGTCTGGCCGACAGCGCGGGTACGCAGGTTGTGCGGGTACGAGATGTCCGGGAAGTTCAGCGCGATCGCTTCGATCTCGTCGTGGACCTCGCGCGGCAACGACTGTTCGGTCAAGCCTCCGATCTGCTCTTTGACGATCAAAAAAGCGACTTTGAGCAAGAGGACGCTGACGAGGATTGCCGCGATGGGGTCCATGATGGCCCATTCCGCGCCGAGAAACACGGCCAGGCCGATGCCGGCCGCCGTGCCGATCGAGGAGAGCGCGTCGGAGCGGTGGTGCCAGGCATTCGCGATGACGGCGTCATTGCGGGTGCGTCGGCCGATGCGGACGGTTTTTTGATAGAGAATTTCTTTCGAAATAATGGAGAGCAGGGCGGCCCAAAAGGCAACCGGAGAAGGCCGTGTGACCGGCTGGCCGCCGACGGCGCGAAAAAGGGTGTGGATCGCGTCCCAGCCTAGCTTGATGCCGACAAAAAGCAAGGCCATCCCGACCACGGCCGCCGCGATGGTTTCGTATTTGCCGTGTCCGTAGGCGTGGTCGGTGTCTTTCGGTTTACGTGAAAACCGGATGCCGATCAGAACCGCGATGTCTGTGGCGAAATCCGAGGCGGTGTGGACAGCGTCGGCGATCATCGCCTGACTGTTGCCCAAGATACCCGCCGCGAATTTGGCGAGCAGCAGCGTCGCGTTGACGGCGGCGCCGAGGAGGGTGATGTGTGTGGCCTGTTGCGCTCGATTTGTCAGGTCCATGGTTGGTTCCCTGAATGCGTCATCGGACGCTTTTGATCACACTGTAGCCGCGTCGGGGCAAAATCTCGGCCTGTCCGAAGCAGGCGGCCTGACGTTCCTGCAGCGCGTGCGCGCTTTTGGCAACCGTCAGGCAGAGTCCGCCCTGATTCAGCGTGTCAAACGCGGTTTGAATAAAGAGTTCAGCGATCCGGAAGTCGGAGTAGTAGGGCGGATTGCCTGCAAAAAGGTCGAAGCGCACGGCCGAATGCGGCAGGCCGCAGTCCGAGAGCAGGAGCGTGGCGCGGTCGAGCAAGCCGAGGCTTTCGAGGTTGCGGCGGGTGGCGGCCAAGGCGCGCGCGTGCGAGTCAAGGAACGTCACGCGCACGGTCGGCTGGCTGCGTGCGAGCAGGATGCCGACCAGCCCGCAGCCGCAGCCCATGTCTAAGACGTGTTGGTCGGGGGCCAGGTCGCGGGACGCGACTTCGGCCAAGGCGAGTCCGCCGGTGTCAGGACGGCGGTGGCAGAAGACGCCTGGCAGCGAGATGAGCGGACAAGGCTCGAGGCCGGGCAGCGAGGCGGGGAAGGTCGCGCTGAAATCCCGCACGCGCGCCAACACCCCTTTTTTCTTGGCAATACAGCAGCAGACGCCCTTTTTGTCGAAGCGGACGCTCAGCGTGCCGAAGATCGCGCGCACCTGTTTGAGGAGCGCGGCGCTGTCGGTTTCGCAGGCCATCAGGCAGAGACCGCCGTCCACCAGGCGCGCATGGATCTCTTCGAGCTGGTCCAAGACCAGTTCGCCGCTCGTTGTGCCGGGGGTGGACATGAAGAGCGCGGCCGCGTAAGGGCCGGCCGGCAGGGCGGCTGTGCAATGGACTGAGATCGCCGGGCGGACGTCCGCCGCGTCGTCCGAGCCGTCCGCCGTATCGCCGCTCAGGCGCACAAAGGGGTCGTGCGCGAGACGCGATGGGGTCCCGTTGGCCGCGAGCGTGCGCTGGATGGCGCGGGCGTGGTGCAGGTCGAAGGCATGGCCGTCCAGCGCACGTTTCGGGAAGCGCATCGCGGCAGCCAGGGCGATGCCGCCGCTCCGGTTGCCGGCGATCAGCAGTGCGCCGTCCGGGGCGGTGTCGAGATGCGGAAGGTGGGTGAGCAGCAGACGCTCGGTGGCGTTCAGTCCTGACCGTGAGACCACGGCGAGCGTGCCGTCGAGAAACGTTTCGGTGACAGCGCGGCTTTTCGGCCGGTCGGTGATGCGGATTGTGTACATGGCAGGTTTCATCAATGCGGGATAAAGGCGCCGAAGTCAAGCACCGGCAGGTTGGCCGCGCCAAGCCGACGGGCGTTGGCGCAGAGGTCCTGGTCGTTGCTGACCAAGAGGATCGGGGTCTCGGGCGAGGCCGAGGTGAAAAAGCGGATGTTGTCGAGCAGCACGCCGTCGGCACGGTGCTCGCCTTGTCCGCCGGAGTAGGTGACGCGCACGTTGGGCGCGGCCTGCGTGTCCTGGCGGGTTGGGCCGTCGAAGACGATCCAGGCGCGCAGGGCGGGATTGGGGCCGGCGAGTCGCGCGACATCGCGGGCGAGCCGCTGGCGTTTTTCCGCTTCGGTCAGCGAGGCGCCGCGTGCGGGGTTGTAGCGCGAGGGCAGGCCGAAGAGCACGTTGTGACCGTCGAGCAGCAGGATGGCCGGGGTTTCGCCGGCGAGCGCGCGCGCCAGCAGGGCGGCCGCCGGAGGCAGCTCGGCGGCCTGCGGCGGCGGAGGCACGCCGAGCGCCTCTAGAGTGGAGACGCGCCGCTCGAAAGCCGTGTGCAGGCGGGCCACGGCCGGCGCATCCAGCAGGTGCAGCGAGGCCAGCAGGCCGGGCAGTTCGCGCAGGCGTGGCAGGTCGTTATCGCGTACCGATTGGAGCTGCGCGGCCAGCGCGGATTCGAGCGGGGAGACGGGCGCGTCCGGATCGAGCAGACGGTCGAGGCGCATCCTTTCGGTGGCGAGTGCAGCCTCCACGGCGTGCAGGTCTGCGGTCGGGCGCAGCGCATTGCGGAGCGCGGCGCGGACTGTGGCGAGCGTCTGTTCGATCTGACTGCGCCGCGCGGTCAGGAGCGCCCGGTTGCCGCTATGGCGGTCGGCCTCGCACTGTTTGCGCAGGGCGGCTTCGGCCTGCGCGAGCAAATCTGCGTGCGGGGCGGGATGCTGCGCGTCGCGTTCGATCGCGCGCGCGTGAGCGAGCCAGCCGTGGAACTCTTGCGCCAGGGCCAGTTCGACGGCGGCGGTCAGGCGTTCCTCACGGTGCGTGCGTTCGCGAGTCAGCTCGACGGTAGCCATTTCCAAGTCACGCGCGGTTTGCCGCAGGGTCTTTTCCAGTTCCTGAACACGTTGCCGGGCGGCGTCGCGCTGTTCATGGGCTTGGGCGGCCTGGCGCTGGCACCCCGCGAGCCGGTCTTCCGCCCCTTTCAGACGTCGGTTTTCAGTCTGGAGGTCGCGCAGGCGGTGTTCCAGCCGCTCCTTCTGGGCGAGCCACGCTTCGCGTGTCGGCGCGACGTCGTTGACTTCCGGCGCGCGCCCCAGCAGCGAATGGAGATCGGCGAAGAGGTCGCACAGGCGCGCGACGGCGGTGGCGGGCTCGAGAGCGAGAAAGGGGATAGGCTGCAGCAACCAGCTCTCAGCGCGAGTCCTGATTTCCTCGCGGTCATCGAGCAGCAGCGCGACCAGCAGCACCGGGGCACCCAGCAGCGTGGCGAGGGCGTGGCGGGCCTCGGTCAGCGCCTCGACCGCGATCAAGCCGGTGAGCGTGTACGCACGCGAGCGGCGGGCGAGGGCGCGCCGCAGCGCCGGTGAAACCTCGCCCGCACCGCAGGCGATCTGCTGCAGGCGGGTTCGCAGGAGCGGAAGATTGCCCGCCCGGAAGCCGCCTTTTTGAAAGGCGGGTTCGGTGGCGACAAGAACGGCCAGATCAGCATCCGGCACTAAAGCGGACAGCCGGACGAGTTCGTTTTCGCACGCAGGCGTAAGGGGTGTGGAGCACAGGGCCATATCGGTTACCTTACATCTTATGCGAGACCTCGCGCGGGCGCAACCCGATTGTGGGGCGGTTTCGGGAAGCTGGCTTGTGAATCTTTTTGGTGAATCTTGTTGACAAGGCGAGGGGCACGTGTCTAACTATAAACCGAAAAAGTGAGTCAGCGCTTCCCGTGGCATGACATGATTGGGGCGCGAGAAAGGTAAAATGGAGACCCTAGAGCCAATCGGCGCATGCGGGGATTCAGCGAATAAAAAGCTGGATGAGGGATGGATGTGTCGATCAGTCGAGCCTTTTGCCGGAGGCTGTTTGCCGCGCTTCAGATCCGTGTCGAACCCGGTGGTCACGCCCCCGGATCACGCGAGTGATGGTTGCGGTGCGTCGTAGCGTGTCGTTCACAGAACGGGTGAAACGGTTAGTGGCGGCCGGTCGGCGGGTGTGTCTGCCATTCGGTTCATCCTTGGGCGAAATTTGAACGAGAGGTTGAACATGAAACGTTCGTTGATCATCCTTGCGGCTGTGGCGGTGTTGGGCTCGCCGGCTGCACGCGCACAAAGCAGGACACAGACGGTTTCCCTGTCAAAAGGGTGGAATGCCGTGTGGTTGGAGGTGGAGCCGGATGTGGCCGATCCTGCCGCGGTTTTTGAGGGCACGCCCATCGACAGGGTCGCGGCGTATACGCTGCCGGCTTCCGAAGCTCAATTCGCGACGCGTACAGAGGTGAACGTGCACACGTTGGCCGGATGGACGGTCTGGTTTGCCCCGCATCGCGCGGATGCCCCGCTGTCGCGTCTGGCGCGGCTTTCGGGGAACAAAGGGTATCTCATGCATGCCAGTGAACCGGTCACGCTGGCGATTCCGGGAACAGTCCGGTTGAGTGCGCCGCGCTGGATGCCGGACTGCTACAACCTGGTCGGGTTCACGGTTGAGGCGCCGGGCGGACCGACCTTCCGACAGTTCTTCCAAGGATCGCCGGCGCACGCGCAGAGCAAGATCTACCGGCTTGTCAACGGGACGTGGCGTCAAGTGCTTGCGCCGGATTCGGAAGCTCTGCGGCCGGGGGAGGCGTTCTGGATCTACTGCAAGGGGGCCTCGGATTATCCTGGGCCGTTGCAGGTCACGACAGCGTCGAAAATGGCGGTCTGTCTGTCGGGCACGACGCCGTGCAGGCTGATGTTTCTGAACCGGGCTACGCACCCGTTGTCATTCACGCTGGAGCAGGTGACGGCCGGCAACAGCGATGTGCCGATGTCGGCCCGGATCTCCGTATACAGTGACCGCGTGGTCGGACAGGCCGGGACGGCGTCGGTCGATTTTCCAGCCGGGACGTGGACGCAGGCGTTTCCGGTGTACGAGGCGGGGTCGGGTGTGACGCTGCCGTTGTCGTTGCGGCCGGGCAGTTTGGCCGCAGGTACATACCACTCGCTGCTGAAAGTCACCACGGATATCGGTTCTGTGACATACGTTCCGGTCACGGCGGTGAACGAGTGAACGTCGGACAGGGTGAGGAGGACCGCGCATGAACACGAAGAGATGTTGCCGGACAACGAGGCTGCGGACGGCGCAGCGTGGTGCTATGGGCCTGTTCTGCCTGCTGACAGTGTCCTACAGGGCCTTGGCAGATGGTGTCACGCCGTATGCCGGGCTGTGGGTGGGCACCGTGGCGCTGGGGCGCGTGAATGAGGTAACGATCGCCAAAGACGCGAACAATGTGGATGTGGCGCCGGATCCGGCGGTCCCGACCGTCACGGCGGACCGCGCAGACATTCTGCTCATCCTGCATGTCAACGGTGCCGGGCAGGCGAGCCTGCTCAAGGACGTCGCGGTCATGAACAGAAACGTGTCCGGCCTGCCGGGCGCAAGCGTGGCCGATGCCGTGGCGGCGCGGTCGGACGAGAGTTCTCTCTCGCTGGTGACGGACCCTGGACTATACGCCGAGTTTCCGGCCCAGAAGGCCATTCACCTGTCGAGTGTGGTCTTTGACTTTGGCGACGCGCAGGCGACGGCGGCCGTCGACGCGCTGGTCGCCGGTGTGGTGGCTCAGGCGGTCGCGTTCGTGCAGGGCGTGACGCCCGGCCAGATCGACACCGCAGCCGAGCGCAATGCACAGGTCAACGCGCAAGGCCCGGTGATCGCGGCGGATCAGGCGAGTTGCGTGGACTCAGCCGATGTGGCGGCCGGTTTCAGCGCGTTTCTGAACACCTTCACGCCGTCGATCGTGCAGGCGGTGGCCTCAGCGCCGGACGGGGCCGACGCCCAGCAGATGACGGCGGCGGCGCAGGCGTTGCGCGACGTGTCATTCTACGGGGACACGCGAGCGCTGGAGATGGTTGAAGCCGTGAAGGCGGCCGGTGCCGTCGCGGCGCTCAATGTCGCGGCTCGCTTCGCCGACACGGCGAATCTGTATCAACGGTATGTGTGCGGCAAGCTCTTTGGCGATACTGTTTGGGCGGCTGCGGCGTGTGTCTCGACGAATGCGGTGTTGACGGTTCAGGACCTGAAGGGGGGCGTCGCCAGTGCTGCCGCCAGCGAGGCGCTGCGCATTCAGGCGCTGTCCTCGCCTTACGCCGACACGCGCGCCATGGACGCGCTGGATGCGGTACTGGAGGCCGTGATCGAGGCCGCGCAAGCGGCGTCCGGCCAGACTCAGGCGGAGCGCGAGCGCCTGGCGGCCGAGGCCGGCAAGGCCGCGCTTGCGCAGCGCGTGGCGCGCTATCCGTTGCCGCTGACCGCGCCGACCCGAGATTACACGGCTTTTGTGACCTCGCCGTCGTTTGCCGGCGCGCCGCTGGTTGCGGCGCGCGCCGCTCTGGCGGCTGGCTTGCTGGAGAAGGCCGATAACCCGTTGACGTGGCCGGTGCGCGTGCCGGCCGTGGCACGCGATGCGGCTGTGAACGCCTTGCAGGCGGTCTATGCAGCGGCCGCGCTCGCGGTACGGCACGACGTGCCGTTGGCGGGCACATTCGGGCCGGGGTCCGGCGATCCCCGCTACACGGCGGAGGTGCAGCCGCCTGATGGGCTCGGGCCGGCTGGACTGGCCGGCACGATCCGGCTGCCCGCCAACCATCCGACCCATCCGTTCCGTCACAGGCGTCATCCGGATCACAGCACAGGAGTTGATCTCACGCGCCTGATCCGGATCGACTTCGATGGGGAGGCGTCGACCCATGGCGGGATGCCGGTGGCCTATGGCGTTGCGAGTGTGACGGGTGTCTACCGCGAGGAGATTTTCGGACTGCACAAACCGCTGGGGGCCAACAAGGACATCGGGCTCAAGGTTGAGGGGCGGTTCCAACTCAACAGGGTCAGCCGCATTGACACGCTGAACGCGCAGTGACGGGAGAACGGTCATGAAAGCAAAGCGAATCAGAGAGAGGGTCTTGACGGCGGCTGCCGGGATGCTGTCGGTCCTGCCGCTAACCGGCGTGCTGGCGGCGACGACGCCGATTCCGTTTACCTTGACCGTCACGCCGAAGATTGGCGGGGTCACGCAGTTTTCGTTCTTGAACGAATCGACGGAACCGATCATCGGCATTTTGGTGGAAAAAGACACGGCGGCCGGGTCGGTCAAGTTCCTGAAGTTGAAGGATGACTGCCTGAGCAGCGGCATTGTGGAAACGCCCAGCTACAGCTCCTCCAACGACGTATACGGGGCGGTGCGCGAGGTGTATCGGGGCATTCCGACTTATGCGTCGGCCACGGTCATCAACAGTGCGCTGCTGGTCGCCGCGACCAATACGTTCCCCAACGGTCTGGCCACCAACCTGTTTGGGGCGGTCACGTCACGCTCGCAGATCAAAACCGGCTCTTTCCAGACGCCGCGTAATTCGATCAATGATTTCTGCGTCCAGCGGCTTCACGCCTACGTCAGCATTCCCGCTGACGGCACTTACCGGTTCAAGATGACCTCGGATGACAACGGCGTCCTAACGTATGAAAAGACGGCGTCGGCCACCGGCAGTCCACACGCGCTTCCTGTTCCGCGGCTGACGTGCAGTTGGCCGCATCTGTCCTGGATCGGGCTGCCGATTTTCAATACGTATTACACCTATTGGAGCTGGGATCATTTCAGTTATAGTGACAGCACCAATTATTTCGCGAAAGGCGATGTGGTTTATGTTGCTGCCTACGCCATTGATACGGGAGGGGGCGACCACATCCGGATCGGTTGGTCCTACACGCCGGCAGATGATCCGACGGTGGTCGTCGATGAGGTCATTCCGCTCGCCTATCTATCAACGCAGGGCGCGAATGATTGGCCGGATCTGGTCCGGACGCCGATCGACCCCACGGCCATCGCCGCAGAACCCTCGCATACCATCCGCATCAAAGAGATCGGCACCTTGGGGTGGGGACATGAGTATCTGTTCACCGCTTATTTCGAAAATACGCTGACAAAGGCGACGACCGAGCTGTGGAATCTGCCGTCAACCCGGACGCCCACCAAAGTGACGGTCATGGGGGCGTACGGCAACCAGGGGACCCTGATCTTGGGGAGCACGGCTTCCACCGAGTTGGACAAACAATACGTGTTCAAAACCGACGATCGGCCGTTGAAGCTGAACGTTCAGTCGGTCGATGAATCCGGCAACATCATGACGAGCCTGAACCGGTTCACGGTGGAGGTCCAGGACCCGACAATGTCTGACGGTTTGCTGGTCTCGGTCACCAATCCGGTGTCCGGCACGTTCAGCCATCCCTATCTGCGCAGAGGCATGCAGGTCCGTGTGACCGTGCCTCAAGCGATTTATTTTGACCGTGCCGGCGCATTCATGTATGCGTCCGGCGGGGACGGCGCCACGCAAACCAACGCGTATGAACGCTACGGGGCTGCGGGCCTCAGCATCAACAATTCGGCACCGACCGGCGACGCCACCGAGTATGAGGCGGAGCTTCAGCAGGATCTGACCGTCAAGATCCGCTGGAACCATCAATACGCGCTGCGGGTCAAACAGGATTTCACGAAGACCGGCAGCCGCTTGCTGACCGAGCAAGGCACGCACTGGGCGGGGCCGCTGACCTCGGGGGCGTCGGGCAGCCCCACGCATGATGCCATGGCGTTGCATTGGATCGACGCCGGCGTGGATGTGGTGGATCAGATTGACGGACAGATTCTGGACACGTCGCATGCCGGCATGAACCTCGACGTGCGGTTTGTGCCGTTCGCCTACATTGCCGAGGGCAGTGCGTTGGGTTTGTACTGGTCGCCGAACAGCACGGCGATCCGTACAAACCGGTTCGAGGTGGGACAGGCGCCTGCCGCACGCCAGCAGGTCAGCGCGTTTACGATGCGTTCGTGGGCCACCTTGACCTATCGCTGGAAACTGCAGTACGGCGTGCGGGTGAGCAGCCTGCTCAGCACAGGTGGCGGCAACCTGGCGCGCGTGTATGACGGCGCAGGGCTTGTCGGCGCGTTGGACGGCGTGTACTGGTTTGATGAAGGCACGCCGGTCAACGTGCTGGCCCGAGCCAACATCGACACAGAAACCTCGCAGGCGCTGAGCGGCTGGACACTGGGCGACGGCTATTACTTCAGCTTGTCGGGCGGCACGATCGATACCGGCAGCGGCGCGTTGTCTGGAACGACCGCCATTCCCGTCGTGGACGGCAGCCCGGTGGCCCGGTGGCTCAAAGAGGTCATTCTGCCCGACAGTCCGCGTCTGCGCGGCATGGAGATCCCCTCGTTGGACCGGCCGGTGTATGTGTCATGGCAGTTCGGCGATCAGGTGTTCACAGATCCCTCGGTGCCGATCGGCGAGTCGGTTTTCCAAGGGATGATGACGGCACTGCCCGCTTCGGTGCAGCTTGCCGTTCAGGCTAAAGAACCGGATTCCGTGTCTGATCCAACCGCCACGGTGTGGGACCCGAACGCGGCGTGTCTCTACCCGGTCAAGCCAGGCGACTACACAGCGACGTGGAGCGCGGAGGGTATCACCGCGACCGTGCGGTTCAAAGCGGTTTGGCCCGCGTTGCCGCATTACCGCCACATCGCCGGCGCTCCGGCGGTCGAGCTGACTCCGGATGTGAACGGAACGTTCATTTTCAAAAAGCAGGCGCACACGGAAAATGGGGCGACCATCATGCAGGCCAGCCAGTTTACGGCGGACGCGGCCGGCCGGTCTGTTCTGCAATTCGCAGAGGTCAAAAAGATCGGGCGCGGCGAGCCCAAAGAGTATGTCAGGATCCGCGTCGTGCAAACGGTCAACCTGTCAGACAGCCTCGCGGTCAACGGCAGCAGAACCGCAGTGATCGGGCGTGCTGTCCGCGATCCTCTGGACCTCGCCAACCTGGGCACGGGCCACCTGGTGTATCAGGCCGGCGTTCGGTACAATGCGGGCATCTATGACGGGAGCCGGTTGAGCGGCATCCGGAGCGCCGACGTCTATGACCTCATTAAACTGCGGTCGCTGACCGCTGAAAAAGTCGTGATCAATCCAGGGGCGTTGCCGGGCCCCGTCATTCCTGTGAATGCCCATCCGAACGTGCCGGACGCGAACCGCATCACGGTGGTGTGGTATCATGATCCGGCGCGTAACGACGGCATCCTGTGGCCCTACGCGGCGCGCAAGTATGCGGCGCGTTGGCCGCAAAACCCGGACGAAGGACTGGGACGGATCGTGATTGCCAGCGAGTACGGCAGCGAGAGCGTGGATGCCTCTGGCGCCGATCAGGTGATCGCCGCCGCGACCAACGGCGCCCCCGCGGCCACCACCTATGTGCCGTCGCGGTTCAGCGGCCTCAAGGTTTATGCGCAGAATAACCCGGTGCAGCCCGGCTACAATCCCAACGAAGAGCACGCGTTGATCGCGCCGTCGCTGCGTTACGCCGCTGTCTCGCCGCGTCCCCAGGCGGTTTACGCGCTGCGCAACAACGATCTCAACAACCTGAATCAGCAGTACACGTCTGACGCCTATGTGCTTGTGCAATTCTTTGACACGTTGCTGCAAGAGTCCGGCATGCGCGTCTACACGGTGCAGAAGGAGGACCCTGCGCGCGGCTACCGGTTTGCCGCGCCCGCCCTGATCGCCATCGCCGGCAGGGACCTTGAGCCGACCGTTACGGTTCCCGCGAGCGGCGCCGACCTGACTGCCGAGCCCAGCAAACGGATCGAGGCGGGGGAGCCGGTGATCCCGTTCTATCCGCTTGGCGTGGTGGAGGGCGCCGTGCCCAGTCCCGAGTCGTTCGGACAGAACATCAAGGGACAGCGCACCTTCTGGAAAGATCACAAATCGACGCGCTGGGCGGTTTCCGGCGGCACGAACGCCTGGTTTACGGTGTCGGCCTTCTATCCGCTGCAAGGCGATTTCTGGTGGCCGTCGGCGAATGCGGCCGTGCTGAATGTCGGCGACCGTCTCCCGTTCCTGCCGGACGCCGTGACGCTGTCGGAGCCTGCGCGCGACCTGCCGGTTAAAATCCTCTACAAGAGCGATTGGCCGCGTCTCGCGCCGATTCTTAAAGCCGGCGAGACGCTGACGTATTCCGGCGGCGAATATCGGGCGGACAACCCCACGATGGTCGTGGACGGCGAGACCGTGCAGACACCGGGCCTGCCGGCCGTGACGGCCTTTGCGGTCACCGAAGTGATCTTCGACGCCATGAATCCCCAGGGGCGCAGCGACATGCTGACGAACCGCTGGACCGTGCGCGCCGCCCAGGTGCTTGAAACGCGTCGCGTGGCGCTGCCCAACCTTTCCTTCCCGGATGAGTTACGCCCTGCGGCCGGTAAATCCCGCGAGGATAAGGGGCGTTACGCGTTCAAGGAGCTGCCCGCCTCGCTGCAGAAACGCGTGGGTTATGATCCGGTCGCCGGCGTCTTGGAGATCAAGGGTTTCCTGAACGAAAAGAGCAATACGGACGCCACGTTGACCGCCTCCCCCGGAGCGGTCTATGTGCTGGAGCCCGACATTCTGACCCTGCCGGAAAAAGAGGAACTGCTCGGCCTTTCCGAGGATGCGGCGTGGCGCTCGGCGGTTGAGGCCTTGTACCTGTTGACGCGCAATCCAAACGGCCTGGACGCCGGACTTTACGGAGCCGGGACCTACGCAGTGGGCTTGCAGCCCAGGGTCGCGCGCGACGCGTTCGGGGTCGCGTCCAACCGGCTCGAGAACGGGGTGCCGGTGCCGATCACGGATCCCCGTGTCGCCGAGAATGCCCGCAACCTGGGCGTCGGCAGCGCGCTGGTCCCGAACGGCGCCTTCCTCGATCCGGCCGTGACGGACTATCCGGAGATCAGTTGGGTGACGGTCGCGGAGAATAACGATCCTTCCATGGGCGGTTCCCCGGTGACCCTGCACGTCATCAAAGTCGACCGGCGCGCACGCTATCGCGGCGCGATCAAGACGGTGTTTTCGGACAACGTTTTCGATGAAAATGTCGTGCTGCGTCACACCGGCGACTTCGGCGCGAATGCTGACGATCTGGTGTATGAGTGGTGGTATCGTCCGGACGACGGCGCGCTCAATGTGCCGCCTCCCTTCAAAGTGGACCCGCAATCGGCGGGCGATTGGAAGCTGTTCCCCGATCTCTCCGGCAAGAATGGCGCCGGACGCACCGAGATCCTGCTCAAAGGCGACCCCAATGCCCCGGAGACGCTGCTGGCGGATTCGTGGTGGTTTGTACGCTATCGGCATAAACGCGACACCGTTCAAGGCAGCGACTGGGCGGTTATGCAGCCTGATGATTCGCAGTCGGTCAATTACGAATGGGCGGGGGCCGGCAACAGCGACCCCTTCCATGATTATGACCAGAACGGACTTGCGGATTACAAGGCACAGCTTTCCATGGGGTGGATCAAGCGGGTGCTGGACGCGGTCAACCCCTACGAGGCGCGCATCACCGATTTCTCGGGTGAGGCACCGACGACCGTCTCCTCGATGCTCCAGCAGCTTGGCCCGCGCTATGAGGGCGCCGTCGCGCTCAATCCAGACAAGAACGTGATCGAAAACGTCGGCCTGATCGAACTCTATCAAACGATCCTCAACCGGGCTTCGGACTTGAGCATCAACCTGTCGACGCCGGTTTCGACCCCGGCGATCGCCAACGCCCTGCAGCTTGCCTCGACGCGGCTCTCGGACTTCTACACGCTGCTCGGCAACGAGGCGTATGTCGACGCCAAGGACCCCACCATCGGATACGGGTCGTCATCGTCGGAGTATGGTGCCGCCGCGCCGGCCGTCTTCGCCTTCCAGAACCAGACCGCTTCGCTGCTGGAAGAGGAGCTGGATCTTTTGCGCGGACAGGATGACAACATGGCGCGCCCGGTCTACAACCGGCTCTTCTGGAACTTCACCAAGGGCGAAGGCGAGGCCGCCTACGCCATGAACTATGCCATCAGCGACATCACCAAGGACGGGTTCATCAACGAAGATGACGCGATGGCCCTCTATCCGCAAGGTCATGGCGATGCGTGGGGCCACTATCTCACCGCCCTGACTCAGCAGTACAATCTCCTGCGCCATCCCTTTTTCAACTGGGTCTCGCGCGCCGAGTTCTATGCGCTCAACGATGTGGTCATGAAAGTGGATTTTCTGGACGAACGCAAGTTCGCGCAGATCGCCGCGCAGAAAGCGAAGGCCGGCTCTGAGATCGTGAACAACACCTATCGTCAGCATTACGTCGAGGATGAGACGGCGCAGTGGCAGGGCTACACCGACGTCAATCGCGACCGCGCTTGGGGCGTTCAGGATTGGGCGCGCCGCGCCGGACAAGGGGCGTACTTCGATTGGATCGCCGCCAATGCCCTGTTGCCCGCCGAGCATCCCAACGGCACCCTTACGGGCATTCAAAAAGTCGACCGTCGGGAGAATGCCGACATCGCGGTCATTTCCGCCAATCTCAACCAGATCCAGACAACCTTGAATAACGCGAACAACGGCCTGACCCCGCTGGGGGTGTCCGCGAAAGCCGTGCCGTTCGACATCAATCCCTACAGTTGGGATGACGGCGTATTCGGGCGCACGCATTTCGAACAGATCTTTGACCGCGCGCTCAAAGCTTTGGGAAATGCCAAAACGGCGTGGGACACGGCCAATGCCGCGCAAAACAGGCTCCGCGCCATCGCCGTGACAGAACAGGATTTCCGCAACGACGTCTATCAGCAGGACATCGCGTACCGCAACCAGCTTGTCGAGATCTTTGGGCGTCCCTATCCGGGGACGGTCGGCGCCGGAAAATTCTACCCGGACGGCTATCTGGGACCGGATCTGGTGTTTTACATGTACGTGGGCGCGAACAGCACCGCGTACAGCGCGTTCCCGAAGCCGTCCGCGTCGGCCGTGCAGTTCAACAGCGACGGGTCGCTGGCCGGCGGCACATTGAAGGATGTTCTCGACCGCTCCGAATTGCTGAAAGGCACGGAGAGTTACCGCGTGAATGCGAGTGACCTGCTGAACAGTGTCTCGTCGCTGTTCGGCGACCTGGCGAACACCACCGGCAATGCCGCGCTGGCCAAGGCGGCGGACGGTCTGTATGACCGGTCAGCCGCCGATTTCAGCGGGACCAACAACCCGCTGGCAGACCTTGACTTCGAACTGCCCGCGACGGCCAGCATGTACTCGCTTCAGGCCCCCGATGTGTGGGGCGAACGTCCGGCGGTGGGCGAACTCCAGTCGGTCATCGCGGAGATGCTCCAGGAGCAAATCGTGATCTGCCAGACGCTGGGCAAATACAAGGACCTTTGGCTCGACCTGTATCGCGCCATCGACCTGATGACGCTCCAATACGCGACCAAGGAGAGTACGGCCAAGCGAACCCAAGACTGGTTGATTTCCAAGTCGGTCATCAAGACCGTGCTGAGCGCGGCGCAAACCTTGTTTGAAATCGTGGAGGAAACCGGGGAAACGGTGACCCGGACCGCACAAGGCGTGATTGTCGGCATTCCGTCCACGACGCCTACGGTGGGGTTGGCGAATTCGCTCGGCGACGCGTTGGCACCCGTCAAAGCGGCCTCGCTCTCCTTGGCGTATGCGGTTGAGTCCGGCATGGGCTGGGCCGGCGTGACCGCGAAAATCATTGAGTTCGTCAATGAAGCCGCGCTTGAAATCGCGCAAGACACGGTCGAGATGTACAACGCGGACGACGAGCGTAAGGCCGCGTACGCCGACCTGATCGCCGGGATCGATGACGCGCTGGACGACGAGCCCGACCTGCGCGCCGATATCTTCGCCCATGCGGAGCAGTTGCGTTCGCTGGCCGAAAAATACCGCACCCTTATCGCCAAGGGTGCCCTGCTGATGGATGAGCGTGAGGCCTTCAACAAGCGGGTTGCCGCCATGGTGCAGCAGAACCGTTATCAGGATATGACCTTCCGCGTCCAGCGCAATCACGCCCTGCAGAATTACAACCGGCTGTTTGACATCGCCGCGCGCTATGTCTATCTCGCTGCCAAGGCCTACGACTATGAGACGAGCCTGCTCCCGGATGACCCGGGGTCGCCGTCCGCGTTTTACAGCCTGATCAATCAAGCCCGTACCCTCGGTCTGATCGACGACGCGGGAGCGCCCCATCTCGGCGACGGACTGGCCGGTGTCTTGGCGCATCTCGAGATGAATTACAGCGCGCTTGAGAACCAGCTCGGGCTGACCAATCCGCAGCTCGAGACCGGCAAGCTCTCGCTGCGCGCCGAAAAATACCGCATCTTCCCGGACGGTTACGAACCTTCGGGAGACTCCTCCGGCTGGAGCGGTCTCGCGGATGCCGGCGAGAACTGGAAAGATGTGTTACGGCGTGCCCGTGTGGAGAACCTCTGGAATGTGCCGGAGTATCGGTTTATGGCGCGTCCGTTCGCGGACGGCACGGGGGAAGACGGTTCGCAGGCGCTTGAGCCTGGCCTTGTTTTGCGCTTCTCCACCCAAATCTATGCCGGCAAGAATGTGTTCGGCCATCCGCTGGCGGGCGGCGATCATGCGTATGATCCCTCGGTTTACGCCAACCGCATCCGCAAGGTCGGAGTCTGGTTCTCGAACTATCAGTCCTCAGATGTGCTCAACGATCTCGCCATCGCACCGCGCGTGTACCTGATCCCGACGGGCGTGGATGTGATGCGTGTTCCGAATGCCGTTTCGCCGAATCAGATCCGGCTCTGGAACGTCCTGGATCAAGCTATCCCGATCCCGATTTCCGGGATCGATGCGAAACTTCCCTATTCCAGCTTCGTCCCGCTGCTGGACTCGCTCGACGGCCGCATCGGTTTGCAGCGCCGCTTCTCCAGCTTCCGTGCCTATCACGATGCGGGCGACGCGGTCAACAGCGATGAGCTCGTCACCGATTTCCGTCTGGTCGGGCGCTCTGTCTGGAACACGGGCTGGGTGCTCATCGTGCCGGGAAGAATGCTCAATGCAGATCCGGACGAAGGGCTTAATCGCTTCATTGAACAAGTCACGGATATTAAACTGGTCTTCGAGACCTACGGCTTTTCCGGTAACTGAGAAAGGAACCTGTCATGAAACCCCTTCTCACGACATGTGATACCCTCCTGGCGCCGGCCGCATTCAGGCGCCGGACGCTCCGCGCGTTCGCGGTCCGTGCGGCGTGCCTGCTGACGGCTTGCACCCTTCGCGCGGCCCAGATCAGCGAGCCCGCAACCGTTTTTTACGGACAAGTCATGGCGACCGCCGATGTGCAGCCGCATCTGATCACCGAGGGGCGGCTGACGTGGGTGATCCGTCGCGCGGACGGCGTGGACGTCACGCTCACGGCCTCGCTCTTCGCTTACAACAACGGCCTGTATTCCTATCGGCTGGACGTGCCGCATGCGGCAATGGGGTTGGGACTCGTGACGGACCCGGCGAACGTGCCGCTGTCGGTGTACGAGCAGACGCACCGACACCAGAGCGTGACGCTCGACGGCGAGCCGGCCGTTCTGTTGGGGCCTGCCGGTACGGTCTTCACCACCGCGCAGTTGCTGCGTGCCGCGACCTACCGTCTGGATCTCGGTGTCGACCGTCGGGCGGTCGATTCAGACGGCGACGGTCTTCCGGACTGGTGGGAGGAGCGTTACGGGCTGGATATACAGGCGGACGACGCCGGCCAGTGTTTCGGGACAGGCGGAGTGACGGCTGCCGAGGCGTACCTGCAAGGGCTGGATCCCACGGCGGATCACACCGTTCCGGTGTTGAAGACCCGCGAGACGGTCGTCTATGCAGGCGGTTGCACGGCGCTCTTGCTGGATGCCGCCGATCTCGACACGGCGCCTTCCAATCTCCTTTACACGGTGACCGCGTTGCCCTACGGCGGCAGTTGTGTCTTGGAAGCCGACGGCGGTCAACAGACGCTTGCGGTCGGCGCCACGTTCACGCAGGCCGACGTGTTGCAGGCCCGGCTCCTGTATGCGCCCGCTCCGGAAGTCAGCGACCCGGGCGTTCTCGGGCTCGCGCTCTGCGACGGCCAGCATGCGCCCGCTGAATCCGAGTTGAGGCTGCTGCTTTATGAGCCGGCCTTGAATGAGCAATCCCTGCGCAGCGACCTGTACCAGTACGCGAACGCCGGGTTCGTGGTGGCGGAAGGGGATGACGTCAACGTGTCTCATTCTGGGTTGGCGTATGCGTTGGCGGGAGCCGATCCGATCGGCGGACATGCCGATGACGTGCTCTACTGCAGCGCGGGGGCGCAGTGTGCTGCCGGCGGGCCCGGCGCCGACCGGTTTGTGGTGACGGCTTTTGACGGGAACGCCCTTGAATTGACCGACTTCTCCGTTGCGGAGGGGGATGTGCTTGACCTTTCGGGCGTGCCGGTTGTGGATGGCATTCCGCTGCTCAGCGCTTTTTCTTTGGCCGTGTCGGATGGCGCGTACACGATCGCATACGCGGGCGGAACGGTCGCGGTGGGGGCGCTTGATCCTGCGCTGGCCGATCTCTCCGAGCTTGTCTGCCTGGGCTGTGTGCGGGTCCCCGACGGCGTTGTTCTGGAGGCGCGGGTGAGTGTGTCCGCGACGGTCCCGCTGGCATACCGCAACGGCCCCGTGAACGGCCGCTTTACGATCACCCGCAGCGGAAATCCGGACGCTCAACTGGTTGTCGGCCTGCTGGTGACCGGCTCGGCGATGAATGGCGGCGATTATGCGTATATCCCGGATACCTTGACGATCCCGTCCGGCGTGTCGTCGATCGTTATCGACGTATCGCCGTATGTCGTGGGCGGAACCTTGGAGAAGGTGGTGGCGCTGTCCCTGCAATCCGGGACGGGGTACCGGCTGGGCGCGGTGACGCAGGCTTCCGTGACGATCGTGCCGCTCAAGCCCTGTGTGTATGTGGACGCTTTTGAACCGTTGGCCGTTGTTGAAAGTGGCGAACCCGGCTCGTTTATTCTCTGGCGTGACGGTGTGACGGACACGTCGCTGATTGTCAAACTTGTTTCAGGCGGAACGGCTGTCAAGAACGTGGATTATGTGACGCTTGTTAGCGCGCTGACGCTGTCGGCGGGCGAAAGCGAACGGTTGGTCACCGTGACGCCGCTCGCGGGTGCAACTTTCCCTGACGGCGCTAAAAAAGTGACGCTCGATGTTGCGCCCAGCACGGCCGGCAGTTATCTCAGGGGGACGGCGCTGCCTGCCGAAGTGACGCTCGTGCAGCGGTATGACACGTTTAGCGCGTGGCTGGCGCGTCTGACGGAGGACGGCACGCAGCCGGCCGGCCTCGGCGGCGAGAACGATGAGTCGCTGTTCCGCGTGTATGCGTTCGGCGGGTATCCGGATGAGGGCGGCGACGAGGGTGTGCCGAGGCCCTTGTTGAGAGACGGGCAGTTGGTTGTGAAGGTGCGGCAGCCTTTGTGGCTTTCGGATGTCGCGTACACCGTCAGCGGCTTTACCGATCTGTCCGCGCCGGCAGCCTCGGCGGCGGAATGGAGTGAGGTGGAGGCCCCGGAGGGAGAGCCGAGAGGGGCGGAATGGCACTATTACCGGCTCAACGTCACCGGTCGGCAAGGGTTCATTTCGGTGAAAGCGAGAGCCTTGCAGCCTTGATTCAGGAACGCCGTTTGTCGGACGGGAGGGGTACGGGGGGCGACCCCCAAGCATTTTATGAAAAAAGGTTTTTCAGTGAAGAATGTGGTCAATCATGGCGTGATCGCTGTGTGGGCAGCGTGCATCGTGGGCGTGTGGGTGGCGGGGTGTAAGCCGGCGGACGGGCAACAAGATGGCGTGGGTTCTCCTGTGGTGGCCGAGGTCGGCGGGCGCGTGATCACGCGGGACGATTTCGAAAGGGAGGCCGCGCGCCGCCGCGCCTCCGGCGATCCGGTCGGATCGGTCAAAGAGCTGCTGGATCAAATGATCGAGCGCGAGGCGATGCTAGTCAAGGCAGAGGCCTCCGGCATTGCGCAGAGCGACGTGTTCCGGCGTGAGACGGAAGGCCGCCTGCTCTCGCAATGGGTTGCGTCGACGCTCGCCAAAGAGCGGGACGGCGTGACGGTGACGGAGGAGGAGTTGCAACGCGCGTATGAGGCGAGCAGGGAGTCGGCCTTTACGTCGGCCGCGTTGACGCGCTTGGCCATCCTGTATCGAAAGGTTTCCGGCAGCAACCGTGAGCAGGCGGTGGAGGCGGTTGAGAAAAATCTGCTCGAGGGTGTCGCGATGTTCGAGCGGGACCGCCAGGCGGCCACCAACCAGGGCCGGTTGCCGGGCTTCGGGAAGATGGCTGCCGATTATTCCGAAGATACCGTCACGCGGTACCGGGGCGGCGATTTGGGCTGGTTGAATCTGGATCACGGCGAGCATCCGCGTGTGCCCGGCGAGGTGCTCGCGGCGGGCGCGAAACTGGCGCAGGGCGCCGTGAGTGCGCCGATCCGGGCCGGTGATGGTGTGTATGTGGTGCTGAAAGACGGGGAGCGGGCGGCGAAGCAGATGCCCTTCCAAGAGGCGCTGCCGCTGCTGCGCCGCAGACTCCTGCGCGAGAAACAGCGGGCCGTTGAAGAACGGTTTAAGACCGAAGTGACGGGCTCGGTTCCGGTCAAGGTGAATGCGAAGGAAACCGCCGGTTTGACGGTGCCTCGTTCGGAAACGCAGCCTGCACCGTCGTCCGGCTCGTTGCCGGCTATGCCCATGCGATGATGTGCCGGGAACAGGCGCGGCTGCCGTGATCTCGGCCGAGCCGGCGTGTTCCCTTGGAGATTCGGTATGAAAGCGAAACAGACGGTTCAATGGATCGGCATGCTCTGCCTGCTGGCCGCAGCGGCACGGGGCGGAACGGTGGCTGTCACGCCGGCTTCGAAAACCTATTTGCAGACGGAATTGACGGTCGGAACGCCGGTCTCGCTGCCGATCACCCTGCAGGGATGGGGCACGACCAATCTGACGGTGTCGGCCACTGGCGGCGGGAGTATCTTCGCGCCGTGGGTGTCGCCCTCGGAGGCCTTGCCGCAATCGACGGCGCGCACGCTCTATCTGTACCCGCTGGGAAGCGCCGGCAACACGACGGTGACGGTTACGGTGAACGCAAGCGGTTCGGCGCCGGTCTCCGCCGAGGTCTCTCTGGCCGTGACGCCGATCCCGCTGCTGAACGGGCTCCAGGCCACGGCCTCGTTCAATGAGGATACGCCCTATTCGGACTCCTTTTCAGTGACCTATTGGGGGAGTTCGAGCGCGCTCTCTTGGTCAGCCGTCATTCAGACCGGGGGCGATGTGCTGCAGAGCGCTGTGCTCAGCGGATCGGGATTGAGCCGCACGTTGACGCTGACGCCAAGGAGCAACAAGAACGGGGCCGCCAGCGTACTGGTGAGTGTCGGCGATGGGACGCACTCCGATTCGCAAACGGTGGCTGTGACTGTTGCGGCGGTTCCGGACGCGCCTCAGGTCACGGGGCTGTCGGCGATCCTGAACCTGCAGGAAGATGTGTCGACGCAGCTCGTTTTTACAGTCACAGACTTGGATGAAGGCGATTCCGGGGCAATTGCTTCGACTGCCGCGGTGACCGGAGGTGCCTCTTCCTTGTTTGACACGGTTTCAATCCAAGCGACGACCCTGCATCTGGTGCCCCACGACGACGCGTACGGCTGGTGTACCGTCCGCGTGGTCACAGCGAACAGCTTCTTAACAACGACGAATTCGATCCGGGTGAACGTGCGGCCGGTGGCCGATGCGCCGGTTGTCGCGGCCTGGCCGACGCAGCCGCTGGAGTTGGACGTGGGCGGGTTAAAGATCACGTCGTTGTTCCCTTCAGTGTCCGTGACCGACGACGATCACTTGGCTTATCGCAACGGTACCAGCAACGAGTATTTAAAGGCCACGGTGACGGTCGATAACCAGACTCTGCTGTTTGCGTCTGGGACAGCCACGTCAACGACCAACCTGTCGGCGGGCGCGGTGCCCGCTGCGGTGACGTCGTGGCTGCACGGTCTTTCGCTGTATCCGCCCGAGTCGACCTACGCTCCGGTCGGCACCGCCATCACCAACACGCTGTCGCTCCGTGTATACGGGTTCGGGTCGAATGACACGCTGAGCGTGACCAGCACCGTGCCGGTGATCCTGACGAACCGCAACCACCCGCCCACTTTCATCCCCAGTGTCAATCCGAGCACGATACAGGAAGGGCAAACCCTCACACCGTTCGAGATCAACAATGTCAACGACCTGGACGCGATTCATACGGCGTTCACCCTCGTACTGTCTGTCCGGCCTGAGGATGCCGCGCTGGCCGTTCTCAGCACGCCAGGGAGCCTTTACGGCAATGCATCCGAACTGAACACGCAGTTGCGCAATGTCGGCATTACGGCCATGAGCGGGGTCATGACGACGTCGTCCACCAACATCACGGTCCGCTATGTGCTGTCTGATTCGATCGACAGCGTGACAAACGAGGTGACGCTGGTCATCAGTCAGGCGGCCACGGCGCCGGTGATCAACGGCATCGACGAACTGACCGCCTACTATACGGTCAGTGACATCGAAACCGTGATCCCGTTCCCGAATGTCATCACCTATGACGTCGACCAAGGCGGGCAACAGATGTTGCGTGCTGACATTTCCGTTTCTGATCCCTCTTTGGGCGTGCTGACCGTTGGCGGTGTCGTCACATCGTCTTTTTCCTTGCTATCCCAGTCCAGTTTGCAGGATCAGTTGCGCAGCCTGATATTTGAGCCCGTGTCCGGCGCGCTTGCGATCGGTTCGAGCGCGGAAGTCGTGCTCGTTCTGACCGTGACGGATGCCACGGGCCTAGCCACAGTCAACAGCCTGACGCGCGTGTTCATCACGGCGGTCAACAAGCCGCCGCGTGTCACGGTACCGCTCCTGCAGCCGCTGCTGCTGCCGCCGGATGTTGACGCGCGGCCGTTTGCCGGCATTCTCGTCACCAATGACGACGTTCATGCGATGACGATGACGCTCACGCTGGACGATGCCGCGAAAGGGACGCTAAGCAACTTGGGCGGATTCTTGTACGCGGGAGGCGAGTACACGATGTCCGGCACGCTCGACGCCATCAACGCGTCGCTGACCAACATCATCTACACGCTCAGTCCGCTCTATGTGTTTCCGCCTGACAATCCGGGCGGGACGCTCTTTACGCTGACGGTCGAAGATTATCAGGTCAAACTGGGCCAGGCGCAGCTCTGGGTGCAAATCCAGGACGCGCCGCGTAATCATCTGGTCACGCGCACGGCGAATGACGGGGCGCCGGGCTCGCTGCTGTTTGCCGTAGCACATGCGAGCAACAACGATGTGATCACGTTTGCCCTGCCAGAATATCCTGCGGTCATTCGCGTGCCGGCCGCATTCGGGCCTATGGTTTTGGCCGCGTCGTTGACCCTCAAAGGCCCCGGTGCCGATCTGCTGACGATCTCCGGGGACAGCGACGGCGACGGGGATGCAGACACCCAGCTCTTTGTGGTGCAGGCGCATGCCGTCTTCGAAGGGCTGACGCTCGCGCAGGGAACGGCCGCTTTCGGCGGTGCGGTCTCGGTGGCGCAGTCGGGATCGTTTGTGTTAAAGGCCTGCGCGATTGTGGATTGCGAAGCTGCGGAGTATGGCGGCGCGATCGACGTGGAAGGTTCTTTGCGCGCCGAAAAATGTTATTTCGCCGGGAACCGCGTGATCGCCATGTCGGGCGGGGGCGGCGGCGCGATCTCGTTCTATTCACCGCATGATTCCGTCATCGTCAACACGACGTTTTCGAGCAACCGTGTCGAAGATGCGGGCGGCTATGGCGGCGGTGCCGTGTATGTGGAACGCCTGAACGACGCGTCCATGAATCTGTCCGTGACGCACTGCACGTTTGCCGGCAATGCGGATGCCTCCGGTCATGCCAGTGCGGTCTTTGTTGTCGGGGGGAACTCGTTTGCCACGCTCAAAAACACGGTGCTGTCCGACTACAGCGAGGTGGACGGCGCGCGCAATATCGATGTCACCGGCGACGGCTGGGTCGTGTCGGAGGGCGGCAATGTGTGCGACGATTCCACGCGCACCGCCTACATGCAGGCCGGGGGGCTTTCGGTCTACCTGCTCACGCATGTGTCAGATCAGACCGGTATGGCGCCAGGCTTGGGCACCTTGACGCAGGAGAGCGGCGATTCGACGCCCTTCTTCCCGCTGCAAATCAACAGCCCCGCGTTGGGTTGCGCGCAAAGCTCCGCCACGGCGGTCGACCAGCGGGAGCGCATGCGGAGAACCGTGCCGGGCGATGCCGGTGCCGTGCAGCACGATGCGGCCGAGCGTGTCGCTATCACGGAAATTCAGGTTTCGGTCGGTGCCGGCGAGAGCGATCCTTTCATCGAGGTGTATGTGCCTCGCGACGGCTTCGAGGCGGATCTCTCCGGCTTCACCCTGTATGTCAACGGCGTGGCGGCGCACACCTTCGGCCAGGGCGATCTCGCGCTCACAAACAGCGTCTACCCGACGCTCGTTCCGGCAGCCGACATACCGGCCTCCTATCGGCTGCGCCCGGGCCGCGGGGTGGTGGTGGTGTTTCCCAAAGGCGCCGTTGCCGACTTTGACGGCTTCTCGCCGTTGAATCCCACACCGGTTGTCCGGGGCTCGCAGGTGTCGGACGCGGCCGCCTTCGCTCAGCTTCTCTCGCCCTACGGCCAGGGCACAGTCATGATCGCCCGTTCTGCCGCTGCCGCACCGGTCGTGGGACATGCGTTTCAGACGGTTTTCATCGACCCTGAGGCCGTCTCGGGCACCAGCCGGCTTGATACCGCGCAGAACTCGATCGCACTGGCACCGCAAGGCCGCGGGTTTGCGTTCCTGCCGCACAGCTCTGTCTGCGCCGAGATGCTGTGCGGATGGCGGGGACGGCCCGTCGTGACCGTTTCATCACTTTTGCTGCAGTCGCCGGGTGCCACCGTCGACGGCCTTCCCTTTGGCGTATTGAACGCGACGCCGGTTGCCGTTGATGACGCCGTCACGGTGACGGAGGACGAGATCGGTTCTTTCTTCGTCCTCGAGAACGATCGGGATGCGGACAATGACCCGATCATACTTGTCGACGTCAGCACAGGCTCCGGACCGGGTGCGGGCGATGCGGCGGCGACCGTCTCCAGCCTCGGGGCGGATGTGACGGTCGTTCCTGACACGAACCCGCTGCGCGGAACGCACCTCATCTATGATCCGCGCCAGGTGGCCATCCTGCAGGCATTGCCGGTGGGCGTGGAGATTCTCGACACCTTCTGCTACGAGATCATTGACATGGGGTCTGCCCCTGTTGACGGCATCCCCGACGGGACACCCAGCAATACCTGGATCACTGCCGTCAACCATCGTCTTCAATCAGGAGCGTCGGTGGTTCTCTCGGACGTTTCCGTCCCGGCCTACAACGGCACGTTTACAGTCGCCGTGATCGATGAGGACCGCTTTGCCATTCCCGTTCCGTTCGCGGGCATGCCGGACGAGCCGGGAGCCTGGCAGACGGACGGGCCGCGTGTTCCCAGCGCACGGAGCGAGGCTGTCGTGACCGTCAAAGTCACCGGTGTCAACGATGCCCCGGTCGTCACGGGCGATGTGTTCACGAATGTGCTGGAGGGGACGTCAGTCCGCATCATGTCGCGGCCGGAACTGGCTGGCGCCGTGTTGAGCCTGTCGGGCGACCCTGTGCCTGTGCCGTTGCCTCATCCCGAGAACCTCATCGCGAATGATACAGACCCTGACAGCGACGATACGTGGCAAACGTTGCGTGTGGTCGGCGTGTTTGGCAGTGTCAACGCGATCACGGATTATGCGGGAACCCCGGGATCGGCACCTGTTGCCGTCACAGCGCCTGCGCATGGCCTGACATCCGGCACGCGCATTTTGATTGCGAATTACGGCGGCCATCCCTCTTACAACGGTTACCACACGGTCACTGTTCTGGATGAAAACACGTTGACGCTGCCGATCCTCTTTGCAGGCAATGACGCAGCGAAAGGCGTGTGGGTGATCCTGGACGAGGATAACCGTTATCATGCGTTCACCGATGCCGGTGCAACGGCAATGCTGACGCTACGGGCGGATCCGCGCGAAGACCATGTGATTTACGACACGGCGGGCTCCTCGTTCATGGAGGGTTTGGCCGAAGGTGAGCTGTTCACGGACCGGTTTTATCAAGCGGTTGAAGACCGGCACGGCGCGATCGGCATCGGCCCGCTGGATGTTGTCGTGTGCGGTGTCAATGATCGGCCGGCGGTGCTGCCCGACCCGGTCGGGCTTGACGTTCTGGAGCCGCTCATCACGCCGGCCACGCCGTTGGCTGCGGTGTTGGCCGATGGTTTGGATCTCTTGTACAGCCTGCCGCCGGTTTCGGGCATGAGCGGCCGTGTCGATGTTCAGGCACTTGATCTGAGCGGAACGCTGCAGGGCATGCTGGTCGTGCCGGATCTCTGGGTGACCGATGAAGACACGCCGATCCTGCTTGCCGCAAGCGATCTGCTGACCAATGATTCGGATATTGACCGGCTTGATCAGCTCGTGGTCGCCGAGGTCGGTCCCTTCAGCCGGATGGGTGCCGCGCTGGCGTTAGCCGGCGGCCAGATCACGTACGACCCCTCGGCAGGTGCGGCGCTCCAGACCCTCTCGCGCGAGGAGCAGGCCATCGACACATTCGAGGCGGTGGTCACTGATCATATGACTGGGGGCACGGTGACATCGCTGGTGGCCGTGCTGGTCGTCGGGCGGAATGACACGCCGGTTGCCCGGCCGGACAGCATCGCGCTCACCGAAGACGAGGCGGTTGTGTTTAATCCTATCCTGCATCCGGCGGCGACGCCCGCCCTGCATGATAGCGATATCGATCGGGATGGGCATCAACCTGACGATCTGCTGACGCTGATCGCGTCTTCAAACATGACAACCGCAGGCGAGGCGCGCGTTGATCTCCTGCCGCTTGAGGCGCGATATGACGCCACCGTCTCCGAGCTTCTGAACCAGCTCGCCGACTGGCAGTCCTATACCGACACGTTCGACTACACGCTGACGGACAACAGCTTCCTGTTCGTCGTGGAGGATGCGTTCTATGTGCCTTCCAACACGGTGGGGCGTGTGCTCGATGTCCTGGCGAATGACCGCGACCTCACGCCCATGCCGACGCCGCTGACGATTGTCGAGGCCGGGCCGACGCTCAACGGCGGAACGGTGAGCATTGCCGAGGGCGGGCAATACTTGATCTATGATTCGCTGATCGGGGCCGTCGGGGATGACTCGTTCCGGTATGTGGTCGAAAGTGGCGCCGGCCTGCGCCGCAGCGCGCGCGTGCAGGTGCGTTCAGTGGTGCCTTCGCTCAACGGCATCCTCTCGGCGGCGGACGATGTGTATGTCGTTGCGTATGGCGAGACCGCCGTTCTGGATGTGCTGGCCAATGATAACATGCTGCCTGAAGGCGGCGCGTCGCTCTCGCTGTCTCCCGCCGTGCTGTGGTCCTCTCAGCCGGGGCAGCCGGTGCTGAGCGGCAACCGTTTTCTGTTCACCGCAACCAACGGCACGGACGTGCTGCGTTTTGCCTATGAGGTCCATGCGGGCGGGCCGTCGGTGGCCTCCGCTGACGTGACGGTTCAGGTGATAGACCGGCGCGGGATGCTTGATGTTCAGGACGACACTTTCAGCGTTGCAACCGACAGCGCGTCGAACACGCTGGATGTTCTGGCCAACGACGTGCTCGTCACGGGAACACGTGAGGCGCTGCGCATCGCGGCGTTGCTGCAGCCGCCGGCGTTTGGAGCGGCCGTGCTCAACGAGAGCGAGACGGCAGTGGTCTATACGCCGAATCCTGGTTTCATCGGGATCGAGCACATCACGTATCTGGCGACCGACCGGATGGGCGGCACCGGCACCGGCGTGGTCTCTGTCATCGTCGGCCAGCCGGACGCGGTGGTGGACTTCTTTACGGTTGAAGCCACCACGAATGAGGTGGTCATCCCGCTGGATGTTTTGGCCAATGATCGTGTGCAACCCTTCTCCGGCGGGGCGATGACACTTGTTTCTGTCGTGCCGGAAGTGACCGCCATCGGCGTCATGCAGGTCAACGGAAACGGTGCGCTGTTGGCTTTCGCGCCCTCGAACGTGCTCGGCCAGGTTGATTACGACTACGTGGCGGCAGACGCCACGGGGCGCTCGGTGACCGGACGGGTAACGGTGGCGACGGTGGCTGCCGGGCTCTACGCGAATACCGACCGGTTTGTTGTCCGTGGCGGCGGCTCCGGCTATCTGCTGGATGTGCTCGCCAACGACCGGAGTTATCCGGACGTCAACAAGACCTATTCGATCCTGAGTGTCGGGGGCGGGGAAGGTGCGCCCAGCGCCGGCGGCAGTGTCAGCGTTGACGGCAATCTTCTCTCCTACACGCCGGCGCCTGGATTTTTCGGCCAGGAGAGTTTTACCTATCTGATGAGCGATTCGGTTGCCACCTGGAGCGCATGGGTCACCGTGACTGTCAGCCGCGGCGATCTGTTCGCGAACGCGGACCGCTTCTCGGTTTTCTATGAACTGGAAAGCGGCGGCACAGGCGCGCGGGCCTTCAGTTTGCCGGTTGTGCTGAACGACCGCATTCACCCCGCTTTGGGACAAACGATTCAGATTTCCGGCCTCGGTACAGGCGTGCATGCGCCGGAC
>Ga0265294_10001574_pt1 | contig 30748 bp, 28 predicted proteins | sample MunlanPumphouse3_FD_192504 | JGI IMG/M metagenome (GOLD analysis project Ga0265294, IMG submission 192504) | Groundwater microbial communities from a municipal landfill in Southern Ontario, Canada - Pumphouse #3 | ecosystem: Environmental > Aquatic > Deep subsurface > Groundwater | place...
TATGCAATATGGTCCATCCCCTTTCCCCAAAGGAAGATATCGATTACGCACTGGAACTGACCGGGAGTAAAGTTGTTCTCGCCTGTGAGGTCAGCGAAGGTCATCTTGCCGGAAAAGATATAGAAGTCATCCGCTGCAAAACATCCGAATACTTCCCGTCGAACCTAAAAGGGTTTGTTCTTGATAAGGGATTCCGTTTTGCTATGCGAAAACTCCCAAAAGCATTGAATGTTACAAAGCTCACGTCGTGGGAGGATTTTCTTGCAGAAGGAAAGAAACTCATCAGGGATGGATTTGTTCTGCCTGTTGACGATATCAAACCAGATGATACGGCTATGATTATGTACACCGGCGGTACGACCGGTTTGTCCAAAGGTGTCATGCTCTCAAACTATGCTGTTAACTCAATGTCGATCCAGCTTCTTTTAGATATAGGTGCCGGTAATACAGATGTTGGAGACGGGTTCCTTGCGATCCTTCCAATATTCCATGCGTTTGGTCTTGCAGTTTCGGTCCATGCCCCCCTTATCTCGGGTATGAAAGTAGTCCTAGTCCCAAGATTTGATCCGAAAGGGTGTGCCCATGAAATCTTCTCGGAAAATATTTTGTTTATCCCCGGTGTTCCTGCCCTCTTCGAGCGGATGTATCCCTACTTTGAAAATAAAGACCTTTCCAGGATGAAACTGATGTGCAGCGGAGGGGATCGTGTTTCTGAGGAACTTGCAAATAAATATAATGCTCTTTTGAGAAAATCCCATGCAGATATTTTATTCCGGACCGGTTATGGTCTGACAGAAGCCTGCGGTGCCTGTTCGCTTGTTTCAAACGAGTATGACACTCTTCCAAGCGGATGCGTTGGTATGCCTGTCACCGGAACAAAAGTTTGTGTGGTCAAGCCGGGAACCACGGAACTTGTTCCCGATGGTGAAGAAGGAGAACTATGTTTCATTGGTCCTTCGGTGATGAAGGGTTACTACAAGAATGAAGAGGCTACGAAAGAGGTTCTCCGTTTGCACGAGGATGGGCAGGTATGGCTCCATACGGGTGATCTGGTCATTATCAGGAAAGATGGGAACATCTGTTTCCGTTCCCGTCATAAGAGACTTGTAAAAGTGAATGGTTACAATGTCTATCCAACCATCATTGAAGAAACAATGCAGAACCACCCAGACATTAAGCAGGTTTGCGCAGTAACTATTCCCTGGAAGCTTGACCGAAAAATCAAGCTGTTTGTGGTTCCGGAGAAGCCGCTTGATTCATTCAATGCTGATGAAGAGGAGAAAATAATAATTGAATATGCCAAAGGTTTGATGAATCATTGGAGCATACCAGTCAAGGTTGAGTTTGTGCAGAATCTTCCGATGACGAAGTTCAATAAAGTGGATTATCGCCTGCTGGAAAAACAGGAACAGAAAAAAGCAGACGAAACAAAGCAGGCGGAAGAATAACATGTCGCATCCTGTTTACCGAAATGATGCAAAAACAGAACTGGAATACACTGATGAAACGAAACAGTCTTTGTATTCTATGTTCATGTATGGTCTGGATCATGCAACCCGCGAGGCAGTTGCAATTCAGTATTTCTACAATAGAATATCATATGGAGAATTATATGACCAGATCAATGCATGTGCAGCAGGTCTTCTTGCGCACGGCGTGAAAAAAGGAGACTTTGTTACCCTTTTTCTGCCAAATATTCCCCAGTGTGTCATCGCGGTCTACGCAGTGAACCGGATAGGTGCCATCTGTAATATGGTCCACCCGCTTTCGACCCTGGAGGAAATTAAGCACGCTGTTGATCTGACGGAGAGTAAACTCATTTTCACCTTTGAACTCAACGAAGGTCTTGCAGTCGACATGGATATTGACATTATCCGTTGTCGGACTCCTGGCTATTTTCCCAAGAATCTCAAAGGATTTGTCATGAAAACGGTCTACAATTACTCGGTCAGAAAATCTGCAAAGGCACCGGCACGGGTGACCGAGTGGAAAGATTTCCTTCTTGATGGAGAGAAGTACCTCGCTAGTACTTCGCTTCCACCCTGTGATGTGAAGGGAGACGATACCGCTGTTATCATGTACACAGGCGGAACGACAGGACCTGCAAAGGGTGTTATGATCTCAAATTGGTCGGTGAACTATGTCACGACCCGCCTCCTTCTTGAGAATGTTACGCACACAGCCCACATTGGTGATGGATTTTTGGCAATACTTCCGCTTTTCCATGCATTTGGTCTGGCGGTCTGTATCCAAGCCCCGCTTTCATCGGGTATGCGGGTCATCCTATCCCCGCGTTTCAACGACAAGGAATGTAGTAACCTTATTCTCAAAGAAAAAATTGCCTATCTAATTGGTGTTCCGGCAATGTATGAGCGCATGTATCCATATCTGAAAGGGCATGACTTTTCGTTCGTGAAGCATGTTGTCTGTGGTGGTGACTGGGTAAGTCCTGATTTGGCATACCGGTATAATGATATTCTGGGTAAGGACAAAGGAGGTGCGGAATTCCGTCCGGGCTATGGTCTTACTGAAGCCTGCGGAACGTGTTCTCTTACGCGAAATCATTATGTCTCCTTCCCGGAGGGATGTGTAGGCATTCCTGTTGAAGGGACAGATATCTGCCTTGTAAAACCAGGAACCTGTGACCTTGTGCCTGAAGGTGAGGAAGGGGAACTTTGTATTTCAAGTCCGTCAGTGATGAAAGGATATTACAAAAATCCAGAAGCAACGAGTGACGTTCTCAAAGTTCATGCTGATGGGAGATTATGGCTTCACAGCGGGGATGTATTCAGAATCGGTGAAGAGAATAATCTTTGTTTTGAATCGCGTATCAAACGTCTGGTCAAAGTAAACGGATATAACGTGTATCCTCCGATGATCGAAGCAACAATGGAAACTTGTCCAATCGTGGAAAAAGCATGTGCAATCGGATTCAAATGGCGGGATGACCGGAGAATCAAACTGTATGTGACTCTTAGAAAAAAGATGGAGGCAGTAGAGGCAGAAAAACAGATACTTGCCTATGCAAATGAGCACCTGAATCATTGGAGCGTACCAAAAGCCGTCGTTATTCTGGATGAGATGCCGATGACGAAGATGAATAAACTTGATTACAGAAATCTGGAAACCAGAGTCTAAGTAATCACCTTTTTTGTGAAATTTTAGTCAACCCTATTATTCTCAACTATAGTTTATTCTGCGCAAAGTATCATCTTATTACATACTCATTTTACTATAGGATCCTATAAATTCAATATGACCGCCAGCCATATAATCCCACCACCTAAATAATGCTAATAGCTTATGACCTCCCGGATATACCGCAACAATTCCATTACTAAATTGGAATATACAGAAGAGACAAAGCAGTCTCTCTATACAATGCTCTCTTACGGTGCAAATCATGCAGGACCGGACGCAACCGCGATACAATACTTTAATAATCGTATTTCTTATGCAGAACTCATGGAGACGGTGCATGCCTGTGCGGCAGGTCTTCTTGCACATGGTGTGAAAAAGGGAGATCTCGTTACCATCTTCCTCCCCAATATTCCCCAGTGCGTAATTGCCGTTTACGCTATCAATAGGATCGGTGCAGTCTGTAACCTTGTTCATCCATTATCGACCCGTGAAGAACTTCGTTATGCGATCGAACTTACCAAATCCCGATATATCCTTACATTTGAAATCAACGAAAAACACTGCTCTGGTTTTGACGTTGAAGTGATTCGCTGTAAAACACCCGGCTACTTCCCATCTGGTGTCAAAGGGCGCATCATGAAAACGGTCTACAACCACTCTGTGCGTGATGCAAAGAGAACTACCGGCAAAGCAGTTGAATGGACTGATCTATTGAAAGAGGGAACCAAAATCCTGAAAACCAAACCTCTTCCCCTTTATGAAGGAAAGCCTGGAGATACTGCAGTCATTATGTACACCGGCGGAACAACCGGACCGGCGAAAGGCGTTATGCTCTCAAACAAATCAGTGAATTTTCTCGCAAGTCAGCTCATCTATGACTTCGTGGACGGGCTTCCGCACATCGGTGACGGGTACCTTGGTGTTCTCCCTGTGTTCCATGCTTTTGGTCTGACAGTTTGTATCCATGCACCACTCTCATCCGGTATGCGAATTATACTCTCTCCCAGATTCAATGCAAAAGAGTGTGCCAGGTTCATAGCTGAGGAGGAAATGTCATTCATATGCGGCGTTCCAGCGATGTATGAACGGATGTATCCATATCTCAAAGGAAAGCATCTTACCGGCATCAAAGCGCTGGTCTGCGGAGGTGACCGAGTCTCACTTGACCTTGTCAATAGGTACAATGTTATTCTTGGGAAAGGTCATGAAGGTGGTGCTGAGTTCAAACCCGGATATGGTATCACCGAAGCCGGGGGGGCATGCGTCATTACCGGCAGCAACTATACTTCCTTAAAAGATGGCAGTGTTGGATCTCCGCTCAAAGGAATAGATATCTGTGTTGTCACTCCGGGAACGACTAACGTCCTCCCGAACCCTGAGGAAGGTGAACTCTGTATGTTCGGTCCTGCTCTCATGACCGGGTATTACAATGACCCTGACGAAACCGCGACGGTCCTCAAGATACATGCCGATGGTCGTGTATGGCTCCACACGGGTGATGTCGTCTCCATCAGTGATGGGAATATCATCAATTTCCGTTGCAGATATAAGAGAATGGTCAAGGTGAATGGATATAATGTTTACCCGCTCATTATTGAAACCGTGATGGAAAAATGCCCTATTATCTCTCAGTCCTGTGCAATGGGTATCCCCTGGAAGGCCGATACGAGAGTTAAACTTTATGTTACTCTCAAGAAAAAGGTAGATCCTGAAACAGCCATTAAGGAGATCCTTTCCTTTGCAAAAGCGAATCTGAATACATGGAGTGTGCCGATTTCAGTTTCAATTCTGGATGTGATGCCTCTAACCAAAATGAATAAGACGGATTATCGTGCCCTCGAAAAACAGAATGATCTCTCTTTCAATTAACTTTTTTACAATCAGGTTCATGTAAAAAATAGAATTATAATAATTTTCAAATATTATTTTTTTATTGAATTTCTAACAGCTGTCAATCCTGCGACTGTCAGATAAGCAACAAAAATCAAAAATGCCACCACATATCCATATGCTTCCGGAAGCACCGGCGGAAGTGCAAGGAGCAAAATCGCGAACAATATAATTGATGAGAGGCCAATAATCACATCGAGTATCCAATCTTTCATGTAAGTACATTGAGCGTCGTGACTATTATCCCTTTTCATATCTAATATATATTATATGAATAAAACCGAGGCACTAACACTCCTCAAGCAGCATGTTACCTCTCAGTCACTCATAGGGCACTGTCTTTCAACTGCGGCAGTTATGAAAGGTCTTGCCAAAGAGTTGGGGGAAGACGAGGACCTTTGGGAAACTATCGGGATCCTCCATGACATCGATTTTGAGGAAATAGATGAAAATATGGAAAAACACGGTCTTTCTGGATACGAAATTCTTCGGTCGTCAGGTATCGAAGATGAAATTGCTCTCCCGATCAAACGTCATAATCACCTGATATTCGGGAATGACTACACAACGCCCGTGGAAATATGTCTTCAGGTTGCCGACAGCGTCTCGGGTCTTATCGTTGCATGTGCATACGTTAAAGGCGGAAAAATTACCGATGTCACGGTGAAGACTGTTACTAAAAAATACAAGTCGTCGTCCTTTGCAGCAGGATGCGACCGGAATAGAATGGCTCTTGGTGACAACCTTATCCCCAGAGAGAGGATGTATGAAATTGCCATCATCGAAATAACTGATATAAAAGAAGAGCTTGGATTGAACTAATGTCTGCTGTTACTCAGTCAACCATTCTTCGTGATCTGCAGAAAGCTCATGGTAAACTTCAGGATGTCTCGCGCTATATCATTCCGCGTGACGAAATTCCGATCGCCTATGCAGCCGACGATGCCTCAGATAAGAAAGGCATCGCCATAGCCCGCGGGGCAAGTGTCGGGTTTGGTGTGGATGAACCGATCGTCCGGACACTTCTGACTGTCCGTCGATTTGACCCGGCAACCCGTTCTGCAGCTTGTATTCGTTATGAGGATGATATTCTCCAGACTGCGATCGAAACCTTACGTGATGTTGAGGTATATGACCCGACAAAATATCCAATTGGCATCTCAACTATGGATTGGGGCATTGCCTCAGTCTGCAAAAAAGGTGTGCCGCTTGTCATTGCCCGTCCGGAAACATCCCGCGGTCCAGGCGGGATATACCTGCTTGGGACTACCCCGGATGAGGTTGCAAACAGAATACTTATCATATCAAAACGTCTTACATATATAGACATCTGAGGATTACTCATGGGAATCAAACCAAGTTATATCAAATCAATTGGCATCGCCCTTCTTGAACAGCACGGAAAAAGTTTCAACGGAAGTTTCGAAGATAACAAGATTGTTGTAAGTGAAATTACCACTATCGAAAGCAAATCAATCCGGAATCGGGTTGCAGGCTACGTCACCCGCAAAGTTAACACAACTCCCGCCCGCCGGTAAATCACCGGTTCAATATTTTTTTCCTAACGTCTTTTAACTGACCAGATTTAGCTTTCCTTCTAACACTGAATTAAAATAAAATCATTCTTCTGAGTTGAAGATAGCCCCATGTCCCGGGCAGATGAGCCATTTTTGTTTCTTCAGCAGTTCGTACACCGCATGGCGCTCGGTCACCGCCTTTTTGGAATCTTCATTCACAGAGCCACCGGCAAGGAGGGCTGGAAGACGGTTGTATGCAAGCTGACATGGCGTGTAGCCCTCACGATTAATCAGAATATCCCCTGTAATCATCAAACCGTGTTCATTTTCAATAAAAACCATTGATCCCTCTACATGACCCCCGTATCCCTCATACACTGCAAAGGTGAGTCCGTTTGTCTTCAGTTCGCCAATGTATGAGAGAGGTTGCGTGTGGTCCGGTTTTATTGAATCGAAGAGCACTATATTAGATAATGACGGCGTGGTATATCCTGTTAGAATTTCAACCACATGATAGAACGGGGCACGACTCGGATTCTTGGTACGGTAGTTTATCCTCCCTGTTTTCTCCAGAATAAAATTTTCTTTACTTGTTTCATTCAGATATACGCGGTCAAAATATGGTATGGCACCCATGTGATCCATATCGATATGGGTGATTATCATCTCCTTTTTCATAGAGTCAAAGTTCGGATAAAGTGACCTGATCGTTTGCATCAGTTCTTCTGCAAAACACGAATAACCACTGTCTACAACAAGAAGTCCCTCCTTTGTTTCCAGAATATAGGTATTACTCCCGCACGGTGGATCAATTCTGGTTATAGTAACGTCGCCACGTCTATCCTGATAAATATTTGGTTTGTATCCCTTTCCTTTACTGTTTGCAATGCAGTCAGCATATTCTGAAATTGCATTGCTTATTTTTTCGGGATTATCACCGCCATGATGAGAGATAATTTCATTGGCATTTTTGAGAAATGCCTCCCTTTTATCATCTGAAAGGGAAAAAGTATGGACTATTTTCTCAGTCTTGTCAGCAGGGAATGAATTATTCATTGCCTTAAGTAGAGGTTGGGAATTGATATCAACATTCTTATATGATAATTATCTGAAAAATGGTTTAAATACAACCTGAATTATGGATTTATTTTTTACAAAATTGGTTTAATATTAACTGAACTTTATTCTTAAAAAATTTAAAAAGGAAAAAAGAGATTCGGGTTAGAGAATCCCGGATATTTCCGGTGATCCCTGAGGTTCTCCCGATCTTCAGTTATAGACCGGATTATGTTTCAGTTGCCTTTAAGGCGGCTGCAATCGCGGCTTTCGCTGCAGACTTTCCCTTTGATCTTTTCATACGGAACAGTTCTTCACGTTCCATTTCGTCGAGTCGCATCTTGATAAAGTTGCGGGCATCGATTAACTCCGGAATCACCTTGTATTCCAGGGCATTCACACGGCGCTTTGTACTTTCGATCTCATCTAAGAGACGCTTCATAGTTGTCTCAAGTTCGGCGGAGAGAATAATACACTCCACAAGTTCCTCGAATGCATCAGCTGCCTCATCGATCGCGGCCGACGTTCCAAGAACGCCGTAACCACGGTTTGTCAGAGACTTCTTCACACTCTTAGCCTCAATCTTTGGTACAACAACTCCCATAATGTTCTTGCTTTTGAGGTCGATTACCGGGTTTTCAGATGCTGAAAACGCCGCTGATTTCACTCCAATACTTCCATCCACAGTTTCTGCGATCGCAATCATTTTCTGTGCACGTTCGTATTTTTCGGCAAGTTGATTTTTGAGATCTTTAGCTTCCGCCAACACCTTGAAAAATTCAAGGATAAGTCCGTCGCGCTTCATTTTCAGAAGCTTATGTCCCCGCTCCGAGAGTTTGATACGCTTTTTAAGGGCAATCAATTCGGATCTGGTAGGCTTCACGTTCAGCGCCATGACTTAATCACTTCCTGTAGTTCGGGTGATACTTCTTAATCAGGTCACGGTCGATACGCTTCTCAAGTTCGCTCTCCGGCAGTTGGGTAAACATTTCCCAGCCGATATCCAGTGTCTGAGCGATAGTTCTGTCTTCGTCAGATCCCTGACGGACGAACTTGTTTTCAAACGCATCGGCGAACTCTAAGAATTTCTGGTCACGCTCTGAGAGTGCGTCTTTTCCGACAATGGCCACTAAGCCACGGAGGTCGACACCCTCTGCGTAACCGGAATACATCATATCGGAGACCTTCTTGTGATCATCACGGGTCATGCCTTTACCGATACCAAGGTTCATCAGACGTGACAGAGAAGGCAGAACGTTAATCGGTGGGTAGATACCTTTACGGTGTAACTCAGGGGAAATAACGATCTGACCTTCCGTGATGTATCCGGTAAGATCAGGGATCGGGTGGGTGATATCATCACCGGGCATCGTCAGGATTGGAATCTGAGTAACAGATCCTTTTAAACCCTTGATGATACCTGCACGCTCGTAGAGAGATGCAAGATCGGTATACATGTAACCTGGATATCCACGGCGACCCGGAACTTCTTCGCGGGCTGCTCCAATCTGACGAAGTGCTTCACAGTAGTTCGTCATATCGGTCAGGATAACCAGCACGTGGTAACCAAGCTCGTATGCAAGGTACTCTGCGGTCGTGAGTGCAAGACGCGGAGTGACCGTACGCTCGACAGCGGGGTCGTCTGCCAGGTTCAGGAAAACGACTGCACGTTCAAGTGCACCGGTTCTCTCGAAGTCTGCCATGAAGTAGTTTGCTTCTTCACGGGTGATACCCATTGCAGCAAATACTACGGCGAACTCGTCGGTAGATCCGGGCACTTTTGCCTGACGGGCAATCTGAAGTGCGATCTCGTTGTGCGGTAAACCGGCAGACGAGAAGATCGGAAGCTTCTGACCACGAACAAGGGTGTTCGTTCCGTCGATGGTGGAAATACCGGTCTGAATGAAATCTCTCGGTGTTCCGCGTGCGTACGGGTTGATAGCTGCTCCGTTGATGTCGAGACGCTTGTCGGGGACGATAGCCGGTCCGCCGTCGATGGGTTTTCCACCGCCGGAAAGGATACGTCCGAGCATGGTCTTTGAGACCGGCATCTTGAACGTTTCACCGAGGAAACGGACACCGGTATCACGACCAAGACCGGTCGTGCTCTCATAACACTGGACAACGACTAAATCGTCGGAGGTATCAAGAACCTGACCGCGTTTCATCGTGCCATCGGCAAGAACAAGGCTGACCTGCTCTTCGTAGCTGACCGGCTCTGTCTTCTGAACAAAGAGCAGAGGTCCGGCAACTTTAGAGACTGTCTTATATTCTTTCATGTTTATGCCCTCAGTGCCTTGAATTCAGCTTCCATGCCTGCGTAGATCTTGTCAAGGACCGGTTTGTAGTCCTTGGTGAACTTGATCTGCGGCATTTCGTTCTTTGATTTGATTGCAATGATCTGTGACGGGGGGACCCCGGCTGCCTGTGCGGCATATGCAAGGTCTGCATACGTTCTGATCATCTTGAACATATCAAGCGTCTTCGGGAGGTCACAGTACGTGTCGACCGGGTCGAAACCGTTCTGCTGAAGGAACAGTTCACGAATCATTCTGGCGACTTCAATGGTAATCTGTTCAGCTTCCGGTAATGCATCTGATCCGACCAGTTGGACAATTTCCAGCAGTTCGGCTTCTTTTTGAAGGACTTCCATGAACCATGCACGGAGTTTGTTCCATTCAGGTGAGACCTTCTCGTCGTAGTAATCATTCAGTTGAGCCATGTACAGGGAATACGACTGCAGCCAGTTGATTGCCGGGAAGTGCCGGCGACGGGAGAGGTTTGCATCCAGTGCCCAGAACACTTTCACGATACGAAGGGTGTTCTGTGTAACCGGCTCGGAGAAATCTCCGCCTGCAGGGGACACTGCACCAATAACGGAAACAGATCCTGATCCTCCAGCGAGGGGCTGGACAAGTCCTGCACGCTCGTAGAACTCAGAGAGTCTGGAAGACAGATATGCCGGATAACCTTCTTCACCGGGCATCTCTTCAAGACGGGAACAGATTTCACGCATTGCTTCTGCCCAACGTGAGGTGGAATCTGCCATTAATGCAACGTCATATCCCATATCACGATAATACTCTGCTAGAGTAATACCAGTATATACGGATGCTTCACGGGCTGCCACAGGCATGTTGGAAGTGTTTGCGATAAGGACAGTTCTCTCCATCAGGGAGTTTCCGGTCTTCGGGTCTTTCAGTGCCGGGAATTCGGTTAGAACTTCGGTCATTTCGTTGCCGCGTTCACCGCAGCCGATGTAGACCACGATTTCTGCGTCAGACCACTTTGCCAGTTGCTGCTGGGTAACGGTCTTTCCTGACCCGAATGGTCCGGGGATTGCTGCAGTTCCGCCTTTTGCGATAGGGAAGAGACCATCAAGGATTCTCTGACCAGTCAGAAGGGGAATGCTCGGGCTGTGTTTTTCCACGTAAGGACGCGGAACACGGACCGGCCATTTCTGCATCATCGGGAAAGATTCGCCTGAGTCCAGTTCGATAATGATCTCGTCGATGGTGAACTCTCCTGCATTGATCTTCGTGACCTTGCCGCCCTTTGCGAGTGGCGGAATCATGACCTTATGCAGAATACTGCGTGTTTCCTGGACTTCACCGATGATCTGACCGGCGGTAACTTTGTCACCGACGTGGACGACCGGCTTGAAGTCCCATTTCTTCTCATGATTCAGTCCCGGTGCGGTAACCCCGCGTGCAATGAAGTTACCCATCTTCTGGATGAGCACATCGAGCGGACGCTGGATACCATCATAGATACTGGTCAAGAGACCCGGACCCAGCTCGACTGCGAGCGAAAGACCGGTATTTACGACGGGTTCTCCCGGGCGGATGCCCGTGGTGGATTCATAAACCTGAATGACGGTATCTGCACCGTCAATCTTGATGACTTCCCCCATCAGTTTCTCGTTTCCGACCTTGACCACATCATACATATGTGCATCAAGATCAATTGCAGTGACGACTGGTCCTGCAATACGTTTGAGTATTCCTGGCTTGCTATTTACTTCCACAAATCAACACCAACCGAACGTTTTATACGCTCTCTTAGGGAGAGACCTGCCACCTGTCCACCGATCGTTACGATGGTCGGTTTGACAGAGTTTTCAATGATTACCTGCAGGCGACGCGGGATCTGGTCAAGGTCAGTGCTCTGCAGCACAAGTATTCCCACATTTGTGTCGTCAAGTACCTTGGTAATGGTCTCGGCAAGTTTTTCTGGATTTTCTGCAGAGTAGGTCTTCTTGATGCCAGCGAGCTGGAACCCTAAGACGAACTCCTTCTTTCCAATTACTGCGATTTCCATTTACATCACCAGGTATTTTTCGAGAATCTCTGCACTAAGACCTGCTTCTTTTCCACGGGCGATGGCACGGAGATTGGATACTTCGTATTTCTTTCTTTCAAGATACACAAGAAGCGGTGAGATTGAGAATGGATTACGTTTTGAAACTTTGTCCATCTGATTGAGTTGAGCTGCAATCAGAGTGCTTTCGATCGAATAGATCGGTTTCTTCTCACGGAGCGATTCAAGTGCATCAAGGAGTACGGTGACTTTGATTTTTTTCTTCAGCGAATCGACTACTTCATCGGTGTTTTCAATACTGCTGAGTCTTTCAAGCTCTTCAGGTTTGAATGTACTGCCGGGGATCCAGACATTTTGCTGGGTTGCGTTATCGCCACCCTGTGCACGCATTCTGAATACACTGGTGATGTTTTTGATGTCGATCTCGAACATGACGTATTTCAGGAACGGACCACCGGCCTTCATTCCGCCACGTGCTGCTTTGATCAGCGTTGCATAATAATACTTGTAAAGCTCGTTCTCGATTTTCCCAAATGAATGGGTGTCTAGTGCTTCGCTGAGTCCTTCGCTGAGTATTGCTGACATCTGCTTGATCGGCAGTTGTTCAACGATACGCTCAACTGAAGACTCTGCTACGAGCCTGTCCAAAGTCGGAGCATCAAGTGCTCCGGCAGGAACAAGTATTGCACGGATATTTCCATCGGAAAGTCCGAGTTCTTTACCACGCAGGATACTCAGAATATTCTGGATATCCCACTTATGCAGGTAATTACGGGTAAATCCTTTCATCTCTCCAGGAGCCAGATCGATCACTCGCTGATACTCCTTTGCAAGGTTCCAGGACATGGCGTTTTCAATGAGGTCTACACCACTAAATGATGCAGATAGTTCATCGATTTCGCGTTTGTACTCCATTTCCTCGATGAGTCTTGTAAACTCAGGGAGACCCATGTTCAGCATGCGGAGATACTCTTCTCTTGGAATGAGCTTCGCTTTGCGAACCCGCATGCGGGTTGAGACATAGATATATGGAGCAGATCCGCTCTTTACCTCGGTCATTGTTTACCTCATCCAAACAATATCTCCGATGCGTCTTTCAGACTTGATTCCCATACTTCAGTCATGAATGTCTGATAGGATAAATCAAGTGTGAGCTGACCATCGGTACTTTGTACTACGACACCACCTGCGATGTCGATAATTCCTCCGAACGTAAATCGGCTCAGGGTCTTCAAACCGGACAATGCTTCTTTTGCAGATTTCTCATCGCGTGCGTTTGTGAAAACGACTCCGACTTTGATCTGCTTGGCAGCCTCTTTTAAGAGTTCACGTACCGCTTTTGCATGTACATCTGCCGGAAGATTGGCGATCTCATCGACGGCACCGGCATAGACTTTATCAAGAAGTTCCTTTTGTGCATTCAGGAAATCACGTTTCACGACCAAGTTTGCGCTGGCGACTTCACGGATCATGATCCGCTCTGCCTGGATCTCAGCGTTTTTCTCGGCTTCGAGACGAATCTCATTTGCACGGAGGTTTGCTTCATTGATGATTTCTTTTGCCTGTGCCTCAGCTTTGGATTTTATTCCTGCAGCTTCGTTGTCACCCTTTGCTTTGATCTCGTCTACTACTACCTCAAGTCCCATATCAGCGTGCTCCGCTTAAACGAAGATCAAGAGCAGTGCGATAACGAGACCGAAGATAACGACGGTTTCCGGAAGAACGGTGAACAGTAATGCAAGACCGAACATTCCACGGTCTTCTGCGGTTGCGCCGACTGCGGCTGCTCCGATACCCATTTCACCAATACCGGTACCGACACCGGAGAGACCTACTGCGAGACCTGCGCCGATTGCGTTGTATCCTTGTGCTATTGCCTGTGCTGCATCTAATGCCATAGTTTCAATTGCCATTTTTTATTCCTCAGAGAATTTTCTTTTAAGTCCGAAAGGCTTGTAAATAATTCCGCCGCCCTGGTAGAATTTCATAAAGAATTCCACGTAGTGTAAACGAATTGGTTGGATCGCACCGCCCAATATACCAAGAGCGAGATTAAGCGAGTGTCCGAATATGAGAATTAAAACACCCACGATAATAAGTAATACACCAACAATGTTCAGGTCTGCAAGTGCAGGGGCGATGAATAAATCAACGGCCATGAAGTTTACGACCATTGCAATGGCCACTGATGAAAGACCGACTGCCGCAAGACGGCAGAAAGACAACATGTGGGACAAAGTATTTGTTGGGAGTTCCATCAGGTCAAGTGGGTTGTCGATGGCGACAAACACTATGCCTGCGATGAGCATGACTGCACCTATAATTCCACCAACAGTCGGCATTCCGACAAGAGTGGGCAGGGGCAGGGGGAACTGGCAGTATCCATTTAAGTCAACGACAGACAGAATAAGAACTAAAATTGCCCACAGGATTAAGTTCCAGCCAAATTCGGCAAGAACTGCCTTGGTTCGGTGGATTCCAGGGTGATCCATTCTGTAGTGGTTGATCATGCCAAAGAAACGACCAACACTGATGTAAATTACACCAATGATAACTGATAAGACCAGTAGTTCAATAACCTGTGGTGATGCGTGCTCCATTCCGGCACCTATTGGAAGGTGACGGGCGAAGAGAACAGCGTGCCATGGTAAACTCATGCCAAAGAACTCACTATAAAGGAGTCCGAAGATGATCGTGGAAACTACTGCTGAAATAATTATCTTGAATGCTTTGATTCCCGAGTCGCCCATCTTCACTAATAACTTACGAAGAAGAAGGGCAAGACCCAGATAAATAAGACCGTATCCGACATCTCCGACAATGAGTCCAAAGAGTAACGGGAACATGATCGCAAGGATAATGGTCGGGTCTATCTCTTTGTATTTCGGATGGGCATACAGGTCCATTAATAATTCTGCGGGTTTCGCAAATGATGGATTATTAAATTCCACCGGAATCGCTGTGTCCTCCACATTGGAGTCATCAACGGTTATATAAACGCGTTCGCCAGTTGCCTGGTTAAGTGCCGCAGTGACTTTTTCCACTTCGTCGGTTGGGATCCAGCCGTCGATGACGAATGCTTCGTCAGTGGTTGCAAATCGAAGCGGTACTTCGGCACGTTCCACATCGCATGACAGTACTTCGTCGCAAGCGGCGAGTAAGTCTGCGTATTTTGCTTTGAGTTCAACGATTTTCACGTTGCAGTCTTCGAAGATCTTTGTTGCCTCGTTCTTGGCGACAGTGTATTTATCCACTGCTGCCTGAACAGTACCGGATTCAACCGGCAGGGTAACGGTCTGGAAGCCTGCTTCGGATAACTGTTTCTCAACTTCTGCTGCATTTTTGGTTTCAACAAAGACAACTATGAAGTTGCCGTCTTTTTCCGCCTGATAATATTTTTCATGCGGGACTGATATTTCGATATCTTGTTCGATATATCCTGCAAATACCGTTAAACACTCGTAGCCACGGTAGAGATCAAGCTCCAGGGGCACGAGGGCAAAAGGTTTGAGTTCGTTGATACGTTGTTCGCATTCCCTGATACTGCTCTCTGCGTTCGATCGCTTTACCGTGAGACTGCTTACTTCTTCATCAATTTTCGGAAGTTCGCTATCTATTGCTGCTCGAATCGTTTCTGCAGGGCGTATCTGGACTGTGCTTTGCGTTGACGGGGCTGTATGGAATACATTCTCAATGGAGCGTATTTTCAGGAGATCATTCGAGAGTTTACCGGCGTGTTCAAGTGGAACTCCGATTTTTACTCCTTCATAACCTTCTTTCCCCTGATCTACAAAATCGGTGATGTGGAAAATCTGGTGACGATATAATTCGGTCACTACTGACACCATTTGCTCTTTGCTCGCGGCAATTAACAAATGGGTCATCGGTTTAGGCTGAAACATGCAGTTTCTCCTTAAACCGCTCTACGAATAGCGAAGTTGCCTGCGGAAGTTTTTTGCTTCCTGCGTTAATCAGTTTATCGGCGTCTGCCTTACCTTGGGTAACGATTGCGGCATGCTTTGCTGTTGATACATTCCGTGCATCTAAAAGTCTCTGCTTTTTGTAATCCTCAGCAATCATTGTTGCTTTGGCAATCAGGTTCTCAGCTTCGAGTTTCGCGTTTGCAAGTGTCTGCTCGGCGGCACTCTCTGCTGCGGTGATTGCGGATTTACTTTTGGCTTCGGTTTCTTTGATGCTATTCAGAACCTCAGTTTTCATCCAACCCTCCTCTCACGGCAGTATATTATTTGGTAATCATGAATGTTTATACTTACGTTATTACCGCGAGTGATAAGCGGATTTTCTTGTTTGTGGTTGCCTAAGAGAGCGCCTATCGCCTGCCTATGTCCTAATTTTTCATTCAGTAGACAATATTTACTAATAGGTTGAGTTCCGAATGTTTACTATGCGTACTCAGGGGAGAAAAATCGTTTCAATAGTGATATTATCTCTATTAGTTCTGAGCTTCACTTATTCTGCCGGGTGTGTGGGTATTGTTGATCCGACCCCTCGTGAAGTGATGATTCATGAGAATCTGATTTATGTTGATCCTACTTATGTTGACGGGACATTTATCTGGGACCTTTTGCTGCATCCGAATGATTATGATTCGGAGTTGGTTGCCGCGGTAGATGAGTATCTGGATCCTGATCATCCGGTTATTGAGTTGGGGGCAGGTATCGGCATGCTTTCCGCATATATCAATGACAAACTGACTATGCCGGTGAATCAGGTTTCCGTGGAACCGAATCCGTATCTGATTCCAGGTCTTGAGAAGACGAAGCAGGCAAACTCTCTTGGCGTGACGTTTGTGCAGAAGGCAATCGGTTATGGTTCGGATACGGTGGATATCTCGGTGACATCGGATATTATGAATAACCGCATTGTTGAGTCGGAAGGCGGGATCGTGGATACTGTAACGGTGGGGACAACCACCGTGCAAAAGCTTGCTGCCGATGCGGGATTTACTTCGAATATTACTCTCGTGATGGAAATCGTTGGGTATGAAAATTCAGTGATACAATACGAGGCTGATTTTCTGAGTAATCATGTGAGTACGGTGATTGCAGCTGTTTATACTGATGGTAAGAACACACCCGATTCCTTCTCGGCGAAGATGCAGTTACTTGGATTTACAGAAAAGAGCAGGGTCGTTGCAGAAGAAGCCGGTTATACGGTGATGGTTTTTACGAAATAAAATAAGGGTGGGGTTTACCCCATGACCATACTATTTTCTTCGGCGATTTTGGTAACAGAATTCGTCAGATATTCTGCCTATACAATAATTGATTCGTAATTGTTGAACATTCCCTGTTTTGTAACACATGAGGGAAAGAACACGTAAATTTTGGAATATTTCTTATGGGAAGGTATTATCTCACCATGATTTGATTATGAATTCAATAATAAAAAAATAAAAATGACGCACCGGTCGGGATTTGAACCCGAGTCATAGGCTCCGGAGGCCCATAGGATATCCTGACTACCCTATCGATGCACATGCATTAGATTGAACGCCTTAGTATATTACCTTTGAGAGTATTTATACCTGGGGTGAATGGATGGGATGAAAGAATGCGAACCCTTACGATCCCAGCAGGATCTTTTTTAGATCCGAAACGCTTTCGGCGATGACGTTTGCCCCGGCATTTTCCAGCTCCTCTTTCGTACCGTATCCGAACAATACGCCGATCGAATCGATGCCTGCTTTTTTTGCACCAATGATATCATGCATCCTGTCCCCGATCATGACTGTGTGTTTCATATCGGTTATGCCGCAGCGTTCCAGAACGGAGAGGATGATCTCGTCTTTTTGCGTCAGGGTGTTGTCAAGATTACTGCCGGCGACACAGGTAAAATACCCCGCGATCCCGAAGTGCTCTAAGACGGTGTTTGCAAACTGCTCAACCTTTGCCGTCGCCACCATCAGGGTCTTGCCGTTTTCTTTCAGGGATCTTAACAGGTCTTCGATTTCCGGGATCACGCTGTTCTCAAACATGCCTTTTTCCCGGTAGTATTCGCGATAATATTCAACGGCGGTCTTTGCCTCTTCGCGGGAAAGATTGTAATACTCCTGAAACGAGTCGATGAGCGGCGGTCCGATAAACTTCAGCAGTTCGCTTCTGTCCGGCGTTGGGATACCATATTTTTCCAACGCGTATATGATAGAGTTGGTTATCCCAATCATAGGATCTGTGAGTGTTCCGTCCAGATCGAAGATAATATATGTGTAGTTTTTCATTCTGCTGGTGTATTATTTTCTCAACTGGTACTGGTACCAGATACGGCACGCCCCTTCATGGGATACCATGCATGGTCCCACAGGGATACGCGGCGTACATGCCGTGCCGAACAGTTTGCAGTCTGAGGGATCTGCAAGTCCTCTAAGCACCCGGTCGCATATGCACCCAGCCTTCTTCGTGACTTTCTCATATACTAGATCGAATTTTTTCTGAGCATCGTACTCCTCGAACTCAGGTTTCAGGGCAAGTCCTGATTGTGAAATGACCGGGAACCCGCGCCACTCGACATCCGTCGGCGTAAACACTTCCTTCATCAGCATCTGGGCCTTGACGTTTCCTTCGCGGGTCACCACACGCGGGTAGGCGTTCTCGACTTTTGCTTCCCCGTTTTCGATCTGCTCGGCAAGCATCAGAAGACCAAGAAGGATATCCTCCGGCTCGAATCCTGCAACCACCTGCGGGATCTTGAACTGTTCATACTCATGGTAGCCCATTACGGCACAGACGTGACCTGGAAGAATGAATCCATCCAGAGCTGCCTCTCCCTGTTCCATCAGCCATTTCATTGCTGGAGGAACGAGACGGTGCGAAACAAGAATACTGAAATTTTTCGGAGGCTTGCCGAGAAGCATCGCCGCGACCGTGGGCACGGTCGTTTCAAAACCGACCGAGATGAAAGCGACCTCCTTATCTGGGTTCTGATGTGCGATTTCGACGGCCTTGGTTATTCCCTGAACGATCCTGACATCCCCGTTCACATGTTCAAGCGACGTCTTCGAGCCCGGGACACGGAGCAGGTCCCCGTATGTGCATACGATGCAGCCCCTCTCGGCAAGTTCGCAAGCTGCATCGATTTCTCCCTGAGGAGTGATACAGACCGGGCATCCCGGTCCCATCACGATCTTCATCTGCGGCGGGATAACGGAACGGATGCCGTATTTTGAGATCGCCGCTTCGTGAGTGCCGCAAACATGCATAAGCCGGATATCTCTGTCCACTACGTCGGAAAGTGATTTTGTTATATCTGTGCCGAGCGTCATATCTATCTATATTGCACTTCACTCCAGATAATCACATCTCTTTTCATGCCCTGACATGAATCCTCAAAGATAAAAATAGGAAAAATGCGGTTATTCCAGTTCAAACGCTCCGGTATAGAGTTGATAGTAGGTCCCTTTCTCGGAAATCAGTCTATCATGGCTGCCGCGCTCAATGATTCTTCCGGAATCAAGCACCATGATAACATCTGAATTGTGTACTGTTGAAAGCCGGTGAGCGATGACGAACACCGTTCTCCCTCTCATCAGTGAATCCATACCTGCCTGGACAATAGCCTCCGTCCTCGTATCGATACTTGAGGTCGCCTCATCGAGGATCATCACCGGCGGATTCGCCACCGCGGCCCGGGCAATCGACAAAAGCTGTCTTTGTCCCTGTGACAAACTCCCGCCGTCTCCTTTGAGAAGAGTATTATATCCCTCAGGTAGCCGGGAAATGAAATCATCTGCATTCGCAAGACGTGCTGCGTTGTAGACCTCCTCATCGGTCGCGTCAAGTTTTCCGTATCTGATATTTTCCATCACGGTTCCCGTGAACAGATTTGTATCCTGCAGAACCATGCCGAGTGACCGTCTCAAGTCGGCTTTTTTGATTTTCCTGATGCTGATACCATCATAGAAGATCTCCCCATCCGGTACATCGTAGAATCTGTTGATAAGATTCGTGATCGTCGTCTTGCCTGCTCCCGTTGCCCCGACCAGGGCTACCTTCTGACCCGGACGGGCGTATACCGTAATGTCATGCAGGACCTCCTTATCGGGAGAATATCCAAAACTCACATCACGGAGCTGCACGTCACCTTCGAGTTTTGTATATACCGTTTTCCCGTCTGCCATGTCCTTCCATGCCCAGATCCCCGTATATTCCGGCGTTTCAACGAGAGATGCGCCCTCATACTTTGCATTCACGAGCGTGACGGTCCCGCTGTCTTCCTCCATCGGCTCATCCATCAACTGGAAGATTCGCTCGGCTCCGGCCAATGCCATAACTACAGAACCCATCTGCTGGGAAACCTGACTCACCGGCATGGTGAAACTCTTGCTCAACTGAAGGAATGCTGCGATCCCTCCGAGAGTCAACCCTCCTATTCCGCTGATTGCCAAAGCTCCGCCGACGATAGCGATCAGAACGTACTGAATGTTCCCGATATTTGCTACGATCGGCATGAAAATATTGGCGAACTTGTTGGCGGACGTCGAGTGTCTACAGAGGTTGTCATTCAGTTTGTCGAAATCTTCCTTTGCCTTTTCCTCATGACAGAAAACCTTCACGACCTTCTGCCCGTTGATCATCTCCTCAATGTATCCGTTCATCCCGCCGAGAGATTTCTGCTGCCTGACGAAATAAGCGGCACTCTTTCCTCCAATGTTCTTCGTAACGATGAAGAGCAGAACAAGCATGAACAGGACAAGAAGGGTCAGATATCCGCTCGTGTAGATCATCGCACAGAGAACGAAAATGATCGTCGTGATTGAGGAGAATACCTGCGGGACACTTTGCGAAAGCATCTGGTGAAGGGTCTCCGTGTCGTTTGTGTAATGACTCATCATATCTCCGAACTGGTGCGTGTCGAAGTATTTGATGGGTAATTTCTGCATGTGGGTGAACATTTCGTCACGGATCCGTTTCATTACTCCCTGGGAGATGACGACCATGAGCCGGTTGTAGATCAGCGTTGAAATGACGCCGGCGAGATAGATGAGTCCCATGAAAAGAATGGCTCCAAGAAGTGCGGTGAACACCGGGTTTTCCATTCCAAGGAGTGGCTTGATGTAGTCGTCGATCAGCACTTGGAGGAAGAGCGAGCCGATAACTCCGGCAAGAGTGCTCAGGAGGATACAGATCACAACGACTATGAGCGTGAATTTATACTTGCCCGAGAAATATGAAAGAAGCCGCTTTACGGTTTTTTTCACGTTTCCCGGTTTGTTTCCCACCGCTGGCATACCCCGTCTGCGGTTGTTTTGTCCGGGTCTCATCGGTGGCATTATTCCTCCTCTCCTTTATTCTGCGAGGAGTATACTTCCCTGTAGATTGGGTTGATCTGAAGAAGTTCTGTGTGGGTGCCGACCGCGTTGATGTGTCCTTTGTCTATGATGATGATCTTGTCAGCATCTTCGACTGAGGAAAATCGTTGTGCGATGATCAGTTTCGTGGTGTTGGGGATCTCTTCACGGAGTGCTTTTCTGATCTGTGCGTCGGTTTTCGTATCGACGGCACTTGTCGAGTCGTCGAGAATGAGGATCTTCGGCTTCTTTAAGAGGGCGCGTGCGATGCAAAGCCTTTGTTTCTGTCCGCCGGATACGTTCGATCCTCCCTGTTCGATCATGGTGTCGTATTTGTCGGGGAAGTTCTGGATGAATTCATCTGCGCAGGCAAGTTTGCAGACCCGGATGAGTTCTTCGTCTGATGCATCCGGGTCTCCCCACCTGAGATTTTCTTTGATAGTTCCTGTGAAGAGTATGTTTTTCTGCAAAACAACGGCTACCTGGTCGCGAAGGGTGGTCAGGTCATAATCCCTGACGTCGACCCCGCCTACAAGAACGGCTCCTTCGGTGACGTCATAGAGCCGGGGAATGAGCTGGACAAATGTGGTTTTTGAGCTTCCAGTTCCGCCGAGGATCCCGATGGTCTCACCGGATTTTATTTCGAGGTTGATTTTCTGGAGGCAGTTTCTTTCCGCGTCGGCAGAGTATCTGAAGTCTACATCGTGGAAGGTGATGTCTCCGTTTTTCACGGTGAAGACGGGATCCTGCGGGTTTGTCAGGTCGGATTTTTCGTCAAGGATCTCGACGATACGTTTTGCCGAGGCACGGGACATGGTGATCATGACAAATACCATAGCCAGCATCATGAGGCTCATGAGGATCTGGATGGTGTACGCGAAGAGACTGATGAGTTGTCCGGTGGTCAGGGATCCTGCGACGATGAATTGAGCCCCGAACCAGGAGACAAGCAGGATGGCCAGGTAAACGACGAACTGCATCATCGGACTGACAAAGGCGAGTAGTTTTTCAGCACCTGAGAAGTATTTGGCGATATCTTTTGAGACATCTTTGAATTTGTTGTCCTCGTATTCTTCCCGGACATAGGATTTTACGACCCGGATGCCCCTGAGATTTTCCTGGACGACTTTGTTGAGCCGGTCGAAGGTTTTGAATACTTTCTCGAAGAGCGGCTGGACTTTGAGGATGATCGTATACATACCGAGGGCGAGTATCGGGATAAGGAAGAGGAAGATGAGGGAGAGCTGCGGGTTGATGCTGATGACCATGATGTATGAGAGTATCAGCATGAGAGGGCAGCGTATCGCGATGCGGATTATCATCTGGTAGGCATTCTGGGTGTTGGTGACGTCTGTGGTGAGCCGTGTTACGATGCTCGCGGTGGAGAATTTGTCGATGTTGGCGAATGAGAAGTTCTGGATGTTATAGAATATGTCGTGCCGGAGGTTTCGTGCGAATCCGGAGGAGGCTGAGGCGGCGAATTTCCCGGCGAGAACCCCGAATATGAGCGAGAGTATGGCAGCTATGAACAACACAAGACCAAGCCTGAGGATGATTCCCATGTCGCCGCTGGTGATTCCGTCGTCGATGAGGCTCGCAAGAATCAAGGGGATAATGACCTCCATGATGACTTCCAGTGTGACGAAGAGGGGCGTCAGGAGGCTGTCTTTTTTGTATTCACGTATGGATTCGGTCAGGCGCTGTATGGTGTGGTTCATGCCCTTTTCTCCAGGTTGGCTTTCATTTTCCAGGCGACGGAGCGGAAAACCGTCAGGTCTTCAGCCGATATTCCTTCGGTGAGCTGGCGTTCCAACTGATTTCCGTTGATTTGTGCTTGTCTGCTGATGGCAAGTGCTTTTTCTGTGAGCCTAATTTTTTTGAGTCGTGCGTCGTAGTCGACCGGTTCTCTGGTGATGAGATCCTTGTTTTCCATGAGTTGGAGGATGCCGGTGGCGGTGGAACGTCGGATGGCGTATTTTGTTTCGATGTCTTTTTGAAAGATATCGGTATTTTTTGTGTGATTGATGTAGCCGATTATTTCTATTTGTGTGCCGGTGAGATTTTTGAGAGGTCCCTCGGCGGCGGCGCTATCCAGATTTCGTTTGATCAGGTTTGCGAGGATCTTGATCAAGATTGCCACAGGGGGTCTGTTATTCATATTAGTATAAGTTAGGAGGCTAACAATATATACATTTCCAAATCAACGTGGGGTGGTATGATCTGTCTCTCTGGAATAGCCCCCGATTGGTCGTTTGGGAATAAGCAGCCGGGTGGTGATGAAAGTCGACGGGCTGGGCTATAGTCTCACCGGCTCATAAAATCCGGCAACGACAACATGATCACCAGGTCCCTGATCTCCTGCTTCGTCCTGAAATAATCTTCTGTTAGGATCCGAAGCTGCATCTTAAGATCATCTTCCGTGACACCGGATCCCGCTCCCACGCTTTCGCAGGAGGTCAGCATCCCGCTGTATCCTTACCATCATCTCGAGATCATGGTCCTTGCGCGCTGAAAGAATCTCATAAGCTGTATTTTCGTCTGATACGAGGTATCGTTCATGAGAGAAATCTCTCCATACCAGTAGGTATTGTTACATCCTAAACACAGGAAAAAAGGAGAAACCGAGTCCGAAACGCCAAACCATCTGGGTGTTGTCGGTCCTCATTGGTTTCCACTTGGGTTGTTTACACTACTTACTATGACCCGGCATCATATAAACCCTGAACCGCGCGGTGCGATAATGCCTCCATGATCAGCAAAAAATCTGTTCTTATTCAATGATGACCGTTGTGAAAAATGAAAAATAAACTTCGAAAATTCAGAATCTAAACAAAAATGCTCATTGCAAATCCAGACGACAGCGCAGCGAAAGTTGATTTGAAAACAGCCACTAAAGTAAAACGCATCAGATGCTCAGGCATGCTGGTCTTGTAACTCGCCAGAGGTTTCCTGACCAAGGACTATGACGTATATCTGAAAAGAAAAGAACAACGATAGAAACAATAGATCTCCCTGATCATAATATTGGTCTGCAGTTGATCACAAAAAATATACTTTCATACAAAATACAATGATATAATGCAAAATAATTCGACAATCGTATGAGGGAAACGTCTTGGGAAGTGAACAGAGCAAAACACAAAAAACCGGAGAAATGCCTGCCCTATTCAGACTTTAGATGGAAAGAATGGAGACAGACACTACTCTCTTAGACCTTTTGACTATGAAAACTATTGAAAGTGATCAGAGATCCAACGGATGACGTCATCCTTCACTCTTGATTTGGGAAAAAGATACCCCGAAAAATTTTCAGCCACACTCTCTTCAAAGAGGGGTGATGCCAAAATATTCTATTTTTATCTCTATCTAAAAATCTAAATCGTTACCTTCAAGTCTCAAAAAAGTTGGAAGAAAATAAGAAAAAATCTCCGTTTCCTCTTCCTCTTAAAATCATACGTGAAGTCTGAAGGATGACATGCCCGGAAAATTGCAGCAATGAGACAAAACGCATAGATCAACATCACAGAAGAGGAATTTGAAGTTTTCGGCTTTCTTCTCCATATCTCCCTCTTCATCGCCTGTGTCCGCCTCTTCACCAATGGATAGATTGCCAAGGGCAAACCATATGGAATTGATCGGTGGCGACCGTGCTGAATACCTTGAATAGGATGTATGCCTCCTTGAAAAACCCGTAGATCATTCGGGCAAAAAATTAACATACGCAAAAAAGAAGCTCGCGAAAAAATTAGTAGGTGGCGAGATACCGTTTGATCTCCCAGTCCGTGATCGCTTTCGAGAAATCCGCCCACTCCAGCTCACCGATACGATTAATCTGGGCAACCACATGCTCTCCTAGAACACTGCACAAAAGCTCATCATTCAGCAGAGCATTGTTTGCCTCATGCAGATTCCACGGAAGACAGCGGATCCCCTCAGCCGTACGCTCCGCAGGCGTCATTCTGAAAATATTCTTATCCACACTCTCAGGAGGCTCAATCTTCTGCGTCACACCCTCCATACCGGCAGCGAGCATTACTGCAAACGTCAGATACGGATTACAGGTCGGATCCGGACTGCGGAGTTCTGCACGCGTACTCTTTCCCCGGGAAGACGGCACTCTGATAAGAGCCGAACGGTTCAACGCCGACCAGCCGACATACACCGGAGCCTCATATCCCGGGATAAGCCGCTTATATGAATTGATCGTTGGATTCGCGATACGCGTGATCCCGTCGATGTGCTTGAGAAGACCGCCGATGAAATACCGTGCAGTATCCGACAGTTGGTTTTCGCCGTTCTGATCAAAGAATGCATTTTCACCATCCTTCATCAGAGAACAGTTCACATGCATACCGGAACCATTGATTCCGTAAATCGGTTTCGGCATGAACGTTGCATGCAGATCGCGGGTCAGTGCCAGAGTCTTTGCCGCAAACTTAAAAGTAACGACCTTGTCCGCCATTGAAAGGGCATCCCCGTATGTAAAATCGATCTCATGCTGAGACGGGGCAACTTCGTGGTGCGAAGCCTCGATCATGAATCCCATCTCGGAAAGAGAGGTCACGATATCGCGGCGTGCATCCTCTCCCGGGTCTGTAGGGGTCTGATCAAAGTAGCTGCCGTGATCCTGAAGTTCCACGGATGCATGACCGTTCACTCTCCTGAAAAGGAAAAATTCCATCTCAGGGCCGACATTAAAGGTGTATCCGAGTTTTGCTGCCTTTTCTATCTCCCGGCGTAGAATATTACGCGGGTCTCCGGTGAACGGTTCGCCGTGGATTGTACAGACATTACAGATAAATCGTGCAATACGGTATTTTTCATCTGACCATGGAATGATCTGATACGTCTCCGGCTCGGGTCTGAGGATCATATCAGACTCTTCGAGCCTTGCAAAACCCTGAATAGAAGAACCGTCGAACGTGATCCCTTCAAGCAGTGCCTTCTTCATCTGTTTCGTTGGAATCGCGACATTTTTCGGTTTTCCCTCCATATCTGAGAACTGGAGAAGCACCGACCGTACATTATCTGTTTCAAGTTGTTTGACAACAGCTTTGGATAGACCCTCCAGGTCTTTACCAAATGAAGTGGCTAAATCATTATAACTGTTCGCGAAATCGTCAGAGACCATGAATATATATGGGCGGTGAATGGTAATAAATATCCAGTCTCCATCTCCCCGTCGTTCTGCCCCGGGGTAGATATCTGCAAAAAGTAGACATATCATAACGACATAAGATTCATCATGGCATTGCTTACTGAAGAACTCAAGGAACAGATCGCCAAAGTAGGCGTCTGTCATTTAGTTACTGCATCAAAATTCGGTGTACCAAACGCTGCTCCAATGGGCGCATACTGGGTTATGGACAATGACACAATCTGGATAGCCAACAACTTCATGAACAAGACCGCGGCAAACCTCAAAGAAAATCCGCAGGTCTCCATCCTGATCTGGAGTCGCGATATCGGAAACTGTTTCCAGCTTAAAGGCACCGCCAAAGTGGAAGCAGGTACGCCTGATCACAAGAAAATGAAGGAACTCCTTGACGCAAAGAAACCGGGATTACCGGGAAAAGAACTCGTTAAAATCACCGTAAAAGAGATCTTTACCTGTATGCCTGGACCGAATGCAGGTAATAAAATCTAACCTATTTTTCCGATTATGTTTTTGCTTGGAGCTGTCTTGCTTCGTATATGATTTGTCTCTTGAATACCTGATTCAAACACAAGTTCTAATACTCCCCTCAACTGACGTAATTGTATAAAGCATGGCTGCCAAAAAAAGTACGAAAAAAGCTGAGCCCGAAGCCGCTCCCAAGCTCTTTTATATTTTCTACAATCAGGAGAGATGGGACAACTGGCTCAAGACGCTTGAAGAAGCTGACTGGGCAGGGGATGAGGATTCTGAAGAGATGCCGGAGGGATTCCGTATCCTTGACGGACTTACCGATGACATCACTCTCGCGGTAATAAAAATCATCCGCCTCTGTCAGAACAACAGGATAACCCTTGAAGACGCCAGAAACAAACTCCGCAATGTTGAGGAAATAGTCATGGCCGAAGTTTCAGGTGAGGAGCTCGCAGAAATTGTCGGGTCTATGCAGGTATCCTTAGTTGTTCTCTTTGCCGCAGGGCAGAAATATCTTGAATCGATATATCCTGAACCCGAGGAAATCAAAAACCTCGTCAAAGACGGACGTAAGGTCGTTGCAAAAGATTCGGAGAAAGCACTTGACATTGCCTCGTCGATCGGTTCCGCCGTTATCAATGGTGCGACCTGTTGCGCCAAATATGTCAAAGATACCGACGACCCGACTCTCTTTGACGAATGGCTCGTCGAAGTTGAGCGTATCGCAGATGCAATGAAATCGCTCAAAAACTTTGATGAGGTAGCTGGAGAAGGCGCGTGATCGCAAGCAGGGCAAGATTTCGCTACATCAAGAAACTGCAGCGTGCGGCAGGTCACCGTCTGCCCGAAGGCGCGTTTCATCCGGCAAATCTGGAAGCAATTTCCGGCTCGATGAATATTGATAGTCTGGACCCGGGAACACGTGACCAGGTACTTCGTTTCTTCAAGGATTTCCTTGATTGTAAATGCCGCGATTCGCCCCTTTGCGGCTGCCCTGAGAGGAAATTTGTCATCTCTATTCTGGAACTTCGTGAGATGGGACTCGATCACAAAGAGATCCACCGTCATCTTCTGGACGAGTATGGGATCGATTTGTTTCCTGCTGATATCCTGAGTTTCCTGGAAGAATCAGTTCATCTTCTGGAAGCCGTCAGAAGTGTGGCAAATCTTGCCGGGCAGCAGGATCTCGTGGAACTTTCAGACGCACATATCAGAAATATCTCCCGGTGACTCTATCTCTAACGGCACATCAGATACTCACGAGTCTATACCCAAGCCCAACTCTTTTTGTCTTGCACATCCAATAAGAGTACAATGTTACCAGAGAAAAGCATATACTCGCCTGAGGTTGAGTATTTCTATCACAAATCCCTGATCCTGGAGACCCCTTCTGATATGGATCCGGTATTGTATTTTTACTTCATTGATGCAGTTGCTCATCTGGATTACACCCTCTCAGCACTTGCCTACAATATTGACTCAATAAAATGTACCATGACGGCAGAATATCTCCGTCAGCGGGTAGATGTTGCAAAATCCGGTGATTATGCTATCTTCCCGAACTTTATGGTCTGGCTCCGTGACAATCACAAAGACCTGTTTGAAGAAACTCCTATCCTCTGGCAGCTTGTCTATGATCCTGACGAGGAAGCGGGATATCTTGGATTCAGGATCGTTCTTGATCCAAACTCAAAAGTTCCTCTCCAACCACAGTTTTTCCATGACATGGCAGATGATCTCTTTGCACTCAAATTCCTCCGAAGCCTCTATCCTGATGGAGTTATCGGGAAACTCTTTGCTGAATTCAAAAGGAAATAACGTATGAAAGTAGAAAAGCTCTGTTCAGACCTGGTAAAGATCCGAAGTGAAAATCCGCCGGGTGACACGAGCGAAGCTGCCGAATATATCCTTTCCTTCATGGAAGGGATAGGCATTTCCGGCATGATCACTGAGGGTCCCGACGGTCATAACAATGTCATCTCGAAAAATCAGAAGGGATGCCGTCTTCTTCTGACGGGGCATATCGATGTGGTCCCAGCGATGAGTGAAGGATGGGAGGTTCCCCCCTATTCCGGTAAAATCGATGAGAAATACGTTCATGGACGTGGTTCGACCGACATGAAAGGCGGATGTGCTGCGGTTCTTGCTGCCGTTTCCCGTGCAAAAGATGCAGGTGATGATCTCTCCGTCTCGCTTGCCTTTGTCTGCGATGAAGAAGGTGGCGGAAGATATGGAACCCGATACCTTATTGAAAAAAATATGATCCATCCGTGTGATGCGCTGATCGCCGAGCCGACCACCACTCATGCTCCAAACGTCGGGCAGAAAGGGGTCTGCAGATTTGAAGTTGAGTTTACGGGAAAGCCGGGTCACTCCTCTCTCTATCCGATCGTTGGGGACAGTGCCATCATTCAGGCGATGAACTTCCTTTCCTGGATGGCAGAATTACACAAGCGTGTTTATCCCCAGACCGCTGAGATGGAAAAAATCATCGAACACTCGATAAAGATCGCGAGTGAAGGCTCTGATGTCGATTTCGATCCGGTCTTCCGGCAGATTATGTACAACCCGGGTCTCATATCCGGAGGAGAGCGGGTCAATATTGTTGCCCAGAAATGCAGTCTGATGATGGACACGCGTCTCCCGTGGGGATGTGACTGTGATGAATTATTAGATGAGATATGCCGTCACATCCCTCAAACTGCAGTTCTGACACCGAAAACAAAGTCGAACGCATCATTAACAGAGCCCGGTTCGTTCCTTGTTGAAAAGACCTGCGAAGCGATAGATCAGGTCTATGGGATCACATCCAGACCGATGGTTCAGTGGGCAGCATCCGATGCGAGAGCTTTACGCATTGCAGGGTTCCGTGCGATCGAGTACGGACCCGGGGAACTCACCTCCATGCACGGTCTTAATGAGCGTGTTCAGATCGATCAGCTGAAAAAATGTGAAGAGATCTACTATCGGCTGATACAGAATTACAAAAATACTCAGGATATATAATGACAGAAGCTAGAAAACCCCTCACCTCGTGGAAAGGGCAGGATAGATATTATGGTGAGGTTCTTTCGACACTTACTGGGATCTTCCTCTCCGGAGGTTGTTCATGGAACCGCTGCAGGATGTGCGGATATAAAAATGACCGCGACACATGTTCCCGTGATGAATTGATCGATCACATGAAAGGTCAGATCCTCTGGATGCAGGAGAATTACGCTCCCGACGAATACCAGCTTGGGAAGATCTTTACCTCCGGGAGCGTCCTGGACGGGAAAGAGGTACCCCTGGAAGTTCTCGACGCATTTGGCGACTTCTTCGCAGGAAAACCATTGATCGCAGAATCCAGAACAGAATACGTCACAGAAGCAGCATTGTCACGTCTCCTGAAACATTTGGACAAAGGGCAACCCCATCCGCTTACGATTGCCATTGGTCTTGAGACCACGAATGATACGATCCGGGAAAAATCGATCGACAAAGGAAACACGTTTGCCGAATTCATCAAAGCTACCGAGATCGCCCACGATGCCGGTGTTGGTATCAAAGCGTACCTGATGATGAAGCCGCTCTTTTTAACAGAAAAAGAGGCAATGGATGATATGACTACCTCGATTCGTGAGGTGGCTCCCTATTCTGATATGATCTCGATGAATCTATGCACGATCCAGGGAAAGACGGAGCTGGAACATTACTGGCAGAAAGGAGCATTCCGTCCCCCGTATCTTTGGTCTGCTCTGAAAGTTATGCGGGAAGCCGAGGTGTTTGTATCATGCGATCCGGTCGGCGGAGGATTCAGACGCGGACCGCACAACTGCGGGACCTGTGACAAGGAGATCGTGGCAGCGATCAATGAATACTCCCTCAATGCTGATAAAAGTGTTCTGG
>Ga0265294_10001575_pt1 | contig 30738 bp, 32 predicted proteins | sample MunlanPumphouse3_FD_192504 | JGI IMG/M metagenome (GOLD analysis project Ga0265294, IMG submission 192504) | Groundwater microbial communities from a municipal landfill in Southern Ontario, Canada - Pumphouse #3 | ecosystem: Environmental > Aquatic > Deep subsurface > Groundwater | place...
GATGTGCTTCTAATGACGGCACTAACACTGAGCCTCCAACTGAAATAACAACCCTCGTCATAAATTATCCTTACAATATGTTTCTTTCCAGCATATATTTAGTGCGAGTTCGTGTGAGGTGATTGAGTGTAGACCCGTCCTTTTTTTGGTCTGAAAAATTTTGTATGCAAAAAATGATCTTTTTATTCTGAGAAGATCATGATCCGTCAGGTTTGTCCCAATGATGAGAGAATACTGTCCGGGTATACAGAGATTACGATCATGTTTTTGTCAGCATATAGAATTGTCTGGGCGAGTGTTGATTTCTGAATACCGCATGCGCTATCGTATGTGAAATGCTGTGAAAAGTGTTTTGAAAACGTGGGGTCGGTGAGATTTGAACTCACGATCGACGGGTCTCTCCGACAAGCGAACATGTCTTGGAGCAGTGATAGATCAGTGCTCCAGCGGGTCATCATTTAATCAGTAGACCCAATAGTTCATCATACGCTAAGACCGCTGGAGCCCATCGCCATTCCGGACTAGGCCACGACCCCCTCAGTTTTCTTATACAGATTCACCGTGTGTTCACTTAAGGGTTGCGAATGGGTTTTCGTAATTGCAGGGTTATAGGACCCCGCTCAAGAGAATGATCACGAGGAATAATGCCATCAGAATAATGAAGATCAGCAGATAGAGAAGATCGTTTTTTGTAGCGGTCCCTTCTCCTTTTCGTTCCGGTATCCTGATTGGTTCCTCAGGAGTTTCCCTATAGGGATTTTCCGCTTCCAGTTTTTCAAACTCTGCGTGTTCTTCCGGGGTAAAATCCGCATCGAGTTCCGGCTTCTCTTTCACGATTATTTATTGTAGCTCAGAAGCCTTATTTTGTTTGCAGGTCAATAAATTTCAATTATGGTTACATTAGGCGAAGATTTTAAGCCGGCTAAGAAGTACACTGCTTATCTGTCGATAATTACCGTCGCGACAGTCATTCTTATCTGGGCATGTTGTGCAGGCTGGGTATATTTTGCAGCATTTGGGGATTCTATTTTTACCCTTATTGGTCAGATCTCTCTTATCGTACTTGTTGTGCTCCTTATTTTTGTTCTTGTCTGGGCACGTCTGTATTATAAGTCGGTCGTTTATCATCTGAATGATACCGAGATGACCTGGAAGCGTGGTGTCTGGTTTAGAAAAACCGGGATCGTCCCCTATAACCGGATCACGAATGTGGATATCGTTCAGGGTCCGGTCATGCGGATGTTTGGTATCTCGAATCTGAAGATCGAGACTGCAGGCGGGAACTCAGGGAAGAATTCTCCCGAGATCCAGCTGGAAGGTATCGCGGATCCCGAGCCACTCAGATCTATGATCATGGATTTTGTCAGAGGAAATGCACCGAGTGCTGCAGCAACCGGAGTTAGTTTTGGTCAGCGTGCCGCGCCGACAAATGATATGCAGGCGCTGCTTACCGAAGTCGCTGCTATCAGAAAACTTCTGGAAGCAGAAAGAAAATAATTTTTTGGGAGGTGTCTCCCTCTTTTTTTGGTGGTTGATGCTTCAAAGAGTTTTTTTGATCCGATTAGTAATTCTCGGCAATTTTTTTGATTTGATTTTAATATTTCCTATATGTCAAATGAGATAATAATGGTAATCTCTCTCGTCGGCATAGAATATTTTATGGATTAATAAATCACATTTAAAGTCTAGGAATATATGATAATTCGGAAAAGAAATCGACGTTGTTATTCTTTAAAAGAAGAATTATTACAAAAATCTAGAGAGTCTGTTTTATCTGCAGTACAAATATTCAATACCCCATCTCTGAAATTTCGAGCCGAGACCTATATTGTTTTGATGAATATTGGCTGGACTTATTTATTGCATGCGTATTTTAGGCAGAAAAACATTGAATTCAGGGTTTATAAATTGTCAAAAAATGGGAAAAGACGGGTGTTTGCCCGAACTCATAATAAAGATTATGTATATTTGGGGTTGGATGACTGCATATCATGTAAGGATTCACCATTAGATAAAGGGACGATTAATAACTTGAAGTTCATGATTGGTCTTCGAAATGAGATCGAACATCAAATGACAACACGCATTGAAGAAGCATATAGTGCGAGATTTCAAGCATCTTGTCTCAACTATAATTTTTATATCAAAAAATTATTTGGTGAGGAATATGGAATTGATAAATATCTCTCTTTTGCGATACAATTTACAAATATTGATGCACAACAAGCAATGACCTTGAATACGTATCAACTCCCGTCCTCAGTTCATATGTATATTAATGATTTTGATAGTAAGTTGTCTGAGGAAGAATTCAATGATCCTCATTTTTCCTATCGTTTATTATTTGTACAAAAAATCGTTAATTCACGTGATCAAGCAGATAAAATCATTGAATTTGTCAAAGATGATCCTGAAATCATTGATGCAATTAACAAAGGATATCGGGAAAAAATATATATAAAAGATAGAGAAAAACCAAAATATTTTGTGAAAGATATCATTGAAAAAATGCATGATTTAGGTTATGTTAAATTTAATACCTATCATCATACACAATTATGGAAGAAGATGGATGCTAAGAATCCTGCTAAGGGATATTGTATCTGTATTCATAAATTATGGTATTGGTATGATTCGTGGATAGTAGTTGTAACAGAACATTGTGAGGCTAATAAAGTTCTCTATCAATAAATATAACTGATAACTCGTAATATCTTTTCATTTCTAAATTCCCCCGACGGAAACTCTTTTACCTTTTTTCATCACAACTAACAGTATGTGTAATGTAAAAGGCACCAAAACCGAAGCAAACTTAGAGTTTGCTTTTGCCGGCGAGTCCAAAGCAAGAAATAAGTACACCTATTACGCATCCCAGGCAAGGAAAGAGGGATACAATCAGATTGCCGACATCTTTGATGAAACTGCCGGCAACGAAAAAGAACACGCAAAACTCTGGTTCAAACTCCTTCACGGCGGAGAAGTTCCGGAGACCATTGAGAATCTTTTGGATGCAGCAGCCGGCGAACACGAAGAGTGGACGGAAATGTATGCAGGATTTGCTGTTATCGCAAAGGAAGAGGGCTTTGAAAACCTTGCAAAAACCTTCGAAGGGGTCGCAGCTATCGAAAAAACCCACGAGGAACGCTACAGAAAACTGCTTGCAAACATCAAAGAAGGCAAAGTCTTTGCCCGCCCGACACAGCAGGTGTGGCAGTGTGCAAACTGCGGTCATATCTACATCGGTGATAAAGCACCTGATGAATGTCCGGTCTGCAAACACCCGCAGGCTTACTTCGAACTCAGAAAGACCAACTACTAAAAATTATATCAACTTTTTTTAAAAAAAGATCAGGGAAGAATTATGGTTCCCATGACACGGAGTTTTCCTCCGTCAAGATAATGCAGCACTGCGGAGTCTCCCGGTTTATACACGAGCGGGGTCTCCATTTCGAGAGTCAACGTCGGGTTGTGCCAGTCATTTCCGTTATCTGCTGTGACGACCCGTGCTGCCAGGAACTGCATCCAGTGTCCGACTGAAACGACCATCTGCTCCTTAATTTCAGACGGCCAGTATTTCACGAGATGTGCTTCGCCGGTAATTGTATTTGCGTGGATGACTTTTGGATCGGTGGTCAGAACATATCCTCTTTCAAGTTCTTCAGCCTCGATATCCTTCAGGGCACAGCCGACACGATCTCCTGCATATGCCCAGGCAAAATCATCATCATGTTTCTGGACGGACCGGATCTGTGCAGACTTTCCGATCGGTTCGACCCGCATTTTGTCATGTTTTTTGATCCATCCCTCTGCCACGCAGCCGAGAATGACCGTTCCGACCCCTTTCACATTGAAGTGGTGGTCGATCGGGACGGAACCGGTCGCTCCCTCCTTTGGTTCGGGATCTGGCTGTTTTGCGGCACGGTCAAGCAGGTCGGCGGTAAGTCCGATGAAATCCTCCTCGGCGACCTTATAGTTTTCAAGAACCGTCCCTTTGATCAGGGGTGCGATCTGTTTTGGCTGGATATAATTTTTCAGAATGATCGTTCCGTTTTTGACACCCGATGCGTCCAGCATCAGGATCCACTCGGCGACCATCGGAGTAATTTCAGAAATCACCACGATCGCTTCGTGGGCCATAGATACTACATAATAGAGCGGGGCGAGTCGTTCCGGATATCTTGTCGGCTCCAGCAGCGTCACGGTGACGTGACCTTTCTTCAGATTATAGAAAGTGATATCAGTGCTGGTTCCTTTTTTTCCGAGGTCCTTGGCATATCCGTTTGGAGCAAGTACAGCAACGGTTAAGTTTGACATGATTATACTCATTGGTGTTTTCTGGTGATTAGAGTTGTGGATTTTTGCATCATGTTTTATCTCTCACTCAATATGCACCCCGCAAAAAGTGATGTTTTGAACCAAAAAACCCCACAACATTTATAACTTAATCATGCACATTATCCAATATGAAAAATGTGAAAATGTCAGTTGATGGGAACATTCTTACGATCACGGTCGACTTATCTCAAGATAATGGTCCATCTTCCTCAGGAAAGACCATTATGATCGGTTCAAGCATGGGTAACAAACCGGTTTCCCGAGCATTTCCCGATGTCAGAGTCGGTGTGAACGTTTACAAGAAGGTATAAGACTTCTTGCACCATTACTATTTTCAATAGTTCAAGCACGTTTACGTTTGGCAAGGAATTTGTATGCGTCCCTATGTCATAATCAATACAGCAATGAGTGCTGACGGCAAACTTGCCACGAAGGAGCGAAAACAGACTAAAATTTCCGGTCATGAGGATTTTCTGCGTGTGGATACACTGCGTGCCCGGTCCGATGCTGTGATGGTTGGCATCGGGACGGTCCTATCCGATGATCCCTCACTCCGGGTGAAAAATGATGAGTATGCCGTTAGCCGGAAAGCGAATGGAAAAGCTCCCCATCCGATGCGTGTCGTGATTGACAGCATGGCACGAATGCCGGCCGACGGTGATATGTTCAGGAAAGGGCTTGGTCGTGTCGTCATTTTCGTTTCGGAAAAAGCCCCAAAGGAGCGGTGTGATGTTCTTCGGGAAAAGGCGCTCGTGATCTGTGCCGGTACAGATTCCGTTGATCTGTCTCTCGTCTTAGATGAACTGAGCAATCTTGGTGTGGAACTGCTCATGGTCGAAGGCGGGGCAACCTTATTATGGTCTTTCCTGAGCAGCGGTCTATTTGATGAAATCAGGACCTACATAGGAGCTATGATCATCGGGGGGAAGGATGCTCCAACGCTGGCAGACGGTGAGGGTTTCACGAAACCGGAGGAGTTCACCCGTCTTTCTCTCAAAAATATTGAGCGGATCGATGATGGCGTCCTTCTTACGTGGGCAAAAAAAGTCTGAGCCCTATTTGATCAATCTCTTTTTCCTGAGCAGTCTGTTATAGTCGATCGCAAAACGGTGTGCCTCGTCACGGATCTCCTGTAAATACATATTCGCTTTGGTTTTTTTATCGAATGGGAGAGGGAACGGAACTCCGGTCACAAACACTTCCTCTTCCGACTTCGCCAGGGAGATGAGCGGGATATCCGCCTCTAGCTCGTCCAGCACCCGTTTCGCTGATGAAAGCTGCCCTTTCCCGCCGTCGACTATGATCAGGTCAGGGAGGTTTTTTCCCTCATCGATTAGACGGCTGTATCTCCGGTGGACGACTTCCGCCATCGAAGCGAAATCATCGATCCCCTCTACGGTTTTTATTTTAAATCGCCGGTAATTTCTCTTATCGGGTTTGCCTCCGCGGAACTGGACCATGGATGCTACCGTGTCCGTTCCTGACAAATGCGAGATATCAAAACATTCAATAACATCAGGCGGTGTCTTCATATGGAGTGCGGTCTGGAGTTCCTGCACTTTTATTTCATCTCTGAAATGCGTTGTCTCGATATTGTTCCCCGCAAGTTCCAGCAGTTTCTTCTTTGCCCCCTGCTTTGGGACGGTGATTCTGACAGCATGCCCGGCAAGATTTTCGAGATACCCTGAAAGTGCCCCGTCAAGTTCCTCTTCTACGATAATTTCTTTTGGGATGGGATTTTCTGCGTAATACCCGGCGACAAATTCCTCGAAAAATCCATCCGCTCTATCAAAGATGAATTCATCCCTGCCGCCGAGCGTTCCTTTGTAGACATGGAATACCATCAGATAGACGGTCTCTTCTGCAACACGGTAGGCGATAACATCCTCATCATGATCAGTTTTTCTCGCGACATACTGCCGGGCGGAGAGATTATCGACTGCCGTTATCATGTCCCGGCAGAGAAGAGCTGCCTCGAACTCTGTGTTCTTTGCATAGACTGCCATTTCCTCTTCAAGTCTGGCTCTGATCTCCTTCGTGTTTCCCTTCAGGACATCCGCGGCATAGCTGCATTGTTTTGCGTATTCTTCGCTCGAAATATGCCCCCCGCATGGTCCGGTACAATTTCCGATATGGTATCTAAGGCACGCTCGATTCTTCGGCATCGTCCTGCAGGATCTGAGTCTGAATGTTTTTTTCACGACTGATAAAACATAGTCCCGTTCTTTTCCGGAGACGAACGGTCCGAAAAACTGCCCGTTACCCTTAGTATTTCGTGCGATCGTGATCCTCGGGAATTCCTCTTTCGTGAGTTCGATGTATGCATAGGATTTTGCATCTTTGAGATCGATATTATATTTCGGCTGGTGATGTTTGATGAGGGTATTTTCGAGAAGATATGCCTCTTCATCTGTTCCCGTTAGGATGTACTCGACGGAGCAGATCGCCGCCACGAGTTTTTTTGTTTTCGGGTCATGGTCCTTTTTCTGAAAATAGGAAGAGACCCTTTTTTTGAGGTCCTTTGCCTTGCCGACATAAATTATTGTGCCCTCATCGTCTTTGTAGAGGTAACAACCCGGCGAATGGGGGATATCATTCAGGTCAAAAGGTGGCATTTTCGGCAGGTTAATGTATAGTCGGCTCTATGTTAATTATATTATGGTTGTTCCTTGTTTAACATGCCCGCATATGGCAACGCATGAATACACGTATAATAAAGAAACGACATTTTATGATTATCACCTCACCTGTGAGTTAGGCATAGTCCTTCCCGATCCGATGCCAAAGGATGGTTTCACCTGTGATAAATACGAAAACAAACTCGCAACGATGCCGCATGCAACAAGAAGCGGGGTCGCAGTTGAGATAAAGAGAGAATAAATCCCCTTTTTTGTATTTGATTATGGGTAAGGGATCCCGTCACTCTAAAAAATATACCTGAAACTACATAATTTCAGCAGTGCATATACTATGCATTGTCTGTAATATCCGTCTTACCAATCACTTAGGACCGGATGAGAGGTTTTAATCATGACTGAAGAAGAAAAAATCTTTGCAGGGAAGTTGTTTGATGCACGCACAAAGGAGCTTTGCGATATTAAGCATAAGGCCCATGTTCTTTGTCAGAAATTTAATACTCTTGACGAGTATGATGAGAATCGTTTGCCGATAATCAAAGAATTCATCGGGCATATAGGGCAAAAATATTATTTTCAGGGTCCGATCCAATTCAATTATGGATGCCACACATATATCGGGGAAAATTTCTTTGCCAATTTTCATACAACGATTTTAGATGACGGCAGGATTTATATCGGGGACAATGTCATGTTTGGTCCCAATGTCTCACTGATGGCAACCTCGCATCCTTTGATTCCGGAGGAAAGGATCGCTATGGAATACAAAGATGGTCATGTTTCCATGTCTGAATATGCAGAGGAGATCCATATTGGAAACAATGTCTGGATCGCATGCAATGTCGTTGTTTTGGGCGGAGTGACTATAGGAGATAACGCGGTGATCGGGGCAGGCAGTGTTGTTACAAAAGATATTCCCGAAAATTACGTTGCATACGGCAATCCCTGTAAGCCGGTCCGTCTGATCACCGAAAAAGATTCCAAACTGGATCTGTTGTGATCAGTCAAGGAGGACCCGGCATACCGGGATCAATTCCGCAAAAAAGATAGAAGAGATCTTCTCTCAGAGTACGATCATACAGACGACAAGGATCAGCAGGAATGCCACCAGAAGCAGAAGAATTGCGAACGGCAGGAGATTCGTCACGATTCCGTTTACCGTGTACATCAGCTGCACGATGCGTGACGGACCGAATACTTCCACCTCTTCACAGATGCCGGTTGACGCTCCGCATGTTGCCGGAGACAGATCACCTACTGCTTTTAAGACCGACTCTGAAACATAGGGGATGATCTCTTCGACCGATACTGCCGCGCCGATCGGGTTCCTGCCAGAAACAGAGTTCACCACATGGGTATCCGTCGTCATGATCTCTGCTTCATCGATGCCGAGCCCGAGGACCGCATTCCTGAGTTCATCCCGTGCCCCTTCATGAACATTGTTGCCGTCAAACAGGACATACGCCGTTTTCACACCTGCAACATCGGTCACCATCGTTATGATACCCATATCACCGAACCCGACGGCCCGTCCAAACGGAGGAATGACCTGGGCTGCCCCAACCGAGAACGGCAGCATTTCCTCCTTCTGAAGCCTGTCCATTACTTCATCAGCTCCTGAAATGAATTCGTTTCCCGTCTTCGTCGACGCGTAGATGATGGTCGTAACTTTCGTCATACAGTTGTGGGCATCCACAAATCCCACATGACTGTATCTGCCTTTACTTTCCCCCATCACGATCCTCCCGATCGAGTATTCCATATCCTCCGTCATCTCGGGGCAGCGTGTCGTCACCATCAACAATGAATCCCCGAATTTCTGGGACAGGATCGACACGGTTCCGCACCTCGTCCGCAGCGGACGGCTGGCCGTTCCCTGATATGTGATCTGATCCAGACTGTCACGGATCGCTTTTGTTATTTTTACGGTCTCACTGTTTGAGATCAGATTCAGGTCGTGACTTGCGCATCCGTGTGATACCAGAACCAAGGCATCATCTGCAAAATCATCGTGGAGGATCTTCGGGAAATTACTTCCGCCGATCTCTGCCATTGGACCCGGATGAAGATTCGGCACAACAAACCAGATGTCCTTTTTTCCCTCGCGCCTGAAGAAGAATGTTGTTTCAGGTACTGAAACGTACTCACTGATATGGTGGAAATACTCCTCCAGAGCATTTGATCCGTTCGTCAGGTTGGCAAGGAATGCATTGACGAACATCATTCCCCCGACCCCGCTCGTCCGCTTCATCGGCAGATCGAACAGCTCCAGAAATATGACGACACAGAGCGTGAATGTCAGTATGGAAACGATCGCCGGAATAATAAAACCTGTTCCGAAGAACCAGACCCCGACAACCGCTCCGGTAAAAGTCTGGACCGCTGCCGGAGCGTACATCCTTCCATACCGGTAATCTGCCACTGCCGCAAGAACGATCAGCCGTATGGCAAGAATGAATCCGATCCCGAACACGTAGGCAAATGTCGGTTCAAGCCAGATGCCGATGATCATCCAGAAAAGCATGAATATTTCGGAGGCGAGTGCCAGAAGACCCGACCTGTCCCAGGAAAATTCCTCACGTCCGAATGCGCTTGTTAGCGGTTTTGTCAGAAGAAGTGCCGCAACGCCGGGTATCGAAAAGGCGAACCCCATCCAGCGCATTTCACCGCTGATGAGGAACATGATCCCGTCCACGACGAATCCAAGCAGGATCATTATCAGCAGGGATAACCACCATTTCGGTGCGCTAAATAAATATTTTGTTAATGATTCAGTTTGTACTTCGCGTTTCATATTACCAGAACCTTTCAATAATGACTTCCCCGCGGAGTCCTTCGTATCGGAATTTCATTTCGGAATGCTCGATCGGTGCCGAAAAACAGGGTGCGTTTAAGACGAGCGACTCATATTCTCCCCCTTCTCCTGCGAGATGGATACGTCTGCTTTTCTGTACCGAAAGAAGCACATCAATGATTTTTTCATCGATCTTTTTGCCGAGGATATTTTCTCCGAGACCGTCTGCGGCACAGACGACGATCATTGCATCGAGGCGTTTGGCCACTTCCTGCATGAGGGTGAGCGGATCCATCTTCCAGAGCGGAGCAAAGAGTTTCAGCCCGAGTCGTTCTGCCACTTTGGCAACTCTCGACCGCTGATATTCCGATTCGATCGCTCCGACAATGATGCCCTCAACATTGAGGGACTTTAGTCCCGTTTCCATATCCGCGACCTCTTCCTCTTTGATTCCCTCTGACCTTATCTCCGCATATTCGGCGCCGCAGCGTCCTGCCATTACGGGGACTGCTGCAAGATTTGCCGAGTGGAACATATAGGATTCCTGATTCTTTGGAACGACCGTGACAAAATGTGAGACATCCATACCGGCGTCGATTGCTTTTTGCACGGCAAGGATCGAATCTTTTCCTCCGGATGTTAGCGCAGCCCAGCTCATTTTACCACTCTGGTCTGCCGAAAACAGAAGTATAGCGTTTCGCCATCTCGTCCCAGTTGGGGAGATTTGTCTGTGTTCCTGCCTTTTCGACGGCGAACGATGATGTTACCGCCCCGATCTTTGCGCAGGTCACCGGGTCGATCTCCTTTTTCCATGCGGTAAAAAATCCTGCACGGTATGCATCTCCGGCTCCTGTCGGGTCTACTGCCTTGACCAGAACTGCCGGGATATGCTCGGGTTTTTTGTCGATATAGATCGTACTTCCCGCTTTTCCCTCCGTAATAATGGCGAATGGAACTCGGGCAAGAATGTCTTCTTCACTACACTTAAGAGTATTTCTGATGATATTTATTTCAAAATTGTTGCAGATGAGCAGGTCGATCTCATCGAACAGCATTTCGAGATTTTCCGCCGTGTAGTATTTTACATCCTGCCCCGGGTCGAGTGAGGCGAACTTCGCCTTCCGTGCGATTTTGATGTTGAACTCCGCATTACCCGTAGCCATGTGGATAAAATCCCGTTTTGGCGGGTCTGCCCGTTCAAATGCTTCGCCGGCACCCCACTCGAAGTACGTGATCTGATCGCCTGCGGCATTATTCACCATGAATGCTGTCGAGCAGTTCTTCTCACTTCTGAAGACTGTTGTCTTGACACCTGATTCGTTCAGATGCCGTTCGTAGTCGCTTCCCGGGAATTCCCGTCCGACCGCGGAGATGAGTTCTGCCTGCCCGCCGAGTCTGGCTATACCTACGGCAATATTTGCGGCGCCTCCGCCGAAATAGATCCGGTGTTCGGATACTCTTCTCGACTCACCGACCGGCGGATATTCATCTACCGTGAGGATATAATCCACACAGAGATGCCCCGACACGGAGATCGTATCATTCATCAACGGGACCACCTTCAACCGGTTCTGGGGTCACGGAATACGTGGCGAGCGCCACATCCCGGAGTGCTCTCCCAATAACCGATTTCGCGATGTGCTCAGCATGCTCCGGGTTTTCCGCATTGAAAACCTTCATCGATAAAAGAAGACCGACAAATCCCGTCTTCGCGACAACGAGCGCACTGTTGATCGCCTTTCCGCAATAAGGGCATGGGATGGTCATAACATCAACATCAACAAATTTAGCCGACGGGTTCAGACGTTTTCCTGCCTCACTCACGGCGATTCCTATGGCATCCTGAACTGTTTGTATATTTTTTACTTCCCACCCGGTCTCCAGCGTCACTCGATAATCCAACATACTTACTCTCTTCTATCTATATTGGTGTTCTGGGATAATGTATTTTGTTTTGATCTGATAAATCGATCTCCGGCATATTCCATTATGATAGAGCGTCCCGGTTTTCCAACTGCTTATTTACCTTTCAGCACCAAGTACATAAAAGCAATGTACCTCAAGATACATGATATACCGGGTCAGGGAAGCATTCTTGCAGCATGCGATGCCGAACTCCTTGGAAGAACACTCACAAGTCCCATGTGCGATATAGAAATAGATTCATCTTTCTACGGAGATAAAAAGGCAACCGAAGAGGAATTTCTTGATTCCCTCGCCGATGTTTCAAGTGCCAACCTTATAGGAAAACGTGTCTGCGATATAGCCATAAAAGCCGGACTCATCACCAAAGAATCATGCATAATAATCGAGGGTATTCCCCATGCCCAGATCTATGGAGTATAATGAATCTAACTCAGGGATTTTGTCCTAAATGCGGTGCCCCTTCGGAAAACGGAGACCTGTGCGGGAAATGCCGCTTAAAAGATACAGTATGGGTCGACGTAGCTCCGCGTGCGGAATGCATTATCTGTTCGACATGCGGCTCCATAAAATCCGCCAACGTATGGTCTGATGTCATAATCGATAAAGAAGAACTTGGTAAAAATCTCGTAAAAAGAGCCATCACGTTCCACAAAGATGTCATGGATCCCCAGATAGAGATGAAAATCGTGGACACGAGCAGTAACCGTTCCCAGGCAACCGTTCAGGTGTCGGGAACTCTGTACGGCGTCCATCTCGAAGAGACCCATGAGGTTAAGATCGTCTGGATCAAAGAACAGTGTGACCGCTGCTGCAGGATTGCCGGCAGTTATTACGAAGGAGTCATTCAGGTCCGGGCAATTGGGAGACTGCCCACACCGTTTGAAATGCACCGTGCGGAAGAGATCGCCTATCAGATAGAGGACCAGCTTCAGGAAGCAGGAGACCGGCTCTCGTTCGTATCGGATATCGACGAAACCAAAGACGGGATCGATATCGTATTCAGTTCCCAATCGATCGGTGCAGCTATTGCCCACGATATAATCGGGGCCCTCGGCGGTTCTTTCACCACCCATCCAAAACTTATCGGAGAAAAAGCAGGTGTCCGGCTCTACCGTGTTACGTATTCTCTGCGTCTTCCGCGATTCTCCCGCGGTGACATCATCAGACACGGACGGGAATACTTCCGGATCACGCGCCAGACAAAAAACACGCTCTTTGTTCGTGACCTCATCACCGGTCAGTCCCGTGCATTCAGGGAGGTCGATGATGATCTCCTTCTTGGAAACATCCGGGATGCGGAAAAAGGTCTCGTCATCTATCGTGATGCCGGTCTTATGGGCATCATCAATCAGAAAACCGGTGCAAGCGAGGAGATCGCCGAGCGTTCCTGGCTCGATACCAAAGAAGGCGAGATCGTTTTATTCGTGAGAGACAGGGAGACACTGGTTCTGGCAGGAAGAGATGAGGATCAGACAGATTTCGAAACATTTACTCTCGAAGACGCGGAGTGAACCCTGGGTCGATCCTGCCCGGCGGATCTACTGTGAGGGGGATCTGGCCTTCGTCCCGGTAAAGGAAGGTTATCCTTTCGATAAGGAGATCCCCGACCGTGTCCCGTATGCGGGTCCCGGCTATCAGCGGATGGGCGACACGCTCCTGATCCACGGAGATGCGCCGACACCGATGCAGCTTGCCGCACTCATTGAATGGGAAAAGCCTTCATGCATTCTTCATGCTGTGACCCATGAGGGGGTAATGCGGATCCCGAAAACGGTCGTTCTCTACGGCAAACCGCATGAGGTAACATTCCGGGAAGCCGGTATTTCCTATACCCTTGACCCGACCAAAGTCATGTTTTCCCAGGGAAATCGCGGGGAAAAAATGCGGCTCCGTTCTCTTGTTCATACTGGCGAACGTATCGCCGACATGTTTGCAGGGATAGGATACTTCACCCTCTCTGCTGCTCTCGCCGGGGGAAATGTTCATGCGCTGGAAATAAATCCTGAGTCCTTTGCTTACCTCAGAAAAAATATTGAGGACAACGGTCTTGCAGAGCGGATCAATCCGGAACTAGGAGACTGCCGGGGAAAACTCACCGGCATCTATGACCGGATCTTGATGGGACATTTTGATGCCCCCGATTTCCTTGAATATGCTCTCGACCATGCGGGGCCGGGAACAACGATCCATGTTCATGGTCTTGGGGATCAGGGAAAACGTATTTCTGAAACGATCCGGAGGGCAGGTTTTACGTACTTAATCAGCGAATATAAAGTAAAGAAATATTCCGGGAGCCTTCAACACTCGGTATGGGACGTGAAACTGCAATGAAAACTCTCAACAATATCCGGATCGTTCTCGGCGTTTGCGGCAGTATTGCAGCCGTTGAGACGATAAAACTCGCTCACGAGCTTAGACGCCGGGGCGCTGAGGTGACGGGCATCATGACTCCGGCAGCATGCGGGATCATTCATCCCGATGCACTGACCTACGCATGCCAGAAACCTGTTCTGACAAAAATATCCGGGATGGTCGAGCATGTACAATACTGCGGGGAAGGCGGAGAGGCGGATCTTCTTCTGATCGCTCCGGCGACGGCGAATACTGTTTCAAAAATTGCATGCGGGATCGATGATACGATCGTCACCACGTTTGCAACGACGGCGATCGGGCGGGGCATGCCGGTCGTCATTGTTCCGGCTATGCATGAATCCATGTACCGGCATCCGATCGTCAGGAAAAATCTGGCACTTCTCAAAGAGCTCGGGATCGATGTTGTCCCGCCCCATATCGAGGAGGAGAAGGCGAAGATCGCCGGCATCGACGATATCTGCCTTTATGTCGAGCGTGCTCTCTCTTCAAAAAAACTTGCCGGCAAACGCGTTCTCATTTCAGGCGGGGCATGCCGCGAGGAACTTGATGATGTTCGTGTTCTGACGACACGTTCTTCCGGAAGAATGGCAAAAGAACTTGCACTCGCGGCGTTCCGGCTCGGTGCGGAGGTCACTCTTGTGATGAATCCGATCCACGGTGTTGTCAGTGTCGTGAAAAATGTCCCTGCAGAAACGGCAGCCGGGATGCGGCAGGCGGTCCTTTCGGAAGCGAAAGGCTCGGACTATTATATTTCCGCGGCTGCGATCTCGGACTTCGCACCCGAACGCGTCAGCGGGAAGATCCCCAGCGGTTCAAAGGTTTCGGTCCTGCTTTCTCCTTTGCCGAAACTGATCAACGAAGTTGCCGGTATGGGAATAAAAACCGTCGGGTTCAAATTGGGCGATAACGCAGAAGAGGAAGGACAACAGCTTCTCGAGATACCCGGCGTTGTTCTGGTTCTTGCAAACAAACCTGAAACGATGGGGTCTCCCGATGGTGAGTATGTCTTTTTGCAGAAAGACAAAAAAGAAAAGGTACAGGGAACAAAAGCAGAGATAGCGGGAAAAGTATGGGACGTTCTTGTGTAGCTTTCGCTCCGGGTCATATCTCCGGGTACTTTAAGCGGATCGACGGAGATTCGGTCCAGACGACCGGAAGTCTTGGAGCAGGCATCGTCATAGATAAAGGCGTCACCGTCTCGATGCGTGAAGCCCGGGAAACGTCGGTGACGATCGGCGACGGGACAACGGATCCATGGCTCATTCTCGGGATCCTGTCCGGTCTCGGCGTGAAGGCAGAGGTCCGGGTCACGGTCGGGATGCCTGTTGGAGCGGGATTTGGGATGAGCGCCGCAGGACTTCTTGCGACATACTATGCGGCGAACGCTGTTTTTCAGCTTGGTCTCGATCCTCTGGAGATCGCAGCTCTTGCCCACTCAAGGGAGGTGACCCATGGGAATGGTCTCGGGGATGTTGCCGCCGCAGCCGGCGGGGGTCTTGTCGTCCGCAGTTTTCCGGGTATTTCCGGCGTAACATCCAGGATCTATCCCGAGGATGAGATATGGACGATAACGTTTGGCGGGATCCCGACCAAGGACGTCATCACCTCAAAAGAAAAAATGCGGCGGGTCACTGCCGCTTTTCCCGAAGAAGAACCCTCAACGCTCGCTCAGTTCATGGAAAACTCCGCTTCGTTTGCAGAGAAGAGCGGACTTCTTACGCAGGAGATCCGCCCCATACTTGCTGCGTGCAAAGCAGAGGGAGTTTTGGCATCCATGACGATGCTTGGAAACGGCGTCTTTGCCACAGGTCCGCGTGCAGAAAATGTATTGAAACAATTCGGGACCCCGGTCGCTCTTCACGTGAGCCGGACCGGTCCCGTAATTCTGGAGGAAACTTATGTCTGATATTCCAAAATCCCATCCGAGATACCTATCATTGGTTACGAGAGAAGAACTGGTCGCCTACGCTAAATCCGGTGTTGTGTCCATGGAGGGACTTACGTCACACGGACGCGGGGAGGCATTCGATTACCTGTTCGGTGAAAAAACATCAAAATCCGCCGCCCGTGCCGAAAAACTCGCAGCCCGGGTACTTCTCGCGGCAAAGCATCCTGTCCTTTCAGTAAACGGCAATACTGCTGCTCTTGCGGCAAAAGAGCTGGCTCTTCTCCAGAAAGCATCCGGAGCAGAGGTCGAGGTGAATCTGTTTCACAGAACAGAGGAACGTATGACCCTTGTCACGGATGTTCTGGAAAAAGCGGGATGCGTCGTGTCGAAGGGTCCGGTCGAACGGTGTGTTCCGCTCCCCCACGACCGTGGTCTCTGCCGGCCTGAAGGCATAGGGTCGGCGGATGTTGTTCTCGTTCCGTTAGAAGACGGTGACCGGTGCGAAGCCCTTGTTTCGATGGGCAAGCTCGTTATCACGATTGATCTGAATCCGATCGACCGCACGTCGAAGACGGCCACGCTCCCGATCGTGGATGAAGTCCGGAGAGCTCTTCCCAATATTGCGAAAGAGTGCGAAAGACTTCGTGCATCGGGCGGGAACATGACCATGCCGGAAATCGACGGAACCTCTTTCCTGCATGAAGCAGTAAAGGATATTCAGGAATTCCTGTACCATGCTCTGGATTGAAAAATACCGGCCAACGACGTTTGAAGAGGTTCTCGGACAGCAAAGCCCGGTCCATCAGCTTGCAGCATATGCCAAAATGGGAAATCTTCCGCATCTGATGGTTATTGGACGAAGCGGATGCGGGAAGTCTTCGGCTCTGGAGGTATTTTCCAAATCGTTCTATACGGAATCCGCGGCAGAGAACACAACCGTGTTGCCCGTCAGCGTGATGTTTTCGCAGGGTCACACGTATTTTGCGGAGAACGAGCGGTTTGCCCACCTGTATCAGAAGAATAAGTCGGTCATTGCGAATTTCAAGTATATCGTGAAGTGGCATGCTTCGCTGAAACCTTTGTCAGCATCGTTTCGTCTGATCATTTTTGACGGAGCAGGTGATCTGCCGAAGGATGCCCAGGCAGCTCTCCGCCGGATCATGGAGCGGTACAGTCAGACATGCCGGTTTATTTTTGTGACGAATTCGATCGCTTCGATAATCGATCCGATCCGGTCCAGATGTGTTCCTCTGTATTTCCTGCCGGTCGATGAGGTGACGATGCGGTTTTCTCTGACGAGTGTGCTCGAGAAAGAGGGCTGTACGGATGCCGTGTCAAAAGATGATCTGGAGATGCTTATTCTGTGCGCTGCCGGGGATCTCCGTAAGGCTCTCGTGTGGCTGGAACTGATGGCTCTGCATAAGGTGACGGATCTGTCTTCTCTTATGAAAACGGAGACGGGAGAACTTTCGGGTGCTGCGGTCCTTGCGGCAGGGAGAGGCGATCTTTCCTCGGTCCAGAAGATCGTGGAAAATCTTCAGATCGAATACGGGATGAGTGCCGGTGAGGTCCTTCTGTCACTTCGCGCGTGTCTCTTTGGGAATATGACGCCTGAACTTGCATTGCTTTTTTCAAAGGCTGATATTTCCGTTACCGAGGGACAAAATGAGTATCTGCAGATGAATGCATTTGTGGATGAGTTGACGGAATTGCTTTCTGTGCAGCACAGCAGGTGAAGGTTTTCGGGCAGTCTCCCAAAATTTTCATATTTACTCAGATGTGAGTAGTTTAGGGGTAAAATTTGTGCTATGATAAAGGTAGTGTCTGGTATGTATTATCTCTTATTTTTATGTAGATATTATTGATACATATTTTATACTCTTATCTCTAAACTAATGAGGAAGGATAGTACATTACATTTTTCTGCTGTCCCTGGATCTGCACTTTCTAAATGGAGTGCAGTCGAAAATGATTAAGTTTCATAACCCGTCATCCGTAAGCCGTGAATAACGGCTTGCCCGGCAGCGGGGGTGATGAGGATCTTTTGGCTATTTTTTTAATTTTGTGTATCTTGCCGCATGTTGGCAGGATCGATGGACGTTCGGAGTTTCTCCTTACCTGTCTTTGAGTTGCCTGGATGATGATGCTTTTAGTGTTCCCGGAAATAAAAAAAGAAAAAAGAGGTTTTTATTTTCTTCTTCTCAGAAGAAGATGATTCGTCTCTGAAAAATTATCTGTCCCGGGGAATATTCAACAACCATTATTTTTGTGCCGGGTTTTTTATGTATGAGATCCTTCTAGACCTATTACGGAACACATGTACACCGGCTCGTCCTTATACCCCGGAAAATCCCTGCAAGGACCCGTATAAAACACAGAACAACCCTCACACAACGTTGATCCATAGATGCAGATCCCTGTATGCCGCATCCATCTTTTTCTGGGCCGATGCACTCACGTCAGGCACCGTCTCATTATACAGCAGGAATTCCAGACGATTATATCCTGTATCATACACCGTAAAATTATACATCTCCAGATACGTCGTATTATCCGCGACCGGCACCGTGAACCGGTTGAGGACCTTCGAAGAATAGATCACCGATGTATTCGTCTCAGCATCCCACGCAGCATTCAAAAGCAGGGTCTCCACCGTATACGTAACATTCCGATACTCGTGGTTTCCGATCCCTAACCAGACAAACTGATCGGTTCCTGCAAAAAATTTCTCAGGATAATCATCAGCCATCTTATCCGCACCCAAAATATAAAACTCGGTAAACTTCTCCCCGTCTTTCGGGAATGCGATAACATATACCGTTGTAACTGCTGCGACTAAGATCGCTGCAATCAGGAGCCAGGATAGGACTTTATCGAATTTTGTACCTTCCTTCGGGAAAAACTCCGTGCTCAGAGCCGGTTTTACCTTTTCAAACGGCACTGAAAACCGCTCCTCCTCGGAAACGGTCGCACGCCGATACAGAGTAATAATCATCATCGCAAGAATGAAGATCACGAGAGCCGTCACGATCGGGTCGAGACGGATCCCAAATGGTGTGTAGTTCAGAACAAGACCAATAAGCGGCACAACCGCAATCGAAAGACCTACCGATAAAGCAAACCGCTCAATGCCGTCAATCGACTTTTTTTCCGGAAACAGTGCGGCGATCAGCACATAACCCGGGATGAACAAAATCACCGGCACCGCAAAGATCACACGCAGAAATGTCGTATTCAAAACCGGAACATAGATCATCACGATGGTAAGAGCGACCCACACCAGAATGACGGCAAGATCCTTGGGAAAATTTTTCGGATCCGCCATACTGGCAAGCGTTCCATAGATATCTTTGTCCGGCATGTCTACATACTATTTGCGGGGAGCCATTATGAGGATTGCGGGGTAGTATGGAGCGGGCCGCAATTTTATTTGCATGTCTTATGACTTGGAAAGCCGGGTCATGCAGCGGTCAGCTTCCAAAACCCTCATATCTCTTCCTCCCCTAATTACATCACAGGAGAACGATACATGCAATATCTCGTCACCGGGGGAGCCGGCTTCATCGCTTCCCACATCGTCGAAGAACTCATAAAGGAGAAACATGACGTCATCATCCTCGATGACATGTCGGCAGGAAAAAACGTCAACATCGACCCTGATGCCGAGTTCATCAAAGGCTCGGTCACAGATAAGGATCTTCTTGATACAATCTGCGAGACACACACACTCGACGGGATCTTCCATCTGGGCGCGATTGCCAGCGTCCAGAAATCCATCGAGGATCCAATACTCGTCCACGAGGTCAATGCAACCGGGACACTCAACATACTCAACGCCGCACACGACCACGGCATTCGAAAGGTTGTCCTTTCTGCATCAGCCGCGGCATACGGCGACAACCCGGTGTTCCCGAAAAGAGAGAACATGCTTCCCGAGCCGCTCTCGCCTTATGCGGTCTCGAAGATCGCCGCCGAAATGTACTGCAGAACCTTTGCCGACCTTTTCGGCGTTGAGACCACAGCTCTTCGATACTTCAATGTCTTCGGCCCGCGTCAGGACCCGAACGCCGAGTATGCGGCCGTCATCCCGAAGTTCACCGAAAAAATCGTCAAAGGTCAAAAGCCGGTCATCTATGGAGATGGAAAGCAGACACGCGATTTCGTCTTTGTCAAAGACGTCGTTTTGGCCAACATGCTCGCGATGAACTCCCATACATGCGGGACATTCAACATCGGGACCGGTATTCAGACCTCTTTAAACGATCTTGCAGGAATGATCATGCGTGCGGCGGAGGTCACCACTGACATAATCTATGAAGATCCAAGACCAGGTGATATCAGATACTCGGTCGCAGACATCTCCAAAGCAGGAAAAGAACTGGGATATTCCCCAAAATATTCAATTGAGGATGGGATCAAACAAACGGTGGATTACTTCAGGGGATTACCAGTACAATAGGAATATGCGTTTTTCTCCAACTCATAACCGGGTCGCCAGTTATATCCCGTATCAACCGCAATATTATTCCTAATGTCAGACACCCAGTTGATCCTGACCGCCGGTGAAAAAGCCGCTCTCCATGAATATGATAAAGCCGAAACACTGTATCGCAAATACCTGGAGAAAAATCCAAACGACTCAGCGATCTGGAAATCGCTAGGGGATATTCTCATAACCCAGCAAAAATACTATGATGCCATTGATGCATATGCAGCGTCCCTGGATGCCGATATGACGAATCCGGAATATCTGGTCGCTCTTGGCTCGGCATATGCAAAGATCCATCAGTTCGAAGATGCAAAAACCCTTTTTGAAAAAGCAGCGGCCTCCACCGGAGAGATCCGCTATCAGTATCTGGTCGGGGATATGCTGGGTTACATGGGAAAATATGACGAGGCACTTGTTCTTTATACTCTTCTTGCAACGACCCACCCCGATGAACCTGGTCTTTATAAACGAATGGCATCGGTTCATCGCCACTTAAACAGACCCTCGGAGGAGTTGACCTGCACCACCAAAGAACTTGCCCTTCGAAAAAAGATCGTTGACGAAAAACCGGATGCTTCTGCCTGGTTCAAATATGGCGATGTTCTTGCCCGGTGCCGGATATGGAACGAGGCGAAGGATGCCTTTTCCAAAGCACTTTCTTTTGAAGAAAACGCAGAAATCCATCTGCGGCTCGGTGAAACCCTTTACAGAATGAAGGATACCTCGGGAGCATTGACCGAGTTTGAAAAAGCTGCGGATTTTGACAAAAGAGACTTCATCTTTTTAATGCACCTGGCAGATTCCCTCACGAAACTCGAACTCTACGATGACTCGATCAGATACTACACAAAAGCCCTCGAACTCAGAAGTGTGCATGCCGACGCCTGGGTCGGAATTGCCTACGACCTGCTCAATATGAACCGTCTTGACGATGCAAAGGCATTCTTCGAAATGGCAAAAGCATCTGCTGCAGTCAGGGAACTTCTCTGGACGGACAAACTGCATAAAAGTAAAAAAACAGATGCGCTGGATGCGGCATTCAAATAAGCCGTGATCGATCCTTTATTTACAAGGACGTAAATAGCGTGCTGTTTTTCGTATCCATAGAATAGATGTATACCCGAAAATAGGTTAGGCAGAGAACTGCCTTTACCTTCCTATCAGTTCTTTTATCATTGCTGCGAGGGTCTTGACCTCGCTTTCTGTATTATAGAACGAGATACACGCCCGTGCAGTTCCCTTCTCTGCTCCGAGATAATGCATAAGAGGCTCGGCACAGTGCATACCTGAACGAATGGCGATCCCGTGTTTGTCATCCAGCCACTCTGCGATCTCATGAGGCTCGAAACCATCCACGGTGAACGACACGACGCCAATCCGGCTTTCCGGGTTTTTACAGGAATAAAGCGTTACTCCCGGGATCCCGGTCAATCCATCGATCAGAAGATCGGTCAGTTTCCGTTCGCGTGCCTCGACATGTTTCATCCCGATATTACTCAGGAAATCAACTGCAGCTCCAAGACCGATGCCCCCGGAAACATTTGGCGTACCTGCTTCATATTTCTGATAGCCTTTTGCAGGAACAAAATCATCATCAGAAACACTTTCGACCATACCTCCGCCAAGGCAGAGCGGTTCGAGGATTGGCTTTCTCATCCAGAGAACACCTGTTCCCATCGGCCCGAACATCTTGTGACCCGAGAAACTGAGGAAATCGATACCAAGTGCCTCGACATCGATCGGCATTCTGGGGATCGACTGGGCCGCATCCACTGACAAAAGGGCACCATACTTTTTGCAGATCGCTGAAATTTCTGCAATCGGGGTTATGGTACCGGTAACATTCGAAGCATGTGTCACGGCAACGAGACGAACAGAGTCATCCATTGCTTCTTTGAATGCCTTCATATCAAGCGTGAGATCATCATTCAGCCCCACGACACGAAGTTCCACACCCTGTTTCTCAAGTGCTCTCCACGGCAAAAGGTCCGAGTGATGTTCGAGGATCGTCGTGACCACGACGTCTCCTTTTTTGAAAGGAAAACCCCGTGCAATGGTGTTGATGGCCTCGGTCGTGTTTTTCACGAACACCGTGGTTCCTGCATTTCCATTGATGAACTCCGCGACCTTCTCGTGGGCATGCCAGTATTTCTGGGTCGCGATCCTGGTGAGCCGGTGAACTCCGCGACCCACATTCGCACGGTATGTTCGCTCGAACTCGTTCATTGCGCCGAGAACACACTCGGGAGACCAAGTGGTCGCTCCGTTATCGAAGTAGATCAGATCACCCATCATGGGAAATTCTCCCCGCAGGGTTTCCCAGTTCGGTTCTTGTTCAGGCATCGACATCGTATCATCGACGATGTCTCCTGCTTTTCCTGCGGGCATAAGGTGGGCAACTGAAGCAGGGGTACTTCGTCTGACGGGTTTTTCCGCGAGGTCAAGACCGGCATCTTTTACGAGTTCCTGCATCTTCGGGGGCAGTTCTTTCCAGCGCCAGAGTCCCCAGGTAATGAACTCCGGCGGAAGACCACGCTCTTCTGCCCATTTTTTCAGGAATCCATCCCAGTGCTCTGCCATTCCCGGGTGGGTGAAGCGGAGCGTTTCAAGCTCCGACTCGAGCATTGCCGGGCAGAGATAACAGCCGATACGCTCATACCCTTTTTCATAGAGAGGGTTGTAAGGAAGTTCCCTGAACCAGAGATAGAAGAACACATCAAGTGCTCTCCATGAACGGATCGGAGAGAGATTCAACTGTAAGGGATTCGTCGGGTTCTGATTCAGTGCTTCGAGCGAGGCACGGTTCCACGATTCATACCAACGGTTTCCCTGGATCGTCATACACTCGCCCTTTTCTGCAAGATGGACCTTCAGGGGGTTGATCTTCAGAAGTTTGCAGCACCAGCGGTGATCTTTTGCCGGGGGTCCTGCTTTCTCCACAGCCTGCCAGAAGTCGCCGGCTTTGCTGATGTATTCGACATCCTGGGATTTTACGAATTCAATGGTTTCAGGGAACTCAAGACCGGTATCGAGGAAGAACGCCTCGGTGACGCCGGCTTTTTTCGCGATGTTCCACACAGCTGTGCTGTCTTTTCCGCCGGAAAAGGAACAGTTGACCGCTGGTTTGAGCGCAAGGTTCTGCCTGATCTCACGGATAGCATTTCGTTCCATGTTTTTGATATGGAATGCATTCTTCTCGACTGCATCGCTCCACGACGGATTTGCTTTGGATCTCACCGGAGTTACACCAACGAGCTCCTTGATCCTCACATAGCCGTCTTTCAGGATACCGGTCCCATATTTATTTTTGTATCGGAGGATGACCACACCGTTTGAGAGACCGCTTGTATTCACCTTGACTTTTTTCCCGCCGATCCTGCCTTCAGGCAGGTCGACTGCATCCATATCAAGGTCAATGATCCCCTTATCAGCTTTGCCGATCAAATACGGCAGAGCTTCGGCTTCAAGATCGAGCCGGAATTTTCTGGAGACCGGATCGAACCAGAGCCAGGCAAACCTGACACCGTTTGCAATAATAAGATCATTTCTGTCAAGTCCGCCCGCTTTATTGAGAACAAGGATCTTCGGTAGGGTGATCTTCTCGCCAAAGCGTTCTTTTATCAGGGAGGTGATGAGCTCATGGTCTGCTTTCAGTGCGGGTCTGACATCGAATGGCTGCTGAAGCGGGATCTTGATACTTTCTTTATCACAGGTACAGGTTTTCGCAAGCAGGGGGACGTTACATTCAGGGCACCAGTAGAGGAATTTTGTAACAAAATCATCGGTCTCCTTGATATAATAACCTGGTTTCAATTCCTTCTTTGCAACGGGTTTTTTCTCGCCGCGTACGCGTATCGGTTTGTTTGCCTTCTTGTGGTAATATGGTTTTTTGTATTCGTGAGGCACGATGGATATGTATTTGTTTTTGAGAGGGAAAAAAGACATGCTCATGAAAAACCTGTTCTGACGCTCTGACAGGGCAGACTCATATCCCAAGAGAACCAATATTAGAATACCTATGGCAATTCATCCGATAGATTTCCGGTATGGCACTCCGGAGATGAAAAGCATCTGGACTGAAGAACACCGTTTTGTCTGTATTGTTCGCGCCGAAGTCGCTCTTGCACATGCACAAGCCGCTGTCGGTATGATCCCCACAGAAGATGCGGAGATAATCGAGAAAAATGCTCCGGCTGCATCATACAACCGGGCAAAGGAGATCGAAGCTGAAATCAGTCACGATACCATGGCAATAGTCAGGGCTGTGTCCGAGGTTTGCGGAGATGCAGGGCGCTGGATCCATTATGGTGCCACATCCAACGATATTCTGGATACCGCCACTGGTCTCCAGCTCAAAGATGCCTTTGACCTGCTGGAAAATAAACTGGTAAATATGTTAAGTGTCCTGCTCAGGCGTGCCGGCGAGACAAAAGATCTTGTCTGCATCGGCAGGACACATGGACAGCAGGGTGTTCCGACAACCTACGGACTCCGTTTTGCGATCTGGGCATCAGAGGTTGCACGGCATATCGACCGACTGAGAGAGATCCGGTCAAGAGTTGTCGTCGGGCAGATGACCGGAGCGGTCGGAACGATGGCTGCCATGGGAGAGCACGGCATCGAAGTGCAGAGTGAGATGATGAAGCATCTGGGGATCGATTCAGTTGATGTTTCATCCCAGGTCATTTCGCGTGACAGATATGCGGAATATATTTTCATGCTCGCAAATATCGCAACGACGTTAGATAAGATTGGTATTGAGATCCGGTCTCTTCAACGTACCGAGATTGGAGAAGTGGAAGAGTCGTTCTCGAAAAAACAGGTCGGCTCATCCACGATGCCGCACAAAAGAAACCCCATCAAGAGCGAGCAGGTCTGCGGTCTTGCACGGATCATCCGCGGCATGGTCGAACCGGCTTTGCTGAATAACACTCTATGGGATGAACGCGACCTGACGAATTCTTCAGCGGAACGTATTACGTTCCCTGAAACGAGTATTCTCTGTGACCACTGCCTGAGAGTGATGACGGGGATTCTGGACCACCTTACTATCAATACGGATGCGGTGTCCAGAAATCTTTTGTATCTGCATGGGATCAATCTCTCCGAGTCGGTGATGATCGAACTGACAAAACGGGGAATGAAGCGGCAGGATGCTCATGAAATTCTCCGCGTATGCAGCATGGATGCTCTTACAACAAAAACACCGCTCGCAGATATTCTTGCAAAAAAACCGGAAGTCACCAAATATGTTTCAGTTGAGGAACTTGCCGAACTTTTGAAACCGGAAAATTATATCGGGCTTGCGGGTGTGCAGGTAGAAAATCTTATCAGAAAACTCGCACCCTATTGTATTCTGTAAAATAATTTCCCGGGACCCCCACTCATTATTTTTAAGAGTTTTATTTACGATGGCGTCAGCGGGTCCCAAGATTCACCTTATGCGATATGGAGCAGGGTCAATTCCCAGGCATGCCCGGTTCCCCTGAGCACAGCAGTGAATCGTGCCTGCTTATCAGCATAAACACATGTTCCTGAAACCCACGCGATGACACCTTCGCTTTTGATCTCCATCTCCTCAAAATGTATCGTGCCTAAAGTAAAACCATCCCGACCGTGCTGATCAAGACCCGGGGCAAACACAACGATATCCGGTGCGAGGATCTTTTGATGGGAAGTGAGATCCCCGTCGGCAGAGCAGGCTTCCACCTGCATAAGGTGAGTAGTTATCTGATTTTTCGTCTGCATCGAAAGAGGCATACTTAATAGATATGGGTCCAGACAAATAATACATTACATATGGCAGACACTGAAGACTATTTTCCCTATCAATCCTACCGGAAAAACCAGAAAGAAATGCTTGAGGAGGTCGAAAAAACTGCCGCACAAAATGGCATCCTCCTGATAGACGCACCGACAGGCAGCGGAAAATCCAGTGTCATCGCCAGCCTTCTGGCAAAAGCCAACGGACGAAAGATCCTCATCGCGGTCAGGACCATCTCCCAACTCCAGATCTTTATCAGGGAACTTGAACTCATAAGACACAAAAAACAGCCGACTCTTAAGTTCGTATATTTGATCGGCAAAGGAAATATGTGCCCTCTAGGAGGATTCGGGGATGTTTACCGCCGTTGCGAAGGTGTGAAGGCATTCACGACCGCTCTCATGCAGCAGAGAGCTGACCGCGGTTCATTTGACCCGTCGACCGATAAACAGATCCTCGACCAGATACGAAAACAAGACAGAGAGCATCCTCTGATCTGCCCATACTTTGTCAACAGCAGGATTTTTGTTCAGGGAGAAGAGGGCGGCAGACGGATGATCCCGTCACCCGAACTTCGGAGAAAATCCGACACTGTTCAAAAACAGATCGTGCGCCCTGCGGAATTACTCAACTTTGCAGGCAGGGTCTGCCCATATGATCTGATGCTCTCGGCAGCACGCGGGGCGGATGTCGTTATCTGCAATTACTATCACCTTTTCAATGACGATATACGCGAGCAGTTATACGTAAATCTTCAGTGCGAAGAAAAGAATGTGATGCTCCTCCTTGATGAGGCCCACAACTTAGGCGACGTCATCCAGAGTATCCAGAGTATAAAAATTCGTGAGACCGATATCGAAGCTGCCGCAAATGAGATAGTATCTCTCCGTGACAAAGTCCGCGGATCAGACGCGGTCCGTCATGTTCTCCCGCGAATAGCCGAGTTCATGGATGGACTTCGTCACTCAAACGAAGCGGAGGACTGGTTCGACCCGACTATTTTCAACCGTTTTATTATCAAAGGATCCCTCTACGAAAAACCCGAGGCAATGCTCGAAGACATCATCTCGATAAAAGAGGCTATGAGAGAGCGTGGGATTGAAAAGGGTGAATACCGGGAATCAGCAATTGAGAAGCTCTGTGAATTTTTGATTCGCCTGTATAGGTCAGCGACAGACCCTGCATTTTTGACCGTGTATACTAAGGACATGGAATCCCTCACAATGGAAGTCAGAAACATCGATCCTGCAGACCGATTGCAGGAACTGGTTTCCAAACATTCGGCTACCATATTGATCAGCGGAACTCTGTCGCCGGTCGAGTCATACAAAAAATATTACTTTGGTCAGATGCCCGTCAAAACGATCTCACTCGCGAACTCGTTCCCGAAAGAAAATCGTCTGATACTCGCATCAAGGGATATAACCACTGCATTTTCCAAGCGGCAGAATGCAGAAAACACAAAAGGGATCACAGAATATATACTTGCATTTGCAAAATTACCGGGAAATGTGGCGATCTATTTCCCTTCATACCAGCTGCAGAGCCGTTTTGCCGAAGCCTGCATAAGTAAGATTAGAACGAAAAGGATATTCGTGGAACCCCGGGAATCGGATGAGGCAACTGAGGCGCTGAAGGAGTTTATCTCACTGCCCGGACAACACAAATCCGGAATTTTGTTTGCGGTATGCGGGGGAAAATGGAGTGAGGGGCTGGATTATCGTGGAGATCAGTTGACAGCCGCGATGGTCATCGGTCTCCCGCTCGCACCATACACCCCTGTGCGGCGGATGGTGAACGGTTACTTCAAACGTAAGTTCGGTGCTGAAGGGGAGTTTATCGCCTACACGCTGCCGGCGATCAACAAGTCGATGCAGGCACTAGGGCGTGTCCTTAGAACCGAAAAAGACCGCGGTGTTCTGATCCTTGGTGATAAGAGATTTCTGGATGACGAGATATTTGACGGACTTTCTCCCTGGATGCAGGATGAACTCAAAGAGTGCGATGCAGATACGGTGAAGAATATTCTTGTAAGGTGGGGGAATGATGCAGCAGGGAGCATGTAAGTTCGGGCTCTGGAAAGTAGCGGTGGATTATGATGATCTGACCGTTCATCGGGTCAGATTTGTAAGATCCGCTCCAGAAGGACAGGTTCCTATTCAGTTCACCAGATTCCTTGCAGGCAAATGCAGGGATCTTTCACCGCTTACTTCGTCAGCACTTTCAGGCGAAGGACCATATGCGAAAATATACCTGGCAGTATCCGGGATTCCTTACGGCGAGACACGAAGTTATACCGAAATTGCTGAGTCTGCCGGGACCCATCCGAGAGTTGTCGGAAATGCCATGGCACGAAATCCGACACCGTTGATAGTGCCCTGCCACAGAGTTATTGCTTCCAGCGGAGACCTTGGGGGATTTTCCCCGGATATTGAAATAAAAAAAGCGTTACTTCAAATGGAGAAAAAGTATTCGACATCTCTGCGTTGATATTTTGTTTAAGAAAAAAAATGCAGACGCTACGCGTAACAGATATCCAATAAAAACGGAGTTAGGATAGTTTCGCACCGCAGGAACTGCAGAATTTCGTCCCGGCAGTATATTTTGTACCGCATATCTGACAAAAACCGTCCTTATCTTCTGATGGGGCAGCAGACCCGGAATTCTGTTCTTCGGGTTTGAGTTCAGCTAACTCGGCGGTTTTTGTTGCCCGGTTTACCTGAAGGTCAAGGAGCTTGGTTCCAAGGTCTCCATACTTCTCCGCACCGTCGTTTTCAACTGCCATTCTGCCGATCTGTGCATAGATGTTTGTCTCCTGCTTTTCCAGCTGGCTGATGTCAGACTCAAGCTGGCTGATCTTTATCGTCTTCTTTACTTCATCAGCACCGGATCTTGCCGTGATTTTCAGATTATCAAAAAATGTTCCCATAGTAAACCAATTATTGCATACTGCTAGTATATAATTTTTTTATTGAAGGCATCTTAGCGGATAATGGTTTTCTCAAGTATATCCTCCTCAATAAATCGATCGACCCCATTTCGTTCTGCAGTTATCATATCGTCCAGAGATTCGCCGACCGCCCAGTCTTCATCCTCCTCCCAGCAAAGCCAGGAGGCCGCATCTATGCTTGGTCCCGTTTCCGTTGGATGGGCGGTCCGCATTGTCCTGATCATGGCTTCTACTTCTGCAAAGTTTTCAGCAGTGCAGAAGATCAAAATTTTAGTTTCACGATTTCCCCAAACGGTAATCACCAAATCATCGATGGTGACCCTTGATATTTTTTGCCAGAGCAAAGCACTTCTTTTCACTGCCTGTGCCAGATAATCGGTTCCTTTTATCTTATATTTACCGACCCTAAAGCCCCATAACTGGGGAAACATGCCTGTTTTTTTCGTTCTGATCTCAGTCTTTGAGAAAATACCTAGGTCGTTGATGACATAATCCACAGCAGTATAATTTGAGCTTTTCTCCTGCGGAAGTTCGATGCTCCATACAAGGTTATCCATGCCAATATATCAACACCCTGGAAAATATAATTTCGCTTTTTTCTGTTGAAGAAAATCAGGATAAAAATCAGGAAAATAGAGAGTAAAACCCACCCATCATGGATATCCAGAACAGGGTGAGCGACTGTACCGCAAAAGATCATGCCTTGTTTACTCAGTGATGCATTCCGTCAAACTTCATATTTCACATGATCCGTTACGCTCACGTTGCTCCATCCCGCATCAACTGTGATCAGTGTCAGGAACTATTCGGTTTCGGTAAACCCAGGTATGATCTGATTCTCCCGGTTCTTGCTTATTCCGAGGACAAAAAAGACAACGGATTCGTCTACCTTAAAATACCATGGCATAATCAGCCGTCTCTATCTGATTAATAATACAAAACAAAATATGTTTGATGATCAAACATAACCCAATTATTTTTTGGTCTGCTGATAAGACAGACCACCATTGAATCTGCTCAGAGATGCTTTGGCGTGATGTTGATTACGGAGATGTTTCCGAGGTCAGTAATTTCCCCGCATTGGTATGCCACAGGTTTGTGGAAGATCGGACCGCCAACGGTCACAGTATGATACTCGCCGTTTTCACCGCAGACATCGAGTCCCTTTTTACCCATATATTCTACCATGCCGGGATCCAGAACTTTTCCAAGGAACTCCTTTGGTAAATCAGCATTTCTCACACATTTGATCACGCATTGATATCCGAGACCGAGGAGTTCATTGGTGTTTTCCTCACGGTCTCTGTGCCAGAGTGGATAATAGGGCTTCAACCCGGCTGCATCACATCTCGCAGTTCCCCATTCTTTATGTTCTTCGATATCAATATCCCCAAATACACAGACCTCGGCACCGAGTTCTTTCGCACGGCGGAGTCCTACCTCAAGTTCAAGGTGATAATCTTCCCCGCCCGATACGCATTTGATCAGAGGAATATCAAGTGATTGGGAAATATTCTCAAGAAGGAAGGGGTCAACATCATGGAACCAGGAGTGCCTGCCGTCCTTATTCATCATGACTAAGA
>Ga0265294_10001577_pt1 | contig 30707 bp, 35 predicted proteins | sample MunlanPumphouse3_FD_192504 | JGI IMG/M metagenome (GOLD analysis project Ga0265294, IMG submission 192504) | Groundwater microbial communities from a municipal landfill in Southern Ontario, Canada - Pumphouse #3 | ecosystem: Environmental > Aquatic > Deep subsurface > Groundwater | place...
AAGTAGCAGTTCTAACAAAAAAGTTTAATGGCTTAACAAGCCGGCAAGCCGCCCGTAACAGGGCGGCTTGTTTTTTTAACTCTTTTAATTTTAAAGCAGCTTTTTTACCATACTTGAAAGCTTGCCCGAGGCGAGAATCGCCGGCAGTGACAGCATATACCAAAGAAGGCTGTACCGCAGGCATATCTGACCTTTAAAGTTAAGCGGTATGCCCGAGTAATCCCAAACTTTAAGCTTAAGGCGTTTGTTTACCAATAAACCCGTAAGCAGTTCAATGACGGTTATTATCCCCGAACCCATGACTCCGCGAAAAAAGAGCGAAAGTTTTTTCGCCCCTTTAAGGCGGTTACAGCAGAGGTCGACAAATACCAGCCCGAGCCCGCCCCCGAAAAACATTGACACATGACTTCGCTTGCGGCAGATAAGCTCAAGGCAGACATATGAAAAGCCGCCGGTTAAGAATAAGAGAAAATACCATTTATAATTTTTACGCATTTCAGCTCCTCCGGGAAGTGTTTCAAGCCTACTATGCGCATTTTTATGGGTTTTATCCTATGATCATGATATATTTAACCAGCGCGTAACCGTGCTTTTCGTCCTGCGAGACAAGCGCCCAATCGCCTTTTTGGTCTTTTATTTCAAGATTTGTTTTATCTTTTAGCTTTCCGATAATTTTTCCCTCAAAAGAGGGGAGAGTTCGGAGGTTAAGGAGTTTTCCGTCTGTGTTCACAATGCCTTTTTTGGCGGCGCCTGATAAATAGCGGGTTTGCTCTTCCGCTTTTATACCAAGATACTCTGTTATTGAAAGCGAAAGGTTTGCGGCGATAAGCTTCGCGTTATTTTTTATCCATTCACAGTCCTCAAAATCGTCCCTGTTGCCAAGGCTGATATATATTGAGGGCGAGGTTGTCGATTTCAGCTCCACAAACGAAGTGTTGGGTAAAATCGATACATAATCGGGCTTAGCGCACATATGTATAAGGTTGCGCGCGAAGATATCCGCTGCGGCTTTGCTCCCGGGAGAATTTGGGTTGTAAAAAACCTCGATCCCGCCTTTGCCTCCGCCCGCCACGCTCCCTATGGAATTTGTATGAAGAGAGATATGAATGTCATGAAGTTTTTCGTTAGACAACCTCACCGATTCCGCCGCGTTCATGGTTTTATTATTTCGGGAAAATTCAATATGCGAGGACTTTAAATAAAACTCCATATAGTCGGCTATCACATTCATGTAATACTGTTCGGTCGCGCTGTGACCGAAGAGCTTGTTATAATCCTTTGAGGAAGGACTCAAAAATACAGACGGCAAGACAAAAACCCCTTTATTCGTTAATATATATTAAAATCTCAACGCGAAAAGTAAAAATAAATCAAGCGGAATTGATTTTTTTATAAAAACACTTGACATTTTAAGAACTGTTGAATATAATAGATTGTCAAAAGAAGAAGAACGGTTTTGTTCTCACCCGCCGTTACAACAGGCGCGGTCAATAAGCGGAAGTATAACTTGAACAAGTGAAGTCGCGTTTAATTAAAGCGCGGCGGAAAGCGGGTAAAGCTTTGGTTTATTGAAGCGCGGGGGAAAATTCTTCCCGCTTTTTCTTTTGTAAAGATACCGTTGCCTCTAATATAAGATTATATGATTTTTCTTAAAATTATACATTAAAGCAATCGTGAAGAAACCCAAATTTTCTGGAGGTGTTACATTATAGTCAAAAGATCTTTGATTAACCAAGAAATCAGAGCGCCCGAGGTCAGAGTGATCGATACGGAAGGCAAGCAGCTCGGCATACTTAAAATCGATCAGGCGTTGCGGATAGCCGAAAACGCCGGGCTTGACCTTGTGGAAATCGCCAGCGAGTCAAAGCCGCCGGTGTGCAGGATTATGGATTTTGGCAAATATCGTTTTGAAAGAGAAAAAAAAGAAAAAGAAAACCGCAAAAAACAACAGATATCCGAACTCAAAGAGCTACAGCTCACCTGCAACATAGGCACCCATGACTTTCAGACCAAAGTTTCGCACGCTTCGCGATTTTTGTCGCAGGGGAACAAAGTAAAGGCGCTTGTCAAGTTTAAGGGCAGGGAAATGGCTCATACCGAACGCGGCAGAGCGCTGCTCGAACGGTTTATCGCCGCCTGCGCCGAGCTCGGCACCATTGAAAAACCCCCGGTTCTTGAGGGAAGAAACATGATTGTGATAATTAACCCGATTAAAATAACTCCGGGTACGAAAGGAAATAAAAGCTATGGGAAAGATAAAGACCCACAAGGCCAGCGCGAAACGGTTTAGCTTTACCGCCACCGGCAAGATCAAAATGAATCACACCGGCCGCCGCCATAAGCTTGGGCTTAAAACCCCAAAAAGGAAAAGGCAGCTGAGGAAAAAGGGATATGTTTCAGAGGCGCGCATGGACGACTTAAAGCGTCTGCTTCCTTATTCATAAAGCGTGGAGGAGAAAGACAAATGGCAAGAATTAAATCGGCTCTTACGACAAGAAAAAGAAGAAAAAAGATTTTAAAGGCCGCCAAAGGCTATTGGGGCGCGAAAAGCAAGCACTTTAAAATGGCGAAACAAGCTGTTTTAAAGTCGGGCAATTATGCCTTTATAGGCAGAAAACAAAAAAAGAGGGATTTTCGCTCTCTTTGGATAACAAGAATTTCCGCCCAGTGCAGGTTAAACGATATAAACTATTCACGGTTTATGCACGGGCTTAAAAAAAGCGGCGTTCTGGTAAACAGAAAAATGCTGGCGGAACTCGCCGTCAGCGACAAATCCGCTTTCGCTTCGCTTGTTACCAAATCAAAGGCCGCGCTGTAAACGGCGGCGCGTTTGAAACCTTTGGATTAACACATTTTTCTGCGGCGGTAGTTTTATAAAAACAAGACTTCGCTCACGGCGAAGGGAGGGAAAAAGAATGGCTGAAATAAAGGTCAAGGAAAACGAATCTATTGATAGCGCTCTTAAGAGATTTAAAAGGTCCTATCTCCGGAGCGGCGTGCAAGCCGAACTCCGCAAGAGGGAACACTACGAAAAGCCCAGCGTCAAGCGCAAAAAGAAGTCCGAGGCGGCAAGAAAAAGAAAGTTCAAATAAAAATTGAATCCACGGGCCTGCGGGCCCTTTTTCTTACCCGCCAATCGCTTATAACGCGGCGGTATAGTATATAATATAGTAAAAAACGCGAAATGTGTTTATTTAAACAAATGGTTATGGGGGTTATTATGGACAATAAACTTTTATATAACAAAGCTAAAAAGGCGGCTAAGGCGTCTTATTCCCCCTATTCGCTCTTTAGGGTTGGGGCGGCGCTGGTCTGCGAATCGGGGGAGGTATACTTGGGGTGCAACATTGAAAACGCCTCTTTTTCCGCGACCATATGCGCGGAAAGAGCCGCGCTCTCTTCCGCCGTCGCGGCAGGGGAGAGGGGGTTTACCGCGATTGCCGTTGCGGGAGGTAAGGTTTCCGCGGAAAGCGGTCTCCCCGAATGGGGGGACTGTATGCCCTGCGGGGTGTGTCTTCAGGCGCTTAGCGAGTTTTGCGGCGGAGAGTTTAAAATCGTCACGCAAAACCATGAATATCTGCTAAGCGAGCTATTACCCGTCGCTTTCAAATTAAATTAATAGAAAAAAAGCGCCTAAACGGCGCTTTTTGGGTAAAAACGAGTTTTACTTAAACTTTGGTTTCGGCGCGTAATGGGTGTGGAGGAGTTCATGCGCCTTGTGGGAATTTGGCTCGCCCAAGAATTCGTCATAAAGCCGTTTTATCGAGGGGTTTTCATGGGATTTGCGGAGCGTCATTGATTCGTCTTCGCAGTAGATGGCTCTGGCTCTTTCTTTTTTGGGGTCAATGTAGCTGAGCTCCCTCGCGTTTATTATGGGTTGTCCGCCGCCGGTTATACAGCCGCCCGGGCAGCCCATGATTTCAATAAACTCATAGTTCTTCTCGCCTGATTTTATTGATTCGAGAAGTTTTTTGGCGTTGCCCGTGCCGTGGGCAACGGCAACTCTTATGGTTTTGCCGCCGAGGTCTATCTCAGCCTCCCTCACGCCGTCAAGCCCCCTGACTTCGCAGAAGTTTACGTTGTCAAGCGGAGTGCCGGTAACGATTTCATAAACGGTGCGGAGAGCGGCCTCCATGACCCCGCCCGTGACGCCGAAGATAACGGCGGCTCCGGTGGACTCGCCCATAAGCTCGTCAAAGCCCTCGTCGGGAAGCCTTACAAAATCGATCCCCGTCGCTCTTATCATGGTGGCGAGCTCCCGCGTGGTTATCACGGCGTCCACGTCGCTGAGCCCGTCTTTTGAGAGCTCCGGGCGTTTCGCCTCGAACTTTTTCGCGGTGCAGGGCATTATAGAAACGCTGAAGATTGATTTCGGGTCTATTCCGTTTTTCTCGGCGTAATATGATTTTATAAGCGCGCCGCCCATCTCGTGCGGAGATTTGCAGGAAGACAGGTTAGGCAGGAATTCCGGGTAAAAAGTCTCGCAATATGTTATCCAGCCCGGCGAACAGGAGGTTATCATGGGGAGAACGCCGTTATTGTTAAGCCTACCCAAAAGCTCCGTGCCTTCTTCAAGAATGGTCAGGTCGGCGCTGAAATCGGTGTCGAATACTTTGTCGAACCCAATCCGGCGGAGCGACGCGGCAAGCTTTCCCGTAACCCTTGTCCCGATGGGGAGCCCGAATTCCTCACCCAGCGCCGCGCGGACAGCGGGGGCGGTCTGAACCACCACGTGGAGCTCGGGGTTGCCCAGCGCGTCCCACACCGCTTTGGTGGAGTCTTTTTCATACAGCGCGCCCACGGGGCAGGCGACAATGCACTGGCCGCAGTTTATGCAGGGTGAATCGGCAAGGCTTTTTTCAAAAGCGCAGCCAATCTGGGTGTTCATTCCCCGGTTGTAGGCGTTAATCGCCCCCACCTGCTGGATATCGTTGCACATTGAGACACAGCGGCGGCAGAGTATGCATTTTGAGTTGTCGCGGACAATGGATTCGGAAATATTGTCAATTGTGGTTTCGGTTATACAGCCGTCATACGGATAGCCGTCCACGCTGTAATCGTTGCAGAGCTGCTGAAGCTCGCAGTTGCGGTTTCTTATACAGCTCGTGCATTCGCGGTTGTGGTTGGACAGCAACAGCTCAAGGTTAATCTTCCGCGCTTTGCGGATAGCGGGGGTGTTGGTTTTTATATTCATCCCGTCGGTGGCGGGGAGAACGCAGGCCGTCTGGAGCGACCGTCCGCCGGCGTCGACAAGACAGAGCCTGCAGGCGCCTATTTGCTGAACGTCTTTGAGGTAGCAGAGCGTCGGTATGTTAATTCCCGCCTCCCGCGCGGCTTCCAAAACAGTGGAGCCGTTGGGAACGCAGACTTTTATACCGTCAATCGTAAGGGTTATATTATCCATTTTTTTGACTGTTCCTTTCTATCATTACGCGAACTATATATAAATTTTTGGCGGTTTTGTTAGCATTTATAAATGTAAAGGCTTATTTTTCAACTTTTATAAACTCATGTAATGCAAACTTTTTATCGGTTTTATCAAAACTCATAACTTTAAAAACTTATCTTTCAACCTTTATAAATTCAGGTAATGCAAAACTTTTTATCGGTTTTATCAGAACTTATAAATTTAAAAACTTATCTTTCAACCTTTATAAATTCAGGTAATGCAAGCTTTTTATCAATTTTATCTAAACTTATAAATTTAATGACTTATCTTTCAACCGTTATAAATTCAGAGAGTGCAAACTTTTTATCGGTTTTATCAGAACTTATAAATTTAAAAATTTATCTTTTAGTCCTTATAAATTCAGGTAATGCAAGCTTTTTATCGGTTTTATCAGAACATATAAATTAAAAAACTTATCTTTCAACCTTTATAAACTCAGAGAGTGCAAACTTTTTATCGGTTTCGCTTTAGCGAAATTGCAGTTTATAAACTGCAAAGATAAAAATTTGCCATTGAAAAACCTACTTTCTGCTGATCGCGCCAAATTTACAGGTTTCAAGGCAGACTCCGCACTTGATGCACTTTGACTGAATTATCTCAAACGGCTTTTTGAGAACGCCTGTTATGGCGTTAACAGGGCATTTTCTTGAGCAGAGCGAACAGCCCGTGCACTTCAGCGGGTCTATGACATATCTGGCGAGTGCCTTGCATTGACCGGCGGGGCAGCGCTTTTCATAAATATGCGCCTCGTATTCGTCGCGGAAGAATTTTATTGTGGCGAGCACCGGGTTGGGGGCGGTTTGGCCAAGCCCGCAAAGCGAGGTTTCTTTTATGTCGTTGGCGAGCTCCTCAAGCCTTTCGATATCGCCGTCCTCACCCTTACCCTCGGTAATTTTGTTAAGCAGCTCAAGCATTCTGCGGGTGCCTATCCGGCAGGGAGTGCATTTGCCGCAGGACTCATCCACCACAAAGCCCAAGAAAAACTTCGCGATGTCGACCATGCAGTTGTCCTCGTCCATTACTATCATGCCGCCCGAGCCCATCATGCATCCCATGGAGGTAAGCGTGTCGTAATCGACCGGGATATCTATTAGCGATGCGGGGATACAGCCGCCCGAAGGGCCGCCGGTCTGAACCGCCTTAAACTTTTTGCCGTCCGGGCAGCCGCCGCCGATTTCCTCTATAATTGTCCTCAGCTTTGTCCCCATGGGTATTTCCACAAGCCCGGTATGGGTGATTTTGCCGCCTAAGGCGAAAATCTTTGTGCCCTTGGATTTTTCCGTTCCCATGGAAGAAAACCATTCGGGACCTTTTAGAATTATCTGAGCGATGTTGGCGAAGGTTTCCACGTTATTTATAATTGTCGGCTTGCCGAAAAGCCCCTTTACCGCCGGGAAAGGCGGGCGGGAGCGGGGTTCGCCGCGGTTCCCCTCAATAGAGGTGAGGAGCGCGGTTTCCTCGCCGCACACAAACGCGCCGGCGCCAAGCCTTAGCTTAATGTCAAAACTAAAGCCCGAGCCGAAAATATCTTCCCCCAAAAGCCCGTATTCGTGCGCCTGACTTATGGCGATACCAAGGCGCTTTACCGCTATGGGGTATTCGGCGCGGACATAAATATAACCCTCGTCGGCGCCGATGGCGTAGCCTGCTATCGCCATCGCCTCAAGCACCGCGTGGGGGTCTCCCTCAAGCACGGAGCGGTCCATAAAAGCGCCGGGGTCGCCTTCGTCGGCGTTACAGACCACATATTTTTTGTCCGAAACAGATTCGGCGGCAAATTCCCATTTTTTCCCGGCGGGGAATCCTCCGCCGCCTCTCCCTCTTAGCCCCGAGTCAAGAATAGTCTTAATCACGCCGGCCGGGGTCATGGAAGTTAGTACCTTGCCGAGCGCCTCGTAGCCGTGCATCGCTATGTATTCGTCAATGTTTTCCGGGTCTATAACTCCGCAGTTGCGGAGCGCCACCCGCTTTTGACTTTTATAAAACGATGTGTCGCCGAGCGAAAGGCTGACATCCTCGCCTTTTAAAGCGGGGTCTTTATAGATAAGCCTTTTTACCGGGCGGCCTTTCAGCAGGTGTTCCTCTACAATTTCGGGTATGTCCGTTTCTTTAACCCTTGCGTAAAAAGTCCCCTCCGGGTAAATTATCACTATGGGGCCGGATTCGCAAAGGCCGAAACAGCCTGTCTGAACTAACTTTATTTCGTCCTGCAATCCTCTTTTTTCAATCTCTAAAGCCAAGGATTCCCTTACGGCGTTGCTCCCGGACGAGGTGCATCCGGTGCCCGCGCAGGTCAATACATGTGCTCGAATCATTAAATAATCCTCCGAAAATATATTATATATTTGCCGTTAACAGTTTACTGTTAACTGTTTACTGTTAACAATTAACTGATCGGTATGCCAATATGTCAATGTTTATCTCGGCCGTCAAACGCCAAGACGCATAGCCTGTTAAGTGGTTGAGTTGCCTATTGTGTACTCGGCTATGGGTTTTCCGTCGCGGATATGTTCGGCAACAACCCTTTTCGCCTTTTCCGGGGTCATTTTAACATAGGTGATTTTATCTTTGCCGGCCTCAAACACTTCCACCACCGGTTCGTGCTGGCAAATGCCGATACAGCCTGTCTGCACCACCGTGGCTTTGTCTGAAAGACCTTGGGACGCCACTTCTTCATTTAAAGTTGAAAGCACCGGGCGCGCTCCGGCCGCTATCCCGCAGGTCGCCATACCGACGACGATGCGGATATCTCTTTCCCCTTCGCGGAGCGACAGCTTTTTGTTCATCCGCTCCCGTATTTCCGCAAGTTCTTTTAAAGATTTCATTGCTTTTTCCTTTCGGTATATGTTTAATATTTATTTTAATTTTTATTTTCATCGCCGTACAGCGCTGCGTATTGATTTGCCAAAAAATCTTTTACCCAAAGAATGACTTCCGGGCTCCTCAGCGGGATATCCCCCAAAATTTCTCTCATTTCGCTTGTGTCAAGCTCGGCCGTTCCGTATGGAGTGATTTTATCATTATTTTGGTTATTGTTTTCCAACCCTTGGCTTTTAAACAATTTATGGGTAAATAAAAGGTTTTGTTCTTCAAGTCCGCCGACAATCGCGCAGACAGTGGCTATTATATCGCCAAGCGGGGTAAAGTCAATGCTGTTTTTGTTAAAACACCCTGTTATTTTTGTAAAACCCGGGGAAGAGCCGCTTCGCTCTTGGCTTTGTGCCTCAAAGCTCCCGCCGGTTTGTTCCGCCGCCGATTTAAAAAAAGGGATCCCAAGCCCTACGGCGCGGGTGGTTCGGGTTGTGAAGAAAGGGTCTTCGGCTCTTTGTTTTTCTTTTAGGCTCATGCCCTTGCCGTCGTCGTAAATTTCAATAATCAGTACGTCGTCATATTCCAAAAGGGTTATTTTAATGTTTTTCGCGCCGGCTTTTATTGAGTTCTGCGCGAGGTCAAGTATGTTAAGAGAGAGTTCTTTCAATATTATATTCCGCCGCTCTATAGCTTTTCGGGCTTTTTTGTCTTGCGAAGTAACCTAAAGAGTTCCCGCCGCGCCGCTTCACGGTCTCCGCGTTCGGCGGGTAATTCAATGCAGTTGACATAATTAATTTTGTACGCCTCGTTTATTTCCCAAAGCCTGTGGGCGTCGCTGTTTTTAAGACAAAAGTTTCGCGGCAACGCGGCTTTTAAAGCAGGGTTTGTTTTTGTGTCGGGGGGGAAATTGCGGGAATTTATTTCAACAATCCCAAAGGGAAGTTCATCCGGCAAAAAGCCCAGCACGCCGAGAATCCCGCCCGCCGGCCTTTCGATATGCGCCGGAAAAACTATGCCGCCGTGTTTCAGCGCCCCGCGGCAGGCGGCCTCCAAAGTTAGGTCGGTGGCGTCCGAAAGCAGATATGGGTGTTTTCCCGAAACGCTGTCGTCATCCCCTAAAAGCAGCTGCTCGCCGTAGATGTCAGGAAAGTTTGGAATTTTACTTCGGTGAGGGGTAATGAAATCTTCAAAACCCACGCCGTCTTCAAGGTTTTCAAAAAGGCAGACTATGTGTATCTCCTCAGCCGTGGTCAGCTCAACCCCGGCGACGGGGATTAGCCCCTCGCGCTCGCAGGCGTTAAAAAAAGGGGGGCAGTTGCCAAGCGTGTTGTGGTCGGTGAGGGCAATTATATCAAGCCCCTTGAGAAAAGCCATACCCGCGATATTGCCGGCGGTCATATCGTCGTCGGCGCAGGGGGAAAGGCAGGAATGGATATGAAAATCGTAATAAAACTTATTCATTTTTGGTTAAGGAGGTTTCCCAGCTTAAGGGCGGTTTCATAAACCGGGGATTCCGATCGGAGGACATTTATCTTCCGCAAGGCCGCGGTTTCGGCAAAGCCCTTTTGAAGTTCGGCGCCCTCGCAGATAATCACGCAGGAAATATCGTTAAGCTCGGCGACCGCCAGCACGTTTGTGTTTGTCATTATCGTAAGCCAAGCGGAACCCTCGCCCGCCCTCGCCATCACCCAGCTCAGCAGGTCGCCAGCGTAAGCGGTTTTAATTTGTTTTTCGGGGCGCTCCAGCGAAACGTTCTCAAAACCGCAAATATGTGAAAGCTCGCCGACGTTCATATCTATAATCCCCTTTTAAAAAATCTAAAAATCAAAAATTTGCTCTTGAAAGGTTTACCTTTTAAATATCTTCGGCTAAGAGATGCTTTAACTTTTGCCTCATCACCACAATACATTCCTCGTATTTGGCGTTGCCTTTTACCACGTCTTCGGCAAAGGCGCGGCAGGTGGGCGAACCGCAGGAGCCGCAGTCGAGTTCGGGGAGTGTTTTAAAAATTTCGTCTATATCCGCCATTAAATCCATCGCCTGCCTGATATCGGGGTTGAGCGAGGAAATCGGTTTTTGTATAACACCGAGGTTTATTTTATATTCATCGGGGAATCCGGCGCCCCCGGCGTCTTCGGGCGGGCGCGCCTGCGAGACGGGGAGGTATCTCTTTATGTTCCTTAGCCGCACACGGGCGACATAGGGGTTTTCCACCGCGAGCACCCCGCCGACGCAGCCCCCGCTGCAGGCGTTCAGCTCCACAAAATCAAGGTTGGGGTGTTCTGAGGTGTCAAGGTCCTCAAGCACTTTAATTACGTTTTCAATGCCGTCGGCGGAGAGATAGTGGTCGTTCATAAGAGCGGACGACTCGCCGCCGCTTGTCGCCCAGCCCACGCCTATCATCCCCGTGCGGGAATAGGGAACCGATGTAATTCTGTCTTCCATAACCGACAAAAGCTCAAAATAAATGTCGTTTATCGCCACAACGGCGTCCACGCTTGAGACCCCCCCCACAAGGTTATTTTTAACATAGCTCACCTTAGCCGGGCAGGGGGAGATAAACACGGTGAAAATATCCCCGTCTTTAAGCGATGGGTTTTTGGCTTTGGCCTTTTCCCTTGCCAGCCTGCCCGCGAGCTCGATGGGCGGGAGGATAGGCATAAGATTCCCTACAAGCGTGGGGAAACGTAGCGACACAAGCCGCGCCACCACGGGGCAGGCGGAGCTTATAACCGGGCGGACAATGTCGTCCCTCGCCAAAAAACGCCTTGTGTATTCGGTGATGAGTTCCGCCGCGCAGGCGACCTCAAACACGTCGTCGAAACCTATGTCGAGCAGCCCCTTGATAAGGTGGTCAAGGTCGTCAAGCCGCTCAAACTGCCCGTAAAGCGTGGGCGCGGGGAGAGCGATGAGGTATTTATCCGCGGGGAGCGAGGAAAGTTTATCGTAAATGGCTTTTTTAGCGTTGTGGGGGCATTGCCTTATACATTCGCCGCAGTCGATACAGCGGTCGGGGTCGATTGTCGCGTGCCCGTCTCTTATTCTTATCGCCTCTGTCGGGCAGCGTTTAAGGCAGTGTGTGCAGCCTTTGCATTTTTCAATGTCAAGCGACACGGAATGCTTATATACAGCCATAAGCCGTCAGCGCCCCTTTCCAAAGTAATAAATTATATGATATGGTTGATATAACCGCAAATTAATCATTTGCCGTTGCTGTTGCTGCAACTGTAATTGTCATGGTTATGGTCGTTCCCTCGCCAAGGCGGGTGGAAATTTCAAGCTTGTCGGCGTTGCGCTTCATATTTGGGAGCCCCATGCCCGCCCCAAAACCCATGGAACGGATTTTATCCGGAGCAGTGGAGTAGCCCTCTTTCATCGCCAATTCCACATCCGCGATACCCGGCCCGTTGTCGTCAAGGGTTATGACTATTTTATCTTCGTAAATATTAACCCTCGCCACCCCGCCGCCGGCGTGGATGACCATGTTGATCTCGCCCTCATACATGGCGATAGACGCCCTTTTGATAACTTCCGGGGCAAACCCGATACGGCGGAGCACCCGCTTTAAGTTAACCGACGCCTCGCCCGCCGTGGTGAAGTTTTCGCCGTCGATATTATATTCGTAAGTCAGATATTTTTCGGCCATATAGCTATCAACCGCAAACGCCCGCGTTTATGTCTGTATCAATGTCGCCGCGAAGCCCCCCCGCGAAGAGAAGACCGCACGCCTCATACATCCGCAGCGGGGTTTTTATCACCACAATGCCGTGCTTTCGGGCAAGAGCGAGTATGTCCTCGCCCGGGGTTTTGTCCCTTACAAACGCCACGCATTTCATATCCATCATTTCGGCGGTGCGTATGGCGTGCGGGCTGACAAGCCCCGTGAGGAGGAGCGCCTGATTCTTAACATAGGCAAGCACATCGCTCATCATGTCGCTGCCGCAGGCCGAAAAAACCTCGCCGCAGGTATGTTCACCGCAGCACAGAACGCTGCCGTTAAGAATTTTAGCAATTTCGGAAATTTTCATTTCTCCCCACTTAACCTTTAAAAATTATTTGTATTTGGCAAGAATCCCGGTCACGTCCTCCGGTACGAGCCGCCCGTAAACGTCGTCGTTGACGACCATCACCGGCGCCAGCCCGCAACAGCCGAGACAGCGGGTGTCCTGTATTGTAAAGCGGCCGTCGGCGGTGGTTTCCCCCGCGCAAATGCCGGTAACTTTTTCAACTTCATCAAGAATCGCCTGCGCGCCCTTGACATAACAGGCGGTGCCTGTGCATACGCTTATGACATGCTCGCCCTTTGGTTTTAGTGAAAACTGGGCGTAGAATGTGGCAATACCATAAATTTCTGAAACAGGGACGCCAAGCCCTTCCGCTATAATCGACTGCGTTTCAAAAGAAAGGTAGCCGAAAAGTTCCTCGGCTTTTTGCATTACCGGCATTATCGGGCCGGGGTCGCCCTTGTGTTTGGCGATAAACGCTGTCAGTTCCTTTTCTTTTTGCTTTAACTGTTCCTTGGAAAGTGCCATTTATAAAGCCTCCTGCTGTTTTTTGTTAGCTTAAGGCGGTTTTGCCCGCACCGAGTGAGTATAGCATATTCCCGGAGAAAATACAATACATTCAGTTTAAATTTTTGCGGTTATTCTACAATATATTTATGTATTTTAACAATAGGATTTTTACGCTTTTCCGGCTTTTTCCCGCAAGCGAGCGATACGCGGAAAAAATAAAAAATTTATTAAATAATTGTGCTAAAACGGTTGACAAAATTAGTATAGTTTGTTATACTGAAAAAAACAATCGGTTTTTAATTTTAAATTAAGGAGAGAGATTCGCATGAAAAAAACATTTTCGCTTTTTATAGCTGTTTTCTTGGTTTTCGCTTGCTTCGCGAGCTTCACCGCCTTTGCGGAACAAGGCCCTGAGACCGTTTATAACCTTATTTCGGAAGACGCGGAAATTACCTATACCGAAGTTAACGGCGTTACCGCCACCGCGACTTTTGACGAAAACGGCAGACTCACCGTCAAGGCAGACGAGCAGTGGCCAAAAGTCACCCTTGAATATGAAGTACCCTATACCTTTGAGGTTGAAAAGGCAACGCTTAGAGTTAAGTTTGAACTCAAAGGGTCGGGCGGCACTTCGATCCGCATACTCACCTCGGATTCTGAAGCTTCCGGCTCAATAAACGAGGTATTTGTACATCACTTTTTGGAAGACGTTTCATATGACACCGCCGGCGACCTTATCACCCACGGGGTTTATGAATTTGAACTTCCGTTTTCCGAACTTGCTTTTTGTGACTGGACCCAAGCGGCGGGTTATATGGGCAAGCTTCCTATTGAAAAGGACGAATTATCCTTTACTTATTTAGAGATATTCTCAGTCGGCGGCGCCGAGGTTATTATTGAAACCCTTGAGGTTGTTGTCGAAGGCCCCGACGTTATTGAAGTCCCCAGCGATGAGGAACCTTCAGAACCCCCCGCCGAAACTTCCGTTCCGGCTGAAACCAGCGAACCCGCCGCGCCCCCCACGGGCGACGCCGGCATTATTGCTCTCCTTGTCATATCCGCTGTTTCGCTTGCCGGCGCCGTAGTCATTAAAAGAAGATAAACAGAACAGATATATCCATATTGAAAAAGGCCGCGAACGCGGTCTTTTTCACGGCTTGTTAAAAAGTTGAGTTTTTAGTATTGACTTTTACCAAATAAGTTATATAATAAATTTAACGACAAGTATTTTTATTTGAAATATTTATAATTTTAAGGAGATTGGCTATGAAAAAAACATTTTCGCTTTTTCTCGCGTTTTTATTGGTAGTTTCTTGCTTGGTCACGATAGCGAGCGTCACCGCGCTGGCGGAAGAGGAAGCCCCTGTAAATATCGCCGAAGGCAAACATTACACCGTGTCGCTGAGCGACGTTCAGTCGGAAAACTACGGCTATTCCGCCGATGACGACGGCGGCTACGGCGACGGCGACCAAGGCGAGAGACAAAGGCTCACCGATGGAATCCGTTCCAGCTCCGGCGTTGAATACATGGCGTTGGGCGCGTTTGCGGCGCTTACCGCGGAAATCGTTGTCGACCTTGAGGAAGTTGAATCTGTCTGCGGCTTTAGCTTTGACTCATTTTACGGCTTTTACGGCGTAGCGGCCCCTGTTTCGGTTGAGTATCTCTATTCAGAGGACGGCGAAACATACACCTCGGCCGGGCTCGTACCGGTTGAAGACGCTATTGTTCGCGAGGAACCCGCGGCTGACGGCGGCTCGGCTATTGACTTTTTACTTATGCTTGACGAGGACGTCTCCGCGAGATATGTAAAAATTGTCGCCAAAGCTACAAACTATGTCTGGGGTTCTGAAATCGATGTGTTCGCCACTTCAAGCGTGATCGATGAACCTTCCGAGGAACCCTCCGAGGAACCCTCCGAGGAACCCTCCGTTCCAGCTGAAACCAGCGAACCCGAAACCCCGCCGACAGGCGACTCCGGCTTTGTAGCCCTTGCGCTTATTTCCGCCATTGCCTTGGCGGGCGCGGTTATAGTCAAAAGAAATACTAAATAAAAAATAATTCTTAGTTTTATCCGGCGTAAATAAAACCTTGGCATAACGCTTATTTAAACAAAATCGGCAGAATGTCAGAGCTAAAACGGCTTTGACATTTTGCCGCTTTTATTTTTAGGCTTTCTATTGATTTTAAGGGTTGAAAATGCTATACTAACCGTACCGAATAATTAAAACAAGCTTAGCGTTAAATAAGCGAAAGTGAAAGGTTATGCGCATGGAGCGGCTTTCAAAACCAAACTATTATCTCGATATAGCCCAGACAGTCGCCAAGAGGTCCACTTGCCTTAGGCGGAACTTCGGGGCGATTATTGTTAAAAACGATTCCATCGTGTCAACGGGCTACAACGGCGCCCCGAGAGGAAGACAAAACTGCAGCGACATGGGATATTGCCTGCGCGACAGGCTTAACATCCCCCGCGGGGAGAGATACGAGCTCTGCCGCTCCGTCCACGCCGAGGCAAACGCCATTATCGCCGCCCCGCGTGAGATAATGATAGACTCCGATATGTTTTTGGTGTGCGTGGACCCAAGGGCGGGAGGTTTGGTAAGCGGCGTGTGCTCCTGCCAGATGTGCAAGCGGCTTATAATCAACGCCGGAATCAAAAGGGTGTTTGTTAGGGAAACCGACTTTACATATACCGCTTATGTTGTTTCCGACTGGATTGAAAATGACGACAGCATGGGTCAGATGGGTTATTGATTTGCTGAAAAATACGCGTAAAAATTAAAAAAAGGGCAGCGAAATGATTGTTAAATCAAATAAAATAAAAACAAAAATAAAAATTGCCGCCGCGCTGACGCTTTGCCTTGTATTTTTATTTGGGCTTTGTTCTTGTTCCGATGTAATAAAGGTTAAGTCTAACGACAACGGCTTTGACGACCCCAAAAACGGCATAGGCTATACGCTTTGCAGCAGAGCGGTTTTTGCCCTTAAAGTGGGCAAGGTTTGGGCTAAGGATCAAAACGGCAACGAGTATTGCGAGATCCCCTTTGAAAATCCCGAAGTTTTTTTATGCGATAACGACCCCGAGCTGCCGTTTGTCTACCGCGCGGAAAGCCAGCCCGACGTTACGATAAATAACTTTTACCCGATTGCCGCTTTTCTTTACCTTGAGGGGGAAAAGTCTTTGTATGTAGACCATTTCGTGGCCGAAAAAAAGTATCTTAACGAATCCGCCGCCGCGCGGGATGACGTTCAGGACGACAGCCCCTACACCTATGCCATACGCGACGCGATGACGCTTGGCGACCCCGTGCGGGATACCCCGCCCGTTCAGGCTGAAATGGAAACCGACTACACGGTTCATATACGCCTGCTTTCGGCGGAGTTCCCCGGGCTTTACTATGAAATAGTGTTCTGGCGCGACTTGAACGGCCTTAATTATTTGTATGACAGGGGGAGTATGCTGTCATATCTCTGCCCCTATATTGTGACATATCGGTTATGGGAAGACAGTTAGACCAGCAATCTGATTTAATAATACGGCGGGTGCAGCCCGGCGAGGTAAACGCCGCCGCGGAAATAGAAAAAAGCTCTCTCAAAGATAAAACCCCATGGAGCGAGAGCGAGCTTTCTTTGTTTGTCAAAAACCCAAGCGGGGTTTATTTGGGCGCGTTTTTAAAAGAAAAGCTTGTCGGAGTGGGGGGCTGTTATATCGGCGGCGGCGAGTGCGTTATCACCAATATCGCGGTCAGCCAAGACTTCAGGCGAAAAAAAGCCGCCTCTTTGCTGCTCGGCGGGTTGATTGATATTGCCAAAGCAAACGGGGCAAAAAAGGCTTTTCTTGAAGTGGGCGGGACAAACCACCCCGCCATACGCCTTTACGCGGGCTTTGGCTTTGAGAAACGCGGGGTTCGCAAGGGCTATTACAAAGGCGGAGACGCCTTTATAATGTCACTTGAGCTGGACTGAAAAACAGCCGAAAAAAGCTAAAATCAAAAGGTATAAGGGTTATTTAAATGTTTATTCTTGGCATTGAGACGAGTTGTGACGAGACAAGCTCCGCCGTGGTAGAGGACGGGGTAAAGCTTTTATCAAATGTTGTGGCGTCCCAAGTGGACGTCCATTCACTTTACGGCGGGGTTGTTCCGGAGATCGCCTCCCGCGCTCACGCGGAATCGATAAGCGCCGTTGTGGCGGAAGCGATTGAAAAATCCGGCGTTAAGCTTTGCGATATAGGAGCGGTGGCGGTGACATACGCCCCGGGGCTCATAGGAGCGCTTTTGGCGGGGCTTTCGTTTGCGAAAGGGTTGTCGTATGCCCTTGGCGTTCCCCTTGTTCCCGTTCACCACATACGCGGGCACGTCGCCGCGAATTATCTCACCCGCCCCTCGCCAAAGCCGCCTTTTTTCGCGCTTGTGGTGTCGGGGGGGCATACCTCGCTTATTAAAGTCGAAGATTACGCCGTTTATTCCACAATCGGCTCCACCCGCGACGACGCGGCGGGGGAGGCGTTTGACAAAGCGGCAAGGGTTTTGGGGCTGCCTTATCCCGGCGGCGCGGCAATGGATACGCTCGCCGAAAAAGGCGACCCGGGGGCGGTTGGTTTCCCCTCCCCAAGGGTGGAAGGGCATGAGTTTGACTTTTCTTTTTCCGGCCTTAAAACCTCGCTTATCAATTATGTCGCGAACAATGGCGGGGAACAATGCCTTGACCAAAAAACAAAAGCCGATATCGCCGCGTCCTTTACCTTTACTTTGGTAAAGGCAATAACTGACCGGCTCGAACGGCTTTTTATTAAAAAGGGAAAACTCCCTTTAGTTCTCGCCGGCGGCGTGGCGGCGAATTCGCACCTTAGAAAAAGCGTCACCATGCTCTGTGAAAAACACGGGGCAGAGCTGTTTATGCCGCCGATTTCCCTTTGCGGGGATAACGCCGCGATGATTGCCTCGCAGGGTTTTTTTGAGCTTTTGGCGGGAAATATTTCCCAAAAAAACCAAAACGCGTATGCCTCGCTGGGCGTTTGAGCATATCAGGTGGACAAACTGTATTAACATAATATCGGCGCGGAACTGTGGATAACCCTGTGGAAAATGTGGGTAAGTCTTGATAAAAGCCTTTATATAACCCGATTTACGCTAAAAATTCCCTGACTCACCCTGTGGACAACATATTTTCATAATTCGGTTAGCGCAGATTACGCGCTTGTTATGTAAACCTCTATATATCGGAAGTTATAAATTTAAGTGACCTTTCGATAGCGTCTTTTGAATCCCCCCAAGGGAGGTCTTTATGGTTGTAGTCGAACTTTTTACAAAAGAGGGAGATATCGTCGTAAAGCTCGTTCAGATTTTTTTCCGAAAGCTCAAGAGCCGCCATTTCAAGCGACCGGCGGGTTTTTTTGGGGCTGAAGTTCCTTGAGGTTTGGAGAAGAAGAAGAAGGTGGGGAAGACAAAGGGTTTTTTGGGAAGCAAACATTTCCCTGAACTTTTTTTCTTTTTCAAAAAGCAGGCAGACAGTTTCAGTCATCCTTATAAAGTGGCGGTTTATTCTCTCGCACACATAGCAGTCGTCTTCAAGCTTTTCAAGCCGCTTTATGACTTTTTGCGAAAAATCAAGCGTTAGCGGACCTTTTTTAAGGTCGCCGCGAAGTTTGTCGAGATGCGTTTGAATCACCAGCGCCACGGGGAGTTTTTCTTTGGTGGCGCAGATTTTCTCAAAATGCTTTTTGCAAAACCCCATCTCGTTTGTTTTTATGCGGATATCGGGTTCCATCATCGACGCGCCGGTGATAAGCGATATCTCGTTGCTCTCAAGCTTTTTATACAGTCTGCAAAACGGGCAGTCCCCGCTTTTTTCAAATTCCTCGTTTACCGGTATGGTATAGATTTTTTCTTCCATTTTTATATCGTTCCTTTCGTGGCAGCTGATTACAATGCGCGCCTTTACATATTACATTCCGTTTATTGAATTGAATATCGCTTGAAACCCCACAGACATTTCTTTTTTCCGGATAATATCCGTAAAATTCAAGTCATGATTATGATTTTCAAAGACGTTTATCGTTAAATTAGTTTTACCTAACTCCTTAAACTTTTCATTCACTTTATATACTTCCCTCACATCGACGTTCATGTCTAATGTGCCGTGAAAAATATAGATAGGTAAATCCAATTTCGGTAATACTTCCATGTTACTCCGCAAGGTAAAATGTTCCGAGAACCAAGCTGACGTTAATGGAATTAAACCGCCGCCGTAATTAGTTTTAATCCATTCGTCATCCTTTCGTTCAATAGCGGCAAGTATTTCATTAAGATGATCTCCCATAATACCCGTAACGCGAGTGGTACAATCTTCTTCGTCTATGTAACCATCGTTATTAACATCAAAAACTTCAAAGGGGGTATTTTGTAATTCGGTTGCAATTTGACCGTTCGGGTCAGCTAAAAATGCTTCTTTACTTATACGTCCTTGTTCGTCTGTTTCAAAATTACCGCTGAACCATGCATATGATGAACCGCCGGTATTTTGCCAAATTAAAATGTCTTTCAAATTTTGATTTGCATAACCGGCTAAAAATAATCCGTCTACTTTGTCAGGATATTTTTCCGCAACCAACGGCGCAATAATTGTACCCTCGCTCCACCCCAACAAATATACTTTGCAGTTTTTCAAGCGTTCATTTTCTTTTATTGCGTTAATCATGCAGTAAATATCCTCAACCGAATTTAAAGGCAAGTAAGTTTTATACTCTTCTTCGTTTATTTCGTTATACATCGGGGAGTTATTCCCCAAATCAACCCCTCTTGTGTTATATGAAAAAAACGCAATGCCAAGATTTGAAAATTCATCGGCGAAAGTGTCAAAGTAGTTAAATCCTGCGCGGCGGTTAAGATATGTATTAGCCCCCGAGCCATTTACGAAAATCACTAACTTTAAAACATCTTTCGCTCCCTTTGGCACAGTGAGTCTGCCTTTGAGCATATATCCGTCAAAAGATTTTATTTCAATGATTTCGGAAGAAGCGTCATACATAATTTCTGTATCCTTTGCGTTATTATTTTCATCCGCGTTATTTGCGCAAGCCGCCAAAAAAAGCATCATAATCAACGCGATTAAAAGCGATGAAATTTTTGTTTTCATAAAATGCTATTCTCCAAATATTTATTTAAAGAAAGTTTTTTGTCTTATGGTTTATTTTAAAAATGACGGCGTTTACATAACCGCGGATGGGCTTTTTTCGCTTGAGAAAACCTTTTTATGCGGGCAATGCTTCCGCTTTGAGAAAAAAGACAGCGGGTTTTCCGGCATCGCCTTTGGGCGGCAACTCAGTCTTTTTGAAAAAGACGGTTTTGTAATCCTCCGCGGGGTAGGAGAGAGGGAATACGACGAGATATGGAAGAATTACTTTGATTTGGAACGCGATTATTCGGAGGTAAACAAACTGCTCTGCCGGGACAAAGTTATGGCAAGGGCGGTGGGGTCTTCAAAAGGGCTGAGGGTTTTAAGACAGGACAAGTGGGAGACGCTCTGCTCGTTTATAATTTCCCAAAACAACAACATACCAAGGATTAAAAGCATTATTTCAACCCTCTGCCGCAACTTTGGAAACGATATCGGCGGCGCGTTTTCATTCCCGGATGTAAGCGTTATCGCGGGTGTTGGCGAGGAAGAGCTGAAAGTTATAAGAGCCGGGTTCAGGGAAAAATATATCCTTGACGCGGCAAGGCGAATAAACTCCGGCGAGATAGACTTAGACGCGGCGGAAAAAATGGAATACCCCGAAGCTCGGGAATATCTGACGCGGCTGAAAGGCGTGGGGGGAAAAGTCGCCGACTGCGCGCTGCTGTTTGGCTATGGTTTCTTGGAAGCCTTCCCAAAAGACGTGTGGATAAAAAAGGCGGTGGAGAAGTATTACGGAGACAATTTTGACGAGAGTATTTTTTCGCCTTACGGCGGGATTGCCCAGCAGTATTTATACTATTATGAGCGGCTTATCGCAAAAAACGGTAAAACCGGTTAAGAACGCATCAACAATGGGTTCTCTAATATAATTATAACATATCAAAACGGTCATTACAACACAAAAAAGACCGCGGCGTCGGAGGCGTCTGACAAAAAATGCGGAGGTTATCCTCCGCAAGGAACGGCGGCGGCGGAATCAGAACAAAAAAATGCGGAGGTTACCCTCCGCGCTTTTGTTTTAATAGAAAAGTTTAAATTAATTGCCTTAGCAGCAAATCGGAACATTTGTAGTGATATAATTGGCGGTGACCCGCGCCACAAATTTTCTGGCGTTGCAAATTGCCCCGGGCGAGCCCATTTCGTCGTAAAACTCCGGCAGCACCCAGCGGATACACCTTATCTTAACGTCGCGGCAGCCGCAAGGATGGCCGGGGTAGCGGATTGCTTTAAATCCCCGCCTGTGCTCGTGGCCGAAGAAGTCAAGCTCATTAAGCGAGATACCTATTGCGACCTCTCTGCAAGGGGCGATCCGTTTTAACGTCAGCGACAAGTCCAAAACTCTTCCGAGCGAGTCGATATAAACGTCTCCGATATCGTAAAATTTGTAGTCGGAGCCATACTCAATGGTAATTGGGCGGGTGACCGTGACCCCTTCCGGCGTAAACGTTATCTGAACGGGGGACGCGCTTTTGGCCTTTTCGTCAAGGCTTTCTCCGCATATCTCTCCCGCCGATTTGTTATGCGGGGCGGGCTCGGCTGTTTCATCGTCTTCGTAGGGAAGCGCGGTGTTTTCTTCCATGTCTATGCCCATCCTTTCGTAGTGGAGTGGATGTTTTGGATTTTGAATAATTAACTGTTCAAATCCTATCCATCCTTAGCAGTATATGCCGAAATTTGTCGAATGTGATTACAGGCATATATTAGACACGGGTAAAAACAATTTTTTTGGCGGTTGGCGTTAAACTTTTATATGCAGCAGTCCATAACCGCTAAACACCCCTCCGGGGATTTTAAGCCGGTAAGCGGATTTGTTTTCTGAAAAATCAAAGTCAATTTTAACCCCGCCCTCAAATTCCGGGGAATACAAAACGGCTCCGCTGACAACACCCTTTTGTAAACCGACAAACACATTAAAACTTGCGGTTTTCCCGCCTTCTTCCGAAAAAGCGGGGATAACATCCGCTGTGGAGGCGATTGTGTCTTTGCTCGGCAGCATATCTTTTGTGTTTACAAGATGAACCGAAAACCCATTTCGCACTTTAAACAATGAGGAAAGAATATCTCCGTCGTCGGCGAAGACAACTTGTTTTCCAAGCAGGGTTTTTAAAAGTCTTCCGTTGCCCTCCCGCATTTCACCCACAAAAGACCTGTCCGCGGGGTTTTTTGCCTCTTTTACCCAAACGGCGGGCTGAATGGGGTGGAACGAAACGTCGGCGGGGTGATATATCACGCTACCCTTTCCCACGCTTTCTTTTACCGCGAGCGCCTCCCCGTGCTCACCTTTGGCGATAACTTCTCCCTTGGGCTCTTTTATAACCACATTTGAAATCGCGTGTTTAAATATTGTTCCCGAAATCTCCTCGGCTCCAATATATTCCTCTTCCGCAAGTGCGGATTTTAACCCAAGCAGTTTGAGCCTTTCGCAAAACGGGCGGGGGGAAGAGTTTTCGCGCTTTTCGGCAAACGGGCCTATCACGATAAGCGTGGCGCCGTTTTTAGCCGCCTCTCTAAGCTTTACCGCCTCTTTGTCAGAAATCATGGCGATATACGGCAAGATTATTACGCGGTGGGACAAAAGCGTTTCTATGTCGTCGCCGCCGAACACCATATCGGAGGAAATCCCGCTCACATAAGCGGACTCAAGAAATGACAAATAGGGTTTCATATATTTTTGCGGCGAGTTTTTGTCCGCGTAGTCGCGGGTGTACTCGGAAAAATAAAACGAGGCGTCGCTTTGCTTTTTGGGGTTTTTAAACAGCGTTTCATGGGTTTTTTCAAAATCGCGGTAGGGTTTTTCAAAACTTTTTCCAACTTTTTCGCCGGTGACGGAGTAAATCTGTTCCCATGAACCGGTGCCGGTATAGAGCTGACCCCATGACCTGCAAAGCGCCCAAGAAGCGTATACGGAGTCCTGCGTGCGGGGGTACAAGAGCGCCATTGACGGCACGCCTTTCCGCTGTGCCAGCGCGTAGCGGTGGACGGCCTCCGCCGCGAAACAAATATAAGAGTGTTTTATTATCCCGCAGCACTCCTGAAAAATATAGTCCCAAAGCTCGCTCGCCGCCTCAAATCCATAACAGGTGGTGTCAAAGGGGATAACCTCCGCGCAGTAAGCGGGGCGGAGCGGCCTGTAACCGATAGAAGCGTATCTCTCGTCCATCCGACGGTGGAAGTCGCCGCTCGACTTCTTTTTGAATTTTTTCCATGCTATGTATTCGGGGTTTTCATAGTTTTCGTAAAACCCCTCCCAATCTTCGGGGTAGGGCAGGTCAAAACCCGTCTCTTCCTTAAACTTTTTGCGGCAATACTCGCAGGCGCAGGCGTTGCCGCCGCCAAACCACTGCACATCGTCGTTCATCATGCCGTCAACGCCGGCTTTTTCAATGATATTCCTGACATGACCCCAATAAGCCTTTTCATAGGCGGGATGGTTGAAACAGTGGGCGTTCCCGTTGTAGTGGCGGAATATCCAATCCATGTTTTTCCCTTCGGTATGGATATATGAAGAAAGGCAGGGTTTTCCGGTAGACCCGTCAATCTGGGCAAAAGAGTCAAGGTTCTCCCCGCCTAACACGGGGTTTGACTGCGAAGTGACGGGGAAATTTAAAAACCCGACAAAATCCCCGCGGGTCTCGCGCTTTTTCCAAAAATCTTCCTCAAGCGGCTTGTAGGTCAGGTGGCTTGAGTGATGCTCGATGACTTTGATCCCAATTTTATGAAAAGCCTTTGTGAGCCGGGTTATAAAGTCTTCGATATCGCTCCAGTACGCCCAAAAGGAAAACCGAAAATGCGCGCCGAACAGTATCACCGCGGTTATCCCCGCCTCGGAGTAGCGCTTCGCCGTTTCCTCAAGGTCTTTTTGGGAAAGCTCATACACCGCTTTGCCGGTATAGTGGTACCAGCCGAATCTCTCTTCCCAAGGGCTTGGAGTTTGTTTTGTTTCGGTTGTGGGGGACATAAAAACCTCCTTGTTTTAAGCGTTAATGTTTTTATAAACTAAAAATTAATAACTTCTTTTGTCTCAAAACAGTCGTTTTCAATCGAACAGCCGCCGCATTTGGTGCAGCCCTCTTGGCGGCGCGGCGCGAGGTCATATTCGCGGAGCAGCCCGCCTAAAATTTCGCTCATGTAAATGAGGTCTTCGGGGGAGCAGGCGGGGGATTCCGCAAGCCCGCAGGTGTCCACCGGCCGAAACGGCATAATGGTGGGGAACACGCCGAGCTTTGCCATAATCTCGCATTCGCGGATAATATCCTCTTTCGGCTGTATTCCGGCGATAAGCACGCTTGACACCTGCCCCCAGCCGAAAAGCTCCACCGCCCTTTCAAACGCCTTGTAATACTGCGGCCTTGTAATGGCGGATTTCCCCGGGCAAACCTTGGCGCGGAGCGACTCGTCGGCAATTTCAAGGTTCATAATAATGGCGTTAAGGCCGGCGTTCTTTAAATCGTCTATCAGCGACAAATCCGACGGCGGCGCCAGCTCAATGGCGATGGGGGTGTCCGAAAAAGCCCTTATTTTTGTAACAAGGCTTATCCAATAGCGCGCCATGTTGTCGGGGGAAAAATATGTCCCGCCGGAAAAGTTAAGGGTAAATCCGGGGGTTTTTTTAAGCAGTTTTTCAATTGATTCGGCAAGATAATCGGCGTCGATAGGCTTGATATCTTTCCGCTCAAGCGAACAAAACGCGCATTTTTGGGACGGCAGGTCAAAGCAGCAGGAGGTGGACGGCCAAATATTTATGGTTTTTTCGGCGTGAAGCCGCGCGATATTGTCAAGGATCGTGCCTGTCTTCGGCAGGTTGCCAAAAAAGTTAACTATAACCTCTTTGCCAAATGCCTCTATAAAATATAAACCGCCTCTGTAAAAAAGCGTGTAGGGGGAGTTTAAGGTAAATTTTTCATTTGTGGATACACAAAGGTTAGAGCCTAATATATTAAGGTTCGCGGCGTCGATAAAGCCTTTGTCAAAAAAATGCGGGTAGTCGCGCAGCAGCGCGGCTTTGGCGGCCGGAGAGGCCCTCAGCCCCCGGCAAAGGAGGTTCGCTTTAAGGAGAATAAGTTCATTTCGTTTCATTTTTGGTGTTAATGTTAAATTTCATTAAAAGTGGGGAGCATGTTTCGCCGCGCTGAGGGCAGTCAAGGCATTCGCGCATGAGAAAAGAGTTATCTTCTGTGGCAACAGCGCCGTTTTTAATAAAAAAGTCTTTTGCTTTTGTAACAAAAAACAGCTCTGTTATCCCTCTTTCCGCCGCTGATTCAAGAGCAAGCCTTAGCAGGGAAGAGGCGATTTTATTGCGCCTAAACTCAGCCTCGACCGCGATATAGTCAAGCACAAAGATATTTTTTCGTTTCCTCACGGTGACCCCGCCTATAAGACTTCTGTTATATTCGGCTTTAAAGCTAAAGACATGAACCGATCTTTCGCCTGTTTCAAGGGCGTTTTTCGCGTAGAAAAGGTTAAGAGCCAAATCAAAAGCCGACGGCGAATAAACAACTTCCACTTTTTAGTTTTATTTTGCTTTAACCCGCCCGTCACCTGTTATGGGTAAAAGTCTGATAATTAAAGCAATAATAAGTTAACCGACCTTTCAGTAATTTTATAACTCATTATATGACGGTTAGATTTTATTGTCAAGGAAACAAGTTTGTTTAAACAATTAAATATTTGTAGGTTTATCTTTAAAAATCAAAAGCCCTTGAAATAGGCTTTTAAAGTATTATTTTTGCGTTTGTTGCAAATGCAACAGAAATATTGTAAAAATAAGGGTAGAATAAGCCTGCGCGGATAAAAATTACCGCGCGCGTTAAAATTTCAAACAGGCAAAGGCAAAAAAGGCGGGGCTATCCCGCCGCCCGGCGGCCTTTGCGGAAAGGTTAATATTCCAATGAAAAAGCTAAACCCGGCAAGATATTTGTCAATTCTCCTCGGAGTATTTCTTGTTGCCGCGATTCTTGTTTTCTCGCTTTCTTCCTGCTCCGGCGGGAACGACGAAAGCGCCCCGGAGAGCGACTCAAGCAAAACCGAAACGGCGTTAACAGTTAAAGTAGCGGGGCTAAAGGGACCCACTTCCATAGGACTTGTCAAGTTAATGGAAGAAAACGAAAACAAAACTTCAAAAAACAGCTATAAATTCACCATAGCGGGTTCCGCCGACGAGATAACCCCAAAGTTTATCAAGGGTGACTTTGATATCGCTGCCATCCCGGCAAACCTCGCCGCCGTGCTGTATAACAACACCGAGGGGCAAATAAAGGTTATCGCCATAAACACTCTCGGTGTGCTTTATATCGTGTCAAAGAGCGTGGAAATAAACTCGCTCGAAGACCTCAAAGGCAAGACAATTTACGCCACCGGCAAGGGTTCCACCCCCGAATACGGGCTTAAATATTTGCTTGAGCAAAACAATATTTCCCCTGAAAGCGACCTTACGATAGAGTGGAAATCCGAGCCCACAGAAGCGGTTGCGCTGCTTTCGGCTCAGGAGACGGGTATCGCCATGCTCCCGCAGCCCTATGTGACGGTGGCGCAAAACGCCGTCGAGGGGCTGGAAATCGCCATAAACCTCAACGACGAGTGGAACAAGCTTGACAACGGCAGCAGCTTTATAACCAGCGTGGTGGCGGTGAGGGCTGACTTCGCAGAGAAAAACCCGCAGGCGGTGGCGGATTTTATCGCTGAAGCGTCGGCGTCCGCGTCTTTTGTCGCGGCGAATGTTGACGACGGAGCTTTTTTGGTTGACAAATACAATATAGTCGCGGAGGCTATCGCCAAAAAGGCAATTCCCTACTGCAATCTCACGTTTATCACGGGCGGGGAAATGAAGGATTCGCTGTCGGGCTATTTGCGCATCCTCTATGAGCAAAACCCCGCGTCTGTCGGCGGCGCCCTCCCCGGCGACGGCTTTTACTATGGGTCGTAAACGGACAATTTTAAAAATAATCGCTGTTTTGTGCGCGGCGGCTTTCTGGGAGATTGCCGCCCTCGCCGTTAACAGCAAGCTCCTCCTCGCCTCGCCGGTAAAGGTCGCCCAAAGGCTGTTTGAGATTTTAAAAGGCGGCGGCTTTTTAAGTCCGGTTTGGTTTTCGTTTTCAAGAATAGTTTTCGGGTTTTTGTCCGCGCTGTTGTTGGGAACGCTGTTTGCCGCGCTCGCGGGGAAGTTTTTTATCGCCGAAGCGCTGTTTTGGCCGTATATGGTGACAATTAAGTCGGTGCCGGTGGCGTCTTTTATAGTGCTGGCGTTAATTTGGTTCAGCTCGTCGACGCTTTCGTCTTTTACCGCTTTTCTAATGGCGCTCCCCGTCATTTACACAAACGTGCTCTCGGGGATAAAAAGCATCGACGTCAAAATGACGCAGGCGGCGGATGTTTTCAGAACAAGCTGGTTAAGACGGCTTATTTATATTTGGCTGCCGGCCGTCAAGCCGTTTTTAATTTCGGGCTGTATGGTGGCGCTGGGGCTTTCGTGGAAAGCCGGAATAGCGGCGGAAATCATCGGCATACCCGAAGGCTCGCTCGGGGAGAGGCTGTACTACGCCAAAGTGTACTTAAACTCAGGGGATCTCCTCGCGTGGACGGTTGTTATCGTGATCTTGTCGGTGGCGTTTGAGAAACTGTTTGTGTTTTTATTAAAGCAAGCTTTTAAAACGGTTGAAAAACACGCTTGAGGGACTGCGGTAAAACTGTTTGGCGTTTGGCAAGCACAAATTAAAGCAAAGGAAAGCTTATGAATAAACCCCAAGAACAAATAACTAACGACAATCGCATAAGCCTTAAAAACATTAGCAAGAGCTTTGGGGAAAAAGCAGTGTTAAAAAACTTTTCCCGCGACTTTAAAAAAGGGGAGTTCTCGTCGGTCATGGGGGTTTCCGGGAGCGGGAAAACAACCCTTGTAAATATTATTTTAGGCATTGAAACCCCGGACGAGGGCAGTCTTTCGGGCGTTCCGGAAAAGCTTTCGGCGGTTTTTCAGGAAAACAGGCTGTCAGAAAACTTCAGCGGTATTTCAAACGTAAAACTTTCTTCGGGCGGGCGGCTTAAGAGACGGGAAATCGAAGAGCTTCTCGCCTCTCTTGGGCTTGACGGCGAGGTAAAAAAGCCGGTCTCGCGCTTTTCGGGGGGAATGAAGCGGCGAGTGGCGATTGCCCGGGCGCTTGCCGCGGATTATGACCTTTTAGTGCTTGACGAGCCCTTTAAAGAGCTTGACAAAGCCACAAAAACGCTGGTTATGGAAACCGTAAAACAAAAAACCGCCGGAAAAACCGTAATCCTTGTCACCCACAGCAGGAGCGAGGCGGAGTTTTTCGGCGGGGATATTATTGAAATTAACTAAAGTTGCGGAAATATTTAAAATAAAATATTGAAAAAACCTCCGCCCGGTGATATAATAAAACTTAGAAAAGTTTAACATAACAAGCATTCAAAGGATACTTAAATGAGCGTACATTCTAAGGCTGCGAGGGCGTATTTTGAAGAGGGGTATAGCTGCTCCCAAGCGGTTTTTTTGGCTTTTACCGACGTTACGGGTCTTGACAGGGAAACCTCACTTCGGATTTCCTCGTCGTTCGGGGGCGGAATGGGGAGGCTAAGAGAAGTCTGCGGGGCGCTGGCGGCGGCTTTTATGGCGCTGGGCGCGGCGGAGGGCTACACAGACCCGAAAGATACCGCGGCAAAGACTTATCACTACGAAAGAGTGCAGGAGTTAGGGCTTAGCTTTAAGCGCCGCTACGGCACGCTGCTCTGCCGCGAACTGCTTGAGCTTGAGGTTGTCCACGACCTGCCGGAGCCCGAGGAGAGAACAAAAGAGTATTATAAAAAAAGAAAATGCGGCGACTATGTGGAGCACGCCGCGGAACTTCTTGATAAGTGCCTTGGAATTGGAGAGAGCAAATGATTATCGCGGGGCTGCAAAAGCTGACGCTGCTCGACTACCCGGGGAAAGTCGCCTGCACGGTTTTTACGCCGGGGTGTAACCTTCGCTGCCCGTATTGCCACAACGCAACTTTCGCGCTGGGGAAAGGCGGGGGGGAAATAACGCTCGATGAGTTTTTCGCGTTCCTAAAAAAAAGAGAATCCGTTCTTGACGGTGTGTGCGTCACCGGCGGCGAACCGCTGATGCAAAAAGACTTGGAACGGTTTTTGAAAGATATTAAAAACTTAGGGCTTCTTGTAAAGCTTGACACAAACGGGTTTTACCCGCAAAAGCTCGCCCGCCTTATTGAGGGTGGGGCGGTGGATTATATCGCCATGGATATTAAAGCCCCGGCGGAAAAATACCCTGAAGTCACCGGAGCCGAAGATGCCGACGTCGGTCTTGTTAAAGAAAGCGTTAAAATTATTTTGGGTTCCGGGGTAAAGTATGAGTTCCGCACCACGGCGGTAAAAGAGCTGCTAAACCCGGAGGATTTTTATGACATGGCAAAGCTAATTGACGGCGCGGGCGCGTATTTTATTCAAAACTTTGTGGATTCGGGGGATATTATAAAGGAAAATCTTCACCCTTTTTCAAAGGAAGAGCTTGGCGAGGCAAAGAAATTCGCTGAAAAAGTACTCCCTTTTGTGTCGCTCCGCGGAGTGTAACGCTTCAATATTTAGTATGTTATTAAAAAAAATCACCAAAATTGCACAATATATTGTAAACGCCTATTGACAAGGCGTTTTTTATATGCTATTATTACCCTTACCAATAAGACATGAAAAAAGTTATCAGATATTGGGTTTTAAACAACAATAGAAAAGCAAAAAATAAAACCGGGGAGAGCGAAAATGTATCAGGTTGTAAAAAGGGACGGGAAAATCGCGGAGTTTAATATTTCAAAAATAGCCCACGCGATAAGCCTTGCGTTTGACGCGAAACAAAAGCAGTATAACGCCGATATTATTGATTTTTTAGCGCTGAAGGTTACCAGCGATTTTGAGCCGAAAATAAAAGACGGCAAGATTCAGGTTGAGGATATTCAGGACAGCGTTGAAACCGTGCTTATAAAAGCGGGTTACGACGACATTGCCAAAGCGTATATACTTTACCGCAAACAGCGCGAAAAAATAAGAAACCTAAGCTCAACTTTTCTTGATTACAAAGAGCTGGTCAATAGTTATGTCAACTCAAAAGACTGGCGGGTCAAGGAAAACTCAACCGTCACTTATTCCGTCGGCGGGCTTATTCTCTCAAACTCCGGCGCGATAACGGCTAACTACTGGCTTTCGGAAATTTATGACACCGAAATCGCCGCCGCCCACCGCGAGGGGGACATCCATCTGCATGACCTGTCGATGCTGACGGGTTATTGCGCCGGCTGGTCGTTAAAACAGCTTATTCAGGAGGGCCTTGGGGGGGTTCCCGGCAAGATAACCTCTGCGCCGGCGAGCCACCTCGCCACGCTTTGCAACCAGATGGTCAACTTTTTGGGGATAATGCAAAACGAATGGGCGGGCGCTCAGGCTTTCTCCTCGTTTGACACCTATCTCGCCCCCTTTGTAAAGGCGGACAACCTTTCTTATGACCAAGTGAAAAAGGCCATCGAGTCGTTTATTTACGGCGTGAACACCCCCTCGCGCTGGGGAACACAGGCGCCGTTTTCAAACATCACCCTTGACTGGACTATCCCCCCCGACCTCGCCGAGCTTAACTGTATCGTGGGCGGAAAAGAACTCGATTTCCGCTATAAAGACTGCAAAAAAGAAATGGATATGATAAACAAGGCGTTTATTGAAATAATGATAGAGGGCGACGCCAACGGCAGGGGCTTTCAAT
>Ga0265294_10001578_pt1 | contig 30701 bp, 35 predicted proteins | sample MunlanPumphouse3_FD_192504 | JGI IMG/M metagenome (GOLD analysis project Ga0265294, IMG submission 192504) | Groundwater microbial communities from a municipal landfill in Southern Ontario, Canada - Pumphouse #3 | ecosystem: Environmental > Aquatic > Deep subsurface > Groundwater | place...
TTGTGAAGTTTTTGGTAAAAGAGCTATAGATTATATAGATTTAACTTCAAAGCAGAAAGAATCTGTATATAGCTCCGAGGAACTTTCGATATGGTCTAAAGAGGTTCTTAATAGGGCAAATTTCAAATGCGAGATTTGCGGAGATACAGCAACTGATGCACATCACATAGAACCTAAAAAACTTCAGCCTATGCTAGCTTTAGATCCTGACAATGGCTTGGCGCTTTGTAAAAGCTGCCATTATAAATATGGGCATTCTGGTGAATGTTCAACTGGAAATTTGGCAAATATTATTTGTAATTAAGGGAGGTGTTTATGAAGATAGCTTTGATTGGTTTGGGTTATTGGGGACCCAACTTGTTGAGGACTCTACATGATTTAAATGTTTTAGTGGCAGCATTTGACTCTGATAAAACCAAAATTGATAAATTTTCCTCGGAAATTTCATACAAAAATATTTTCTTTGGTACAGACTGGGAGTGTGCTCTTGGACGGGCTGATGTTTCAGGCATTGTTATAGCTACTCCTCCTAGTACACATTATACAATGGCTATGAGGGCTTTAGAGTGTGGTAAGCATGTTTTTATAGAGAAGCCCATGACATTGAATTTAAATGAGGCTAAAGAAATAAATAATCTGGCCGCCAAAAAAAATCTTAAAGTTTTGGTTGGTCATATATTTTTGTATAGCCCAGAAATATTGAAATTAAAAGATATAGTTTGGAGTGAAGAATTTGGAAAAATTCAATATATGTATACCCGTAGATTGAATTTAGGTAAAATTCAAAGTCCAGCTACCGTTATAGATGACCTTGCACCGCATGATATAAGCATTTTTGATTTTATTTTAGGCTGTTCTTGTCAATCCGCACAAGTTACAGCTAAAGCACATGTGTTGAATACACCCGATGTTGCATTTGTGAATTTAATGTATGACGATGTTTTATGTCATATGCATTTGAGTTGGTTAGATCCATTAAAAGTTAGGGATACGGTTGTTGTTGGTACTAAACAAATGGTAGTGTGCGATTCTATGAACAAAAGAATAACTCTTTATAATAAAGGGGTTGATTTAGACATTATTGAAGACAACATGACTTCTTTTGGCAGTCACTTACTTTCATATAGATATGGTGATGAGATTTCTCCCTATATTCAAGTTGTAGAGCCCATGAAATCAGAATGTAAAGATTTTATAAATTGTATAGCTACTGGAAAATCTCCAACAGCAGACGGGGCATTAGGAGAAAGGGTTGTTGAGGTGTTAGAGTGTATGAGAATGTCTTTAGAAAGGGGTGGAGAATGGGTAAAAATGTAATTTCAGCTAATTTAATAACCCATCAATGTGTTGTTCTTGATTTCTGTGTAGAGTCCACTATAAGGTGTATGTTAGACTTTTGTGATGATATATACATAAATGATGGCAATAGTACCGATGGTACCCAAGACATTCTTTTTTCTTTACAAAATGAGTATGGTAAAGATAGAGTTAAGATTTTTGTAAAGGATTGGAAGCATGATAGAAAGATGTGGGCGGAAGAAAAGAATTTTATACTTGACAAAGTACCTATTAATAATTATGTTTTATGTATAGATGCTGATGAGCTTCTTCATGAAATAGATATCCAAAAAGTACGAGAATTGGTTGATTATAATCATAATGCTATTTCTTTCGATGTAATTCACTTTTATGGTCGTCCAACACATTTTATTAGCGGACCTAATTGGTATAAGAGGCATACTAGATTGTGGAAAAGAAATACTGGTATAAGAATCATTCATAGGGATAAAGGATGTGCTGATGATGTATTATGGCCGGACGGTTTTCCGGCTCATTTAGGAAGGCATTATGTTTCCGATGTAATTATTTATCATTACGGTAATTGCAGACATCCTATGGCCCTTGGCATGAAAGCTAAAAAAGCTGATGATCTTTATCAATATAGTAAAGACTACGAAGGCGGTAAACTAGCCGAACCTAGATCGTTTTCTTATGCCTTTGATAAAGTTGGAGCAAAAGAGTTTAAAGGCAGCCACCCTAAATATATAAAAAATTGGTATGAAAAACACAAAGACCAACCTACTGAATATATTGTTGATGGTACTGAATTGAAAAAACTTTGGTGTTTTGAGGAGAGATAAAATGAGAATAGTGGTTGGTATACCAGTTTTTAATGAGATGTTTTTTATTGATCAAAGTGTATCTAATGCTGTTTTTATGGGGTACGATAAAGTTGTTTATTTAGACGATGGAAGTACGGATGGTACATATGAGAAACTTTTAGAGTATTCTAATAAATATGAATCAGTAGAAGTTTTTAGTAATGATAAGAATAGTATATTAAGTAAAGGTACTAATAGATGGAAGGTTTTAGCCGAACACTGTAGGCAATTTGATCCAGATTGGATTATGGTTCGTGCTGCAGACCAAACTTTTTCTGTATCATCCAAGTTATTATTAAGAAATAGATTAGAGGAAATATACTTGAAGAAGAATGCACATATGGTTAGTTTTCCAGTTGTTCATTTTTGGAGATCTCCATGGTGGTATAGGATAGATGGTTATTGGGGGAATTCTGCTAAAAATCATGTGAGCAACTCATGTTGGCGAAATGATTGTGGTTGGGAATTTACTGGAGAATTCAAAGTATCTGGTATGCATAGGGGTGTGCATCATCCTAATAATTTTAAAACAAAATATGGGGCTATAGGTATAAATTATAATTTTCATAAGTATCCTTTTCCTATTTCTGTTTTACATTATGGTATGTCATCTAATGAATTACTAGAGAAAAAACTTGATCATCAATTAAATATGTCATTATTGTCTAAAAACAATAATTTTTTAATACCTGCAAATAAAATGCCTCATCCTAGTTCCTGGAATAATCACAATGGTTATAAAATTGCATATGAAAAAGGTATGATACTTGAAAAGGCACACTCTGACTGGTTCGATATACCAATACCAAATGTGGACAAGCCAAAAGTGGTATCTATGTATAACACAATTAAGAAATATAATGCTGCAAGAGCTAAAGAATATGCCAAAATATACGGAGAATAAAATGTTTAAAGTACACCCCACAGCGGTTGTTGAAACATACGATATTGGAGAAGGAACATATATAGGTCCTTTCACTTATATTTCAAGTAGAGTAAAAATAGGGAAGAATTGTAAAATTTATGGGGCATCTATTGGACTACCTGGGGAGCATCCCAATGGGGCAGAAGACAAGGGCGGCATAGTAGAAATATATGATAATGTTGAGATTAGAGAATATGTTACAATAAATGCTCCGTTGTTTACAGATAGAACAACATTAGAAAATGGTTGTTATCTTATGGCAAAGTCACATGTAGGACATGATGCATGGCTTAAAGAACGTGTAGTGCTCCATACGGGCTCTATTATAGGTGGGCACTCAATCATAGGTAAGTATTGTTACATGGGCTTAAATTGCTCTACACACCCATTTGCGGTACTTGGAGATTATTGTATCGTAGGTGCTAATGGTGTTTATAAGGGGGAGTCCCCCGCAGCGATAGTTTGGGCCGGTGTTCCTGCTAAGCCCATTAAAGTAAATATGGTTGGTTTAGACAGGCATGCAGGTGCAAAGGAAAAAGTTATTTTAGTAAGTTCAGCTGAAGAGTTTTTGTTAGAGTTTTCAAATAATAATTTATAATAAAACAATAAGGTAATAATTATGAACATAGAACTTTCAGATGTTAATTATGGAGAAAATGTAATAGTTTTTACTGGTAGTGTTATTGGAAGACCCCCAATGGCACCTATGGGTAAAACTGAAATAGACTATTCTAAACTACCTAATTTGCCCGTAAATATTGGCGACAATACAATCATTGGTGCTAATGTGGTTGTTTACAATAATGTAAGTATTGGTAAAAACTGTCTTATTGGGGATGGGGTTTATATAAGAGAGGGTGTAGTTATAGAAGATAATTGCATTATAGGTATAGGTTGTAAAGTTGGTGCTAGAACTAAAGTTGGTGAAGGTACTAGAGTCATGGACTTAACAAATGTGGCTAGCGATGCTATATTAGAGGAAAATGTTTTTATTGGGCCTGGGGTTATGATGGGAAACGATAATAGCATGGGGAGGTACAAAGATGGGCTTGGTGGTTTAGGATTTAAAGGTCCGTATATAAAGTCTTGGGCTACTATTGGTATGAATGCTAGTTTATTGCCGGCCGTTGTTATAGGAACAGATTCTATTGTTGGTGCTAATTCTGTAGTTACTAAAGATGTAGATGATTTTTCTATAGTTATGGGTGTTCCAGCACAGTTTATAAGAAGGTTAAAAGATGAGGAATTAAGATGCAAACAGGTTTAAATTGTATAATTTCAAATAAATCTGTAATAGAGAGTGATGTTATTATGGGACACAATAATATTATAGAAGATGGTGTTTATATAAATAACAATGTTAATATAGGAAATAATAATATTATTAAAAAAGGTACCATAATAAAATCGAACACAAATATAGAGCACTTTGTTCTTTTAAAGGATAATACATCTATAGGTTTTAATTGTTATATAGATAGTTATGTCAGGTCTTCTGGTGATAATTTTATTGGTAATAATTGTATTTTGCGCTTTGGTAGTACTATAGCCAGAAAAGTTTTTATTGAAGATGATGTGTTTATATCTCCAAATGTCATGACTATATATAGTACACACAAAGGTGAAAATTCAAAAAGGACTTATATAAAAAAGGGGGCTTTTATTGGAACTGCTGCTGTAATAGGCCCCGGCATCATTATAGAAGAGGGTGTGGTTATAGGTTCTCAAGCATATATTGCTAAAGACTGTATAACAAAGAATGGTATATATATAGGTATTCCAGCCAAATTTTTAAAAATTAAAGGGTAATAATATGAAGGTGCTTTTTGTAACTCATAAAGTTCAGGTACCTGTTATTCAACATATATTAGATTTATTTGAGAATAACGGTATAAAAACTGTATTAGAAATAGTTCCTGAAGCACTTAAAGCATCTCCTTGGAAGGATGTTTGGGGGAAATTTAAAACTAAACAATTTTATGATAAAACAAACAAGGCTTGTTATGATTATATTATTAGTAACACACACTCATCTTATATTCCGCAGTTTTTTGAAAATGTTAAGCCAAAAATTGGTTTTATAGACATAGAACATGATTTATTTAGTTTTGTACCTGAATACGGTATAAAAGAAACAACTATATTTACTTTTCATGATAAGCATTATGAATTTTGTCTTCATGAAGAAATAAATGCTGTTAGATGTAAATGGCCCCTCTTAAATGTTACTACTCCAAAAACTACATTTAGTGCTATAGATAAGTGGGAAGATGCTATATTTATAGGATCTTATTTGTTTAATAAAGATAAAGACTATACTTTGCCGGTATTTAAAACAATATGGCATAAAAAATATCGGGATGATGACTTTACATTTAAAGATATGGGAGTATTACCAACTGAATTTTGTGGTCCTATAGGAACTAAACTTTGTGCAGAGCACTGTAATTTTTTTATTACTTTAAACAGTAGTTGTTTTGTTGAAGCACTTTTGTTAGGCTGTTTACCAATTATATTACCTGATTATATAATAGATGAGAAGATCTATTCTGAGGTTCTTTCTGAAGTCACTATTAAGAATGGACCGTCGTTCATAGAAAATATATTAGCTGTTACAACAACAAATTTATCAGAAAAGCTCTCTATTTTGAGATTTGACCAAAATTTGTTTAAAGAAACCATACAAAGTATGCTTAACAATTGGGTAAAAGATGATTATTATACACTGCCAGATGCTTCTAAAGCCCTTTTAGATTTTATTACAGGGGGATGTTAATGTTATACGAGATAGTACCTATAACTATGCTTAAACCGCTCGAAAAGGTTTTTCCCTGTCATTTAAAAAATTTAGAAAAAATGATAGATAATGATGGGTTTTTGTTGAAGGCTTTAATTGTTGATAAAAAAACCGGTATTATTCTTGAGGGTAATCATAGATATGCGTATCTTTTAAAAAAGGGTTTTATTGAAGTACCTGTTCATTTTGTTAACTATAATGACGAAAATATTAGGGTTGGAGCAAAATTAAAGCATAGGTTTCTCATAGAGGGCACTTTAAAATTGAGCAAAAAGGTTTGTATTGATAGAGGGTTAAGTGGCGATCTTTTTCCCCCAAGAACTACTAGGCATTTTTTCACATTTAGAAAAAGGGATATAAACCTTGATTTGAACTTTCTTAAATATGGCCCCCCTGTAGATGTTTCACATCTTATAGCTGATGTTGATATTTCAGAAGAGATTGCAAATAATGAGTGTTATGTCAAGGAAATTGATGAGGAGTTAAGTGTGATAATTAGTTATTTGGATGAAGTATACCAAACAAGATGTTATTTATTAGAGCAGATAGAATTGATGGATTTAATGCGAGAAACCGTGTTTTTTCCGGGTAAATTTCATCCACCTCATATAGGCCAGATACAAACAATATTAAAATTAATCCCTAAATATAAAAAAGTTATTGTGGGGGTTAGTGAACACATGCCTGATGATGCTATAACTACTCCAACTGAAATACTGAATGCTCTTAAAGATTTATTTAAACCGTTTAATAATGTAGAAGTTTGTATAATAAAAGGTATTTTGGTAGAGAAAAAAGATACGGAGGGCTTGCCTTACTTTGATGTTCTGTTGTCAGGAAATCCAGATGTTTTAGATTGGGCAAAAAAATTAAATGTAAGGTGTGATTACATAGATAGATCGTTTGGGGCTTTATGTAGTGGTACACAAGTTAGGAAATTTATAAATGTATGATGAATATAAAGTAGCAAAAGAATTTTGGACTAATTTAAGTAATTATCCAAATTACCCAAATACATTAAGACGTAGATTAATTGATACTAATTATGTGGTATCAAAAGTTTATAACTCTTTAGCAGTAGTAGATTTGGGGTGTGGTGATGGGTCATTGTTATTGTCTTTGAGGGAATTTACAAAGATAATTGATTTTTACGGGTTTGACTTGTCTGAAAGACTTATAAATAATTTAATTTGTAAATGGGGGACTTGGCCTGGATTACATGCACATGTAGTAAATTTAACAGAATTAACTTATCTACCTAAAGTAGAGTTTGTATTATCCATGGGCTCTTTTCCATATATTTTTGACGATAATGATCTTATTAACTTATTAAAAATCATTGATTGTAACAATCTTATTGCTAGAGCTCCATGTACTCTGAAAGCTCAAGATGAATTGATCAATAAATTTTCAAATGATTTATGTGCTAATTATGCTGCTAAATACAGAACTGTAGATAGTTATAAAAGTATATTTATGAGTCATTTTGATAAAGTTGATGTTAGTAGAGCATATCCAGATAAGATAGAAAGTAAATATGGAACTAAACACTTTTTTTTCGATTGTAAAATGCAGCGGCATTAAAATAGGAGATTTAATATGATAAATATTTTTGATTTAAAAAAGCAGTATGAAGGAGTAGCTTTTTCATCTTTTATGAAGATTAGAGAACTAATTATGAATGGTCAGTTTGTGGGTGGTGAAGCATTAGATGAGTTTGAAGAAAATTTTGCTAATTACAATAAAGTAAAGCACTGTGTTGGTGTGGGTTCTGGTACTGATGCTTTAATTTTAGCTCTTAAATCGCTTGGAGTTGGTCCAGGTGACGAGGTCATTGTTCCAGCTAATACTTATGTTGCTACTCCGTTTGCTGTGTCTCATGTTGGGGCTACACCAGTTTTTGTAGATGTGGATTCAACATTATACAATGTAAGTGTGGACGATATCAGAGGGGCAGTTACTAAAAAGACAAAAGCTGTAATTATAGTTCATCTTTATGGTAACCCAGTTGATGTTTTACCTATTTTAAATTTTACTTCTAAAAATAATTTATATCTTATAGAAGATTGTGCTCAAGCCGCCGGTGCGGAAATAAACGGTAATAAGGTTGGTTCTTTTGGTGACGCTTCTTGCTTCTCTTTTTATCCAACTAAAAATCTTGGTGGAATAGGGCAAGGGGGTGCGGTGCTGACAGATAATGATGCCGTGGCTAAAAAAGTTAGAGAATATGGTAATGTTGGAAGAAAAACAGGTTCATGGTATGAGTATGATGTTATTGGCTATAACTCAAGATTAGATTCTATTAATGCTGTATTTTTAAACGAGTGTTTGTTTCACTTGGATGAATGGAATGATAGAAGAATTGAGTTGGCAAATATTTATTATAATTTGCTCAATGCTGGTGTTCCCTTTTCTCAACCAAGAGGCAAACATGTTTATCATTTGTTTGAATATAAATGTAAGTCTAAAGAAGATAGAAACAAGCTTATAGAATATTTAAAGCTGCATAATGTAGGTACAGGTTTACATTACCCTATACCTTGCCATAAACAACCTGTTTATAAAGATTTAGGTTATGAATTACCTGTTTCTGAAAGTTTATCTGATGTATTACTTTCAATACCCATGAATCCAATGCTTACTGAAAATGCTGTAGATTATATTGCTAGAAGAATCAATCAATTTCGAGGGGAATAATAATGATAGATTTATCTGATATTAAAGTCATAGCCAGTGAGATTGATGGTGTTGTTACAGAGCATCTTTCTCCTATAGATGAGTTGGGTAATGTACTTTTTAAGCAATATTATATGAAGGATTTTGAAGCAATTAATGAAATAAAAAAACATTATACATTTGTTTTTATTTCAAAGGAACAGGCTATAAATTATAGTTTATGTAGAAGAAAAAACATACCCTTTTTTTGGAGTCAAAATGGGGATAAAAAAGATGCATTTGTAAAGATGTTAAGAAGATATTCAGTTACACCGGAGAATGTTTTGTATTTAGGTAATAGTTATTCTGATACAGAATTAATGGTTATGTCACAGATATCTGTTTGTCCCGCAGATTCAGTATTTGAGATTAAAAGTGTATCAGATATTGTTTTAGAAAGTCCTGGTGGTTATGGAGTATTATGTGAGCTTTTTCATGTATTAAAGAAAAATATGAGTGAAATTTTCTAATAAAGGTACTTTAATTTATGTCCGATTCTTTGAGTATAAATTCAAACTATATTTTTAAAAAATTAGATCATGAAATTTATGTTTATGATAAATTAGGTAATAATTTAGGTAATTTGTCGGCGGTTATTTCTTCAGAGGCCCCTTGGCTAAATACAACTAAAAGTGGTGTAGCAGTTCCTTACGCCAAAAGAATAAAATTAACTCTCGACGGCTCCAAAATCGAAGAAGATTTAACTGATTTCCCAGTTTTGGTTAAGTTGAGTGACGAGTCCGGTATTTTGAATACTGATGTTACTGATGTTTTCAATGATTTAGACACAGGACTTCATGTAGATCCATATACAAAACTTCTTCTTCACATGGACGATGAGGGTTTAACTGATAGTTCCCCCGCGCCAAAAGCAGTCACTAAATATGGTAATGTTACTAGATCTTCTACTCAAAGTAAGTTTGGCGGTTATAGTGCTTATTTTGATGGTAGTGGTGATTATCTTGAAATGAGTGATAGTGCTGATTTTGCTTTTGGTGGTGTTGATTTCACAATAGATGTTTGGGCATGCCCTACTTATTGGCCAGGTACAGGGTGGCCTGCTATTATTGGTCAGAGAACATCTTATTCCAATAATAATAGTTTTTCTATTGCTTTTAGTTGTACTGGAACATCATTGCTTGTTCAGTATTCCTTTAACGGTTCTACTATTACAGATATGACAGGGTCATTCACATTTTCTTTATACACTTGGTATCATATTGCCTTTATTAGATCTGCTACAAACCTCATTCTCTGTGTGAATGGTAATGTTATAAAAACTCAAGCTATTTCTGGTTCGTTGTATGATAGTTCGGCCCCTATTAAAGTCGGTGCATTTGATGGTGGAACTCCTTGGCCAGGAAGTTATTTTTCAGGATACATAGATGAACTTCGTGTTTCCAAAGGTATCGCCCGCTGGACTTCTAATTTCACTCCACCAAATCAAGCCTATTACACTGCTATAAACGATGCTAAAAAATTAGCCATCACCTCTTCTGACGGTGAAACTCAACAATATGTAGAAGTTGAATCCTGGGATGCCACCAATAAAGAAGCCTGGCTCTGGACTAAATGCCCCACCCTCGCCAGCGGAGTAAATACAGACCTTTATCTTTATTATGATAAAGATGCCGCTGATAATGATACTTATGTTGGTGAAGCTGGGTCAACTGCAGCTAGTAATGTTTGGGATTATAATTTTGTAGGTGTTTGGCACATGAGTCAAAGTCCCAATGGTGATGCTACAAATGCTATAAAGGATTCGACTACTAATGCTAATCACTTAACACCAGTAGGAAGCATGACAGATGCTGATCTTGTTGATGCTTCTCCGGGGAAGGGGATAGAGTTCGATGGAAGTAATGACCGAGCAGATAAGTCTTCTGCTGCTGCACTACCATCTAGTACTTTGACTTATGAGATAGTTGCTGTGGCAGAGCCATTAGCGGCGGTCCCCTCTACAGGCATGGCTGTCGTTAATAGTAGTTCAGCTTCTAATTTTATTTCGCTTCAGGCATATAATGGGCATGTAAGATCGGTTCAGGATGGGGTATTAACACTTTCCGGAACGACATTACTTGCTGAGGGGGTCACTTTTTATGCTGCATTTACTAGGTTGGCGGATGATGAAAGATATATTTTTACCAATGGAGGCAATAAAACAGGTAATACAGTATCAATGGCATATCCTTCAAGTACTGATAGAATTTCAGTAGGCGGGGCGGGAGATCTGACTACTTCTTATTTCCCCGGTGTTATAACTGAAGTTAGAATTTCAGATGTTGTTAGGTCAGATGCTTGGATAAAATCCACCTATTATTCTAACTGGGATGATTTAGTTTATTTTTATTCTCCGGCTATAGCCCCGACCTATGTTTTTGAGGGGGTAGTTTCTTACAATGAGGCTACCTTGTCGGGTGTTCAAGTTAGACTGTATAGGCGTTCTACAGGTGAATTAATTGATAGTTCTTCTACTAGTGCTAGTGGTACTTTTTACTTATCAACCCCCTTTGACTCAGAAGATCATTATGTTATAGCATTACGGGATTATTCAAGTATAAATGCTATTATAGCTGATTGGGTAAACTCTTCAAATGAATAGGGTATTTAAATGACAGCTTATGTAACCCCAAATCCTAAAAATATATTATTAAAATATTTTCCTGGGAGTTATTCTCCGCTTGGTTTTAAAAGTATAAGTTTAGATTTTTATTCAAGGAGTGTGTCTTCTTCGTCTTTAAACGCTTATATAAATGTAGCAACTTTTCCACCAGAAGAGTATGATGTTGTAAAAAAGTGTGAAAGATATATTATAGGATATGCTAGATATGGAGTTCAAGTACTAGAGGGTAAATGTACTTATAGTGCAGTTAGAAATCTGGTATCCACATTGATTCCGCAGCCTCCTTATACTTCAACAAGTGCTGATTTGCCTGGTTATTTAAAGGTTATAAAAGGCAGGGATTTTTCTGATTTGTTTGGGGGCATTAGGGGTTTCACATGGTTGGACCTTTCCTCTTTTATAAGGGGTGTTGAAGAAAGAAATTTAGGTGCAGCTATTGATACTCATTTACCAAAAGATATTCTTGCCTATGTTAAAGTTTTATCTCGTGATTATATTGAGCTGCCTTCTAATATTTACGGTTGGCAGACATCTGACTTGAGTGCTCATACTGGGGTTATGAGTTATTATAATCTTCCAGTATTAATAAGTCTAATACCGGGGGTTGACTTACCAGCATATTTAAAAGTTTGGCCTTCTGCTGGATTAATTTCTACTTTACATGGTTGGGGAGTAAATAATCTTGGTGTTTATATTAAGTCAGTTTATTTTTATAATTTAAATGCTTATATAGGCACTCATTTATGGTCTAATTTAAATGCTACGATTAAGGGTCTTGGTATAGAATCTGAAAGTTATTTACCAGCTAATGTGTTACCCATGCAGTATTCTTTATTACCAGCATATTTAGCTGCTACTTATTTAAGCAATTTAGGTGCTAATATTTTTGCCATCCCTTACAAGGCTCTTTCTGCCTCTCTTTTTGGCTGGGCAAAGACAGATTTACCTGCTTTTTTGAATGTGATTTCGTATCCATACAATTTATCAGCTTCGTTAAATGTTATGCATAATTTAAAAGATTTGGTAGCTGATATATATTCTAAAAGAGCTGTTAATATTTCAGGTAATTTACAAGCTATAATCGGGTCTTGGCAGGAAGCTGACTTATCTTCTTTTATAGAAGCGGTATCTGCTGGAATATTACATGCTAGTATAACTCCTATTATATATGCTAGTGTTCTTAATGCCTCTATTTATCCTAAAATGATAAGGCTTACTGGTATAATACCAGTATCTACAATGTCGCATAAAAATCTTTATGCCATGATAAATATGTCTTGTGTTTATTCAGATTCTTCATTCTTAAATGCTTATATAAGAACAGTTTTTAAGTCTGAATTAAGTGCTTCTATATTTGGAAATGTAATTCCTCAATTTAATAGTTGTTTAAGTGCTTCAGTTGGTTATACAGATAAGTTCATTACTGTAGATAAATTACCAATAAATGTACATATAAATTCAGATAAGTACATAACTGAAGACAAATTGCCGTTATACACATCAATATCAAAAGGTGTTCGTTATCTATCTTCTTATATAAAAGGTATATCTTTTTCTAAAAATTTGGCAGCAACAATTAATTCGATTAAAATAAAACCATACGAGTTTAAAAGTGCTAAAAGTAAAGAATTAATTCATGATTTAGATCGAGATGGAAAAGCTACATTATCCAAAGTAATAGAAATAACATTTAAGGATACTATTGATGAGTATGTTTATTCAAGTTCAGGTAACATTGTTTTTAAACCAAATGATACTTTGAATAAATGGTTAGTAAATGTAAAATCTTATTTACCAGAAAATAGGGCTTTGAACAGAAAAAGACTTTTATTTAAATCTGCAATTTTAAATGATATAAGGGGATTTAGGGATATAGATGAGGCGGTTAGAGGACTTATACATTATGTTACTGATGCCCCTTGTTCTAATTTATCTGCTAGTATAAACTTGACAATGAGAAGTATGAGTACTATAATAACAGCATATTTAAATCCTATTTATAAAAAACCAGGATATGAAAACCTTTCTTCTAGTATAACTTCAGAATATAGAAAAGTTGTTTTATTGTCAGATGATCATGAAGAAATTAATATAATATAATATTGACAAGTTGATTTTAATTGTTATATTATTGGCAATTAGGACGATGCTTGTTTTTTTTATTTTATATCCTTGAAAGGATTTATTATGGATTTTTGTATAGATACAAAGGAATTACAAAATATAGTAAAAGTTTTAGGTATTACAACCAAAGTTAATACCATAGATACTACAGGTAGAATTTTAATAGAGGCTGGTAATGACGGTTTTGTAAATTTTGTTTCAAACAATCTTTCGATTGGTTGTTCGATAAAAACCGATAAAGTTTCTGTAAATGAACCAGGTCGAGTTTCTATTGTTTATAGCAAAATTAAATCTTTTGTTACTTCCTTTAGACCGTGGGACGATATTTCGGGAGTTAAGGAATTTAATATACATTCTAATGATAAGAATGTTTTTATAAATGTGTTTAATGTACTAGATAATGGTAAATCTACAAAAGGCAAGCTTGTTTTAGATAATTTTGATAGTGATAGTATCAAGTCTCCTACCTTTAACGATCAACCTAACTTTGTTTTAAATTCTGAAATTTTTAAAGCAGCATTAAGCAAAGTATTATATTCGATAGAGCCGAATAATACTGTACAAGCACTTCAAGGTATGAATATAAACTTTAATGAAGAATATATAAGGTTTGTAGGAACTAATGGTAAAACTCTGTCTGAATATGAAGTTGCTAATACTGGTAATTTAAAAGAAGGTACTTTTATTTTAAAGTATGATTTTTTGATGGGATTAAGAAGAGCTATTAGTGAGGAGACCCAATTGTTTTTTGATATAGATGACCATATTATTAAAGTAAGCTTTAATAACACTGTTTTTTGGGGTAGAAAAATAGTGGGGCATGAATTTCCTACTTATAGAAAAGTTTTAGAGGATTTTAAGTATGAGGTTATAGTAGATAAAGAGGTATTTATTAGTAGTTTAAAACCAATGATAGATGTTCTTAATGGGGATGATTATAATAGGGTTACTATAGAAATTAAAAATGATACTTTAACATTTAAAAATGATGTTTCTAATTTTGTGTATGACTTAAATCTAGAATATGACGGAGATTTTGTTATAGATCTTAATGGTAATTATTTATTACAAACCATAGATGTTTTAAAAGATGATAAATTATTTGTTAGATTTTCAGATGAAAACGGTAGTTTTATTTTTGATTCATTTAATTTTAAAAACCAGAAATCTCTTATTCGCCCCATAAGAAGGAGAAAAGGTTAATGGATTATGCTGAAGCTCTTTACAAATTATTGGATGAAAAATATGCGCAGCAGTCATTATTTGAAACTTTTGATGATAAAAAAATTATCACAGCTTGTATAGACTACCTTCGTGTTAACGGCTATAGAGTTGTTAAAGCACCGAAGTGTTCGTATGAGATAAATAAACTTGACGATCTTATTGTTTTGTTCTATAATTTATTAGAATATAAATTTCCTGGAGTAGTTAGTAGATATATAAATTTCAGCAAAGATAGAAGGATCGCTAGGCTTTTTGTTGATTCTAGGATGGCTGCTGGAAATTATGATGAATTTTATGCTATGAAAGAATGTGGCTTAATAATAGAGACCATATTTGATAATTTTGATAGATTTAATTTAGATACTTCTAACCTAGGGTTTTGGATTTTCGGTCAACAAAATTTAGGATGGGTTACAGATGTTGCTTTACAAATAATTCGTGAAAAAGCTTTAAGTAAAGAAGAGCATGAATCGGATAAATATAGTAAAGAAGTTTATAATTGGTATATAAAAACACATGGTCCGGATGCATTATTGTTTGACGGATTAAAGGGGGAAGCACATGGCGAAAAAGAAAGATGATACTGAAAAAACAAAGAATAGAAGCACATTAGAGGTGGCTAAAAAAGCCATTTTGAAAAAATATGGCAGTGTTATTAGCACAATGTCTGATAGAGGGGATTTAATAATAGATACTATTTCTACTGGTTCTTTAGGGTTGGATATCGCTTTAGGTAGAGGCGGCTTGGCCAGGGGAAGAATATATGAATTTTATGGACCACCATCGGGGGGCAAAACGTCGTTAGCCATGAGTGTTATGGCACAAGCACAGAAAAGGGGCATGATGTGTTGTTTTGTTGATGCTGAACATGCTGCAGACCCTAAATTATTTAAATCTATAGGGGTTGATATAAGTAAGGTTGAAACAATTCAGGCATATGTTGGCGACGATAACCTAGATGCACTTGAAATGTTGATAAAAACTGGAGAAATAGATGTTGCTGTAGTTGATAGTGTTTCAGCATTAATACCTAAAGCAGAGTCTGAAGCTGAAATAGGAAATGATTTTATGGGATTACTTGCTAGGTTGATGAGTAAAACAATGAGACGGTTTGTACCTATAGCAAGTGAAACTAATACATTGCTTATTTTTATTAATCAGTTACGCTACAAGATTCAGTCTTATGGAGATCCAAGAACAACTACAGGCGGTGAAGCATTAAGTTTTTATGCCACTGGAAGAATTTCAGTATCTGGGGGTGCATCTAAAAGTTCTAGAATTGTAAATCCAATTACGGGTGAAGTTATAGGGCATCAAACCACATTTGAAGTCCAGAAAAATAAGTTAGCACCACCTTACAGAACTGCTACAGTCCCATTGATTTATGGTTTAGGTTATGATGTTTATGCCGAATGTTTAAATTTAGCAGAGGGGCTCGGTTTGGTAGAAAAAAGAGGGGCTTATTATTATATGCCGGGGGAAGATAAGAGTTTCGCTCAAGGTGAAATGAATGCCGTTAAGATTTTTAAAGAAAATGAGGAGCTATATAGCCGTATTAAAAATAAAATAATTGAGCTTACTGGGTTAAAGGAGCAATATGAGCAAAATAGCTGATGACATATATAATATATTAAAAGAAAGCTTTCCCAATTACAATATAATAAAGGAGTATTATATAGGTTATGAAAATTATAGGTTGTTTTTTGATTTTTTTATAAAGGAGTTTGGTGCCTTTATAGAAGTTCAGGGCAGACAACATACATGTTATGTACATCATTTTCATGGTTGTATGGATAATTTTAAAGCACAGAAACATAGAGATAATTTAAAATTGAAGTATATTCAAAGCAATAAAAAATTATGTTTAATTAGGTTTTATCATGATGAAGTAATTGATAAACATTTAGTATTAAATAAATTATATAAAGCATTGGAGATGGGTTTTTATGAGTAATTTAATTAATGTAAATCCTAAAAAATCAGGGAAGGACTGCATGGATTGGACACCAATAAGTGATGGTACTATGACAGGTGATCCAAAGTACTGTGCTTTAAGCCTTTTTTGTAGGCAAATTGGTATGAAATCTGATTGGGTAAGCTTTATAGACCCTAATACAGGTGAAATGATTTTTGATTATTTTTGTACCGGTATGTATGTTAAAAACGAAGAGCTTGGTGAAGATAAAGAGATTTCTTGAGAGGTATTAAATCATGGATATATCATTTCCTTTTAGAGATATGAATCCTAATATGACATTTTTAAATGAAATTTTTAATTTAAATTATCAACTTTTAGAAGAAATATCTGATATAAATTTAAGCAAGTATTGTATAGCTTTGGCTCAATACAATGTTTATTTAAAATATCAAATTAATTTAACTAAATCTAAGGTATTAACTAAAAAAAGATTTTTAGATTCTGTTGTTTTTGAAATACTTACTGATGATATTGTAAAGAAGTATAAAACAAAAACCGATGCTAAAGAATATGTGATTACAAGCACCCCAGACTTGATGAAGATTAGGGAGGAGCTTGACATTTTAGATAAAGAGCTTATTTTGGTTGAAGGTATGGATAAGTATATTAATGAGTTTATTAATGCTTTTAAACGGGAATTGAGTAGGCGAGAGCTTGAATTACAGGCGGTCAGAATGGAGCGAAGATAATATGACTCAAAATGAAATTAGGGAGTTATTTTGTAGGCCTGTTGATGAAAGATCTTTATTAAGATTTTGTTTTAAAAATGTGGACTTTTTCTATACTATTTCGTCTAAAATGGAAGCAGAAGATTTTTTACATCCAGACCATATAAAAATTTATTTATTAATGTGTAGTTTACAAAAAAAAGGTATAGTTAAATTTGATCTGCATATGGTAGTAGATGAAGCTAGAGAGGCTGGGATATTAAAGGAAATTGGTGGCTATGAGTATTTAACTAGTATTGCTAGGCTTTCAGTTTCAGATGAAAATTTTGATATAATTCTTCAGAATGTTTTAGAAACAAGTACTAAATTTAAACTATATTTAACACTTGAAAAACAATTAAGTTTTTTAATGGAAAATGCTAAAGCTGGTGCTGATAGTGCTTCTATAATAGGTAGAGTTGAGAATAGTATACTGGATTTATCAACTGCTAGTAAAGCCATAAAAGAACCCAAAGATATAGCTGTGGGTTTGGTAGACTTGTTTGATGAACGGAGAAAAAATGAGATTAAGTATTCTGGTATAGATACTGGTTTTCCTATTCTAACTAGGCAAATAGACGGCATGGTGCCAGGAACTTTAATGATTGTAGCAGCTAGGAAGAAAATGGGTAAAAGTTCTTTTCTTATGAATATGGCTGCACATATTGCTTACATTGAAAAATACCCCACTTTATATATAGATACTGAAATGACCTTTACTCAATTTAGAGACCGACTTATTGCCTCAATGACCGGGGTAGAAGAGAGGGTAATAAAGCATGGTGGTTATACAGATGAACAGTATAGGGTTTTGGTGCAGAAGTGTTTAAAATATATAAAAGATGGTTATTTATTTCATGAGTATATGCCAGGATATAGTGTGGATAAAGTTGTAGCGCTCTATAAAAAATTTAAAATTAAACATAATATTGGTTTTGGTGTTTTTGATTATTTAAAAGAGCCAGATTCATCAAGTTTGGATAGGCAAAGAAAAGAATATCAAATACTTGGGGATGTTACTACTAAATTAAAGGATTTAGCTGGGGAATTAGAAATTCCATTTTTGACTGCTGTACAATTAAATAGGCAGCATGATGTGGCTGATAGTGATAGAATCGCTCGTTATGGAGATATTGTAGCTTTTTGGCAGAATAGAACTGAAGAAGAAAAAGAAAGAGGTAAACAATATGGTACCCATAAGCTTGTCATAAAGGATACTCGTAGAGGCGGAAGTACAAGTGAGGCTGGTATAGGTTATCATTTTTTTAAATCTAGATTAAAGATAAAAGAAACAGTTGATCAATTAATAGAGTATAGGGAAGGTGAGGTATATAACTCTGACAGTTCTAACGATGAGGAATACATGTTTAATGGAGAAGAAGAACAGTTCTAACAATTTTGATTGGGATAAATTTAAACAAGATTTGGATTATTTAAAATCAACCGTTGATCCTAGGTATCTAGTGGAATCTTTGGGTTTTAAAATAAGTAGGGAGACATCCAAAGAGTTAAGAGGTATTTGTAAAATACACAATGGTGATAATCCTACATCATTCAGATTTAATAAAGAAAAGAGGAGCTGGGTTTGCTTCTCACACAAATGTCATGATATTTATGGTAGTGATATAATAGGTTTAATCAGGGCCTCTTTAAATCTTGATTTTATGGCGGCAGTGGCCTATTTAAGAGGTTTAACAGGTAGTGTTGATATTAATGTAGATAATTTAATAGACTATAGAAGGAACAGGGAAAAAGAGGAGTTTATAAAACAACATTATAGAAAAAGAATTACCTCAAAAATAGTTAACGAGACCACACTTAATAATTTTAGATATATAGGACCTAAACTTTTTAATAAGTATTTTGACAAGGGAACGATGGATTTTTTTGAGATTGGCGGCGGTTATGTAGATTCTGAGGGGGTTGAACGAGATGTTATACCAATTAGAGATGAAGACGGTATTCTATTAGCATATAGTTTAAGAGATACTAGAGAAGATACTGATTCTGAAAGTAAGTACTTATTAACTAAAGATTTTGATAAGGATTTAGTTTTATATAATTTAAATAATGCTATACCTACTTTAGAAGAAAAACCACTAATTTTAGTTGAAGGATTTAAAAGTGTTTGGAAACTATATTCTCTAGGTATAAATAATGTTGCAGCAGTTATGGGTTCTATGGTTACTTTGGGACAGCAAACCCTAATTTATGCTTTTGCTAAAAAGGGGATAGTAATAATGTTTGATAATGATATAGCCGGAGCTGAGGGGGCTATTAAAGCTATGGAAGCTATGTCTGATAAAATTAATGTAGATATTGTTTTTATAACTGAAGTAGATGAGAGTGGGAAAGGCCTAGATCCAGCAGATTTAACTAACCACACTATTATTAAATACCTTAAAAATTATGTTTAGGAGTTTGAGTATTATGGAAGGTAAAAATTTTGTAGAGTTAGTTGGCAAAATAAAAAATCCTGTTATTAAGATGGTAGGACAAGATAACAATTGGTTATTCAAAGGTACATTAGCAATTCCAGCCCCGCCCCCTAATAAGGGGCACCAATTCATAAAAATCTCATCATTTCAATGCGCACAGGCATTGAGCGAAGTGAAAGAAAATACCTTTATAAAAATTAATGGTCATATAGAAGAACATGTTTATGACGGGCAATGCCGTCTTTGTGGAGGATACGAGAAAAAGTATTGGACCGAAGTAGTAATTGATAATTTTGTGATAATTTAGGAGGTTTTAAATGACTGATAAAGCAAATGAATTTGAGGTTGGTACGCCTTCTATGGCATTTTTACCAGCCAGGCATTACCCTTTTGTGGTGGTTAAAAAAGAACATAAAATAACAATACCTAGAAGAGGGAAGTACTATAATTTAGATAAAGATTTTTTTTCTAAAGAGGATGGAGAATTTAATATTTTAGATAGTAAAAGTAAAACACTTTTTTTACCCTCTATACAAAAAGTTATGTTAGCTACTAAACAATATCCGGACTTGTTGCCCAACCATTTATATGTGCCTGTAGCACTTGTTTTTAATAAGGATAGTGTTGATATTATTGGTCAAGTTATTAAAATGCTTAATATTAATGAAATAGATGATAACAAAGATAATTGACATAAACAATAAGGATATAGATGATATTATTGCTACTTTAACTTATAAAGATAATTTTAAGGTGATGGAAATGGAGAAGGATAAAGAATTTATGGAGGATTATATACATACTTGTCTCAAATGTGGTGAATTAAGTTTTGAAATTGCGGATAATGTATATAAATGTTATACATGTGGCTTTGAGTGGGAGGTAATTAGTTTTGAGTAAGAATTATTATGAAAGTTTAGGAATTGATAAGGGTGCTTCTCAAGATGATATAAAGAAGGCTTTTAGGAAGCTTTCAATGAAATATCATCCTGATCATAATCCTGATAATGAAGAAGCCGAAGAAAAATTTAAAGAAATAAATGAGGCCTATTCTACACTATCAGACCCAAATAAACGAAAAGAGTACGATAACCCCAGCATGTTCAGAGGGGATTTCCCGTTTCCGCCGGGATTTAATCCATTTGGTGATTTTAGTTTTAATAGGCATGTGCAGAACCCCAATGCCCCTAGAAAGGGCAATGATTTAAGGTTTATTATAGAGGTACCTATTGGTATGTTTATTTTAGGTGGTAGTCATGAGTTTTCTGTGTCATATGATGACCCTTGTCAAAAATGCTCTGGTAAGGGTTATACAAAATCAAGAACATGCGAGGTTTGTAGTGGTACAGGAATGATATCAGAATCTAAATCAGGGAATGGTGTTCATTTTGTATCTTCTTCTCCATGTAGAGCATGTGGCGGGAAGGGAGAAATCGGCATTGAGAGCTGTGATGAATGTGGAGGTAAGGGTGTTATTAAGGTTGATAGGGAAGTAAGTATTAATTTACCAGCTGGGGCTTCTGATGGGCATGTTGAAGTAATAAGAAATGTTGGGGGGAGTGGTATTAACGGCGGCCCTCCTGGGAATATAGCTGTTAAATTTAAAATGAAGATGCCTAAAGTTGACGACCTTACTGAAGAGCAAAAAGAATTGTTGAGGGCCATTTAATGACGAAAGATAGTATTTTTAGTTTGGATATTTCTTCTCAATCTACCGGTTGGTGCTACACTGTAAGAAATAGAATTTATAATTTTGGTACTATAAAAATAAATATTTCTATTGACAGAACAGAAAGATTGGTTATATTTAGGCAGGAATTAGTAAAATTACTTAAAAAATATGATCCAGAATTTTGTGTAGTTGAGAATGGTTTTGCTGGCAAGAATATAAAAACCCTTAAGACATTATCTAGATTTGGTGGGGTTGCTGAAGAATGTATATTATCTACTACAAATAGAGCTCCCTATATTATGAGTAACAAAACTCCCAAATCGTATTTTAAAGTTAAAACAAAAGAAGACTTATATAAAGTTATAGTTGAAAAATTTAAATTCAAAGATTTTAATTATTCTACTCATAATGATATAACCGATGCTACGGCCCAAGCAATTTGTTATTATAACACGGTAGTTAAGGAGAATAAAGATGGCAAGTAATATTAAATTAAGTGCAACACGCATTAATACTTTTCTTCAGTGTAAATTGAAGTATAAGTTTAATTATATTGATAAACTTCCAAAGGTTTCCAATCCAGCTTTTAAAATGGGGCTAGCTTGTCACGAGGCTTTAGAGTATGCTGGTAAGATATGGATTGATAAAGAGAAATTAAGTAGTAAAGATAAGGAAAAAGTTTTAAAGAAATATGACGAAGTTTCTGTAAGAGAGGGCATAGAAGATCATAGTAATCATCTTTTGGGAAGAGAGCTTGTAAAGAATAGATTGAAAGATTTTATGGCTGGAGCAGAAGGTAAGGTATTAGCTTTAGAGCAGAAGTTTGGATTTTCTAAAACTCAAGATATTACAACTAAAGATGGTGTACCTTTAATGGGGGCCATCGATAAAACTATAGAAAATAACGAGGATACATTATTAATAGTTGATTATAAGACCTCTACAACGGCACCTACATCCGACCAGTTGAGGACTGATATACAGCTCTCCATATATGACTATGTAGCCAACAAATTATATCCTGGTTATAAAAGAATAATATTGAGTTTAGATATGTTAAAATCTGACATGTTATATACTTATAGAACAGTAGAAGAGAGAGAAGAATTTGAGAGTTATTTAAAGGTTATATATGATGCTATGATTAAATTTGACCCAAGTAAGGCTAGACCGTCTTTGAATATGTTTTGTCCTTGGTGTGATTTTAAGGAATATTGTGATGAATATAAAAAAGCTTGTAAAAAATCCAATTATAAGTTTTTAGCTACTACTTCCCTTCCAAACGAGGACTTAATTAAAGAATGGAGACAAGTAAGAGACACAAAAAAGATTTTAGACGGCCGAGAAAGAGAATTGTCTATGATAATAATGGAAAAGATCCGAGAGGGCGGCGAAGGAATATCGGATGCTGAAGAGCAGCTCTATATAAGACAAAACTCTAGAATTAATTATGACCCACAAATTATTTATTCCTTGATTCCAAGTGGTGATTTTCCTAGTTTAGTGTCTTTAAATAAAAGTGCAGTTGATAAATATATAAATGAAAATCCAGCTATAAAAGATGTAGTTGAAAAATCCGCACAAGTTAATTTTACCACACCATTTCTGGCTACTAAAAAAATCAAAAAGTAAATAGTTTATGATAAAGCATTCTATAGAATATATTATAAAAGAATTTAATAAAGAAGGGTATTTGGTTTTAGATACTGAATATGGTGGTGCTCATAGTAGTATAAAATGTTTGTGTAATAATGGCCACGAGCTTTATTTGTCTTATAATAAATTTAAAAAGGGAAGCCGCTGTAAGTATTGTAATGGTAGTGAGATATATTTTGACGATATTGTGAAAGAATTTTCTAAAGAAGGATATAAAGTCCTCACAACTAAAGATAAATATATTAATTCTAAAAGTAAAATAAAGTGTTTATGTCCTAATAATCATATATGTTATATATCATGGTCTCATTGGAAATCTGGTACAAGGTGTAAAGAGTGCTACTTGAATAGTATTAGAATTTCAAAATATAAGATCAAAAACAGTTTACAAAAAGACAATTATGTATTATTATCAGATTTACCAGAATTTTGCGGGGCTAAATATGGATTTAAAGTTAGATGTTTTATGGGGCATGAGTATTTTACTAACTGGAGTGTTTGGAAAAAGGGGCATAGATGTAAGCTATGTTCTATTAAAAAAAGATTTGATAAATTAAGATTGGATTATAAATTTGTTAAAAAGTCTATAGAGTCTTGCGGTTATAAAGTATTATCCGATTATTATACTAATGCTTTTATTAAGCTCTCTATTATGTGTGATAAAGGGCATGAATATAAAGTTAGGTGGAATGATTGGCAGCAGGGCAATAGATGCCCTATATGTGCTTATATGGCCTCTAACGGGCAAAAAGAATTGTATGACTATTTAAAGAGTTTAGGTTTTAACATTATAGAAAATGATAGAACATTGATAGGCCCAAAGGAACTAGATATTGTTATACCTGATAAAAGAGTAGCTATAGAGTATTGTGGGCTTTATTGGCATTCTGAAAAAATGGGCAAAGATAAAAATTATCATTTAAATAAATTAAAAGCATGTCAGGATATAGGGTATAAGTTGATAACTATTTTTGAAGATGAGTGGCTTTATAGAAACTATATAGTAAGAAACATGCTTATGTCCACATTAGATATTATTAAAGAAAATTAATTTTTTGAAAAGGAGAAGGTGAATTTATGATGAAAAAGGATATTGATCATAATAAAATTATTAAAGTTTTAGCATACTGTGACTCACCAACATGTGCTACGGGTTTTGGTACTGTGAGTAGAAACATTTTTGAGGGACTCTATAGGACTGGTAGATACCAGATTGATATTTTGGGCATTAATTATTGGGGCGATCCACATAATTTTCCATATAGAATTTGGCCTACTGGAACTAATTCGGAAAGAGACCCATATGGAAGGAAAAAGATTTGTAACATGATCCCAAAAATGGATTATGATATTTTATTTTTTCTACAAGACACTTTTATTTTAGATTTCTTACCAGAATTGATTCCATATTTAAAGACCAATGTTGATAAAAAGCACCGTTCAATTTGTTATTTTCCAGTAGATGGGGTTCCAAAGGAACAGTGGATTAAGAATGTTAATTATGTGGATTATTTAGTGGCTTATTCTGAATTTGGTAGAAATGAGGCTAAAAAGGTTTTTCCTAATGTTCAAAATATGGCAGTTATTCCACATGGTGCTAATACCTCTGATTTTTTCCCTATGAGCAAAGATGACATTTCTGGATTTAGAAGGCAGTATTTTGGCAAGCATCATGATAAATTTATTATAACTAATTTAAATAGAAATCAACAGAGAAAAGACATTCCTAGAACTATTCAAGTTTTTAAAGAATTTAGAAAACATGTACCCAATTCTGTTTTGTATTTACATATGGCTAAACAAGACCAGGGTTGGGATCTAGTCAAGGTTTGTGAATCTTTTGGTTTTAATATTAAGGATGATGTGTTGTTCCCAGAGGGTTTTGGTCCAAACCAAGGTTATCCTTTGAATATAGTTAATTTAATTTATAATGCATCTGATTGCATTGTTAGTACTACATTAGGTGAAGGATTTGGTTTGAGTTGGATTGAAGCGATGTCAACTAAAACACCTGTTATTATGCCAGCTAATACTGCTATTACTGAATATATTACAGAATCCCGTGGTTATGTTGCAAAAAGCGGCGGAAACCCAAGCTTGTATACAGTATTACCGCATGATAATGAGGTTGTTAGACCGTTAGTTGATGTTGATGATATGGTAAGTAAACTTCTTGAAGTGTACAATAATAAAGACGAAGTTAAGAAGAAAGTTGAAAATGCCTATAATTGGGTTATGACCCAGATGGATTGGCAAACTAGTATTGTTCCGAAATGGATAGATGTTTTTGATCGTGCCTATATGGATTTATTGAAAGATGATAATGTTGAAAATAAGGACAGGGCATTAAAAGCTGAAGAAGTTTAGGTATATATAGAAAGGGAAAATTTATATGTTAAATCCTATTTTTGTAGAAGCAAGAGATCTGCCTGATTTGTGGTTTCAGGCTATCTACAATATATTAGATAGAGGCCGTAGATATGTTATAGACCGGGGGTCTTACGAAGGTCAAACTAGATTAGAGTATGATTATTTTGCAGGAAGAGTAAAATTTCCTGGAAGTAGACCACTTATTCCGGAGATTCCACCAACGATAGATATTCCTGCTCCGGTAGAGGAGGCATATATTTTTGGTGGTGAAGGTTATGAGAGATCTTATATTGAATACCTTATGACTGGTGAGAAGGCGGAGGGAGAGAGTTATACTTATGGATCTCGTATGGTAGAAGCACCTCTTATGGGTGAGAAGTATGATTGGTTTAAAGAAATAAACAAAGATATAGTTAATAAATTTGATATAGACGGTAAGTGTTTATATGAAAAAAATGGTAAGATTTATTTGAATCAGATTGAGTTTATTATAGACACCTACAAGAGATATGGTTTTAACAATAATCAAATGATTTTGCAGGTTGGTGAACCTACAGATTTGCTTCTGGTTGATGCACCGTGTCTTCGACAAATTGGATGTAAGATACTAGATGATAAGTTGAATTTTTTCATATCGTTTAGGAGCTGGGACCTCTATTCAGGGACTCCTGCAAATCTTGCTGGAATTCAAATACTTAAAGAGTATATGGCATCTGAAATAGGAGTAGAAGACGGAGAAATGATTGTTGAGAGTAAGGGCTTACATTTATACGGATATTCTGAAGATTTGGCCAAATTAAGGTGCATGAAGGAGTGTTAAAAATGGAAATAAAAGGAATTAAATATACGGCGCCAATTTTCGATAATTCGGGCTACGCAAAAGCTTCCAGAGAAAATATTCTTGCTTTACACAAACTAGGAGTGCCACTCACACTGAATCCAATTTCTTTTGAGGGGGCTAGACCAAATTTAGGAAAAGATGGCGAGCTGCTAAAGAGTTTAGTTAATCAAAAAATTGATTATAATGTCAATATAGTCCATACCACCCCTGAATTTTGGGGTAAATATGGAGAAAGAGATAAGTTAAATTTTAACTATACAATTTGGGAAACTACTAGATTACATCCAGATTGGGTTCCGTATATAAACGATAATGCTGATGCCGTTATGGTTGGTTGTGAATGGAATGTAAAGGTGTTTAAAGAAAGTGGAATAACTATACCCATTTTTAATGTTCCGCATGTTTTAGATATTGATAAATTTAAAGATTGTAGTCCTTATAATATTTGTGGTTTGGATGACAATACTTTTGTATTTTATAGTATACTCCAATTTACAGAAAGAAAATCACCATTGTCTACTATAAAAGCATACTGGCAGGCTTTCCCTAATGAAGAAGATGTTGCATTGATTTTAAAAACCTATAGATCAGATTACAGTGATGCTGAAAAAAATGCTATTAGAACCACTATTAAGAGATTGAAGAGTGTCTGCCCAGCCAAAAGGCATCCACCCATCTATTTGATTTTAGACATGTTAAGTGAGGAGGAAATTTGTGGATTACATGCCAGAGGGGATTGTTATGTAAGTTTAGATCGCGGGGAGGGGTTTGGGCTTTCGGGTGGGTTCGCGGGAGCTATGGGAAAACCAATTATAGTTACCGGATTTGGTGGTGTTACTGAATATGCCAAGCCAGATAATAGTTATTTGGTTAATTATGTTGAGATTCCGGTGTTTGGTATGCCTTATTCTCCGTGGTATCTTCTCGAACAAAATTGGGCAGAAGCAGATCAATCTCATGGTGCTAAATTAATGCAGCATGTTTTTGAAAATCAGGAAGAAGCCAAAGTTCGTGGGGCTAAATTACAAAACTATATCAGAGAAAATTTTTCTGTTGAAGTTATAGGACAAAGAATTATAGATGCTATACACAGTTTATAGTATTAATTGTGTAAGTATTAAAACTATAAATTAAAGAGGCACAGGAATTAAATATGATAGAAAAAGATTTTAAAAATATAGAGGATATAAAGAATTTTCTAGAAACAAATAATATCGAATATTCTACTGAACTTGATAATTTTTGTTTATTTTATAATGAACCAGAAAAAAGAAAGTTTGAGATTGAATATGTTTCATCTTTAGATTACCCAATTGCATATCCCAAATATAATATAGATGGGGTTGATAAAGACTATTTTTATGCAAAATCTAGACATGCAGAAGATAATAATTCATTTAAGTTTTGGATTAAAGATTTCGAATGGAATGATTTGAGGAAGAGGGATATACTAAAGTCACAAATACTTCATGCTTATGGTAAAACTAATAATAGATTTTATGCTAGAGATTGTGTTGTTAGGGAAGTACTGCCGAGAGAAGGTAGGGCTTTTGAAGAGAAAAATTGTTTTTATGGTAAGCGAGGGGCTAGTTTGAGTTTAGGTTTATACCTTAAAAAAGATAAAAATGGCTTTAAAAAAGATACCTTATTAATGATATATACATTTGGAAGAAACTTTTTTGGTAAAACAGATGGTATAATAGAGGTAATAAGGGTTGGTACTCTTAAATATGCTTATGTAGTTGGTGGTGCATCGAAGTTATTAAAATATTTTGTGGATAATTATAGAACTATGGAAATTGGAACCCACAAAATAGAGGTTGCTAAATTGAAATTTTATTCTGATTATGATCATCATATAGGTGGTAGTATGTCTTCTTTGAATTTTGAGTTCGAAAGCTATTCAGGCGGGGGCTTTATGAATTATTGGTTAGATACTGGTGAAGTTAAACACAGAGAGCCTATGAGACATAAGTGGGTAATGGAACAGATGCGTTTGGGCAAGTGTCTTTCTATACCTAATGCTGGGGTAAAGACTTACATACTGGATGTTAAGAATATTACTTGACAAGGCGAATTGTTAGCAAAAATAGGAGATAAGTATGTCGTTTTGTTGGCATAAATATAAAAATGTTAAAATATAAATAACACCTCGTCGTTGTTGGGGGATTGATGGGGGATGCCCTGGGCATAGGACTGTACAAATTTGTGAGAAATGCGGTAAGAAGAGGTATATAAATTTAAATCTTTGTATGCCAGATAAGTATCTTTATGATGAATCCATTTGGAGGGATTAATGAGTGTTCAAGATATAGTTTTAAAGAGTGATGTTTTAGTTATATCAAAAGTTAAGAAAAATACAGTGGCTAAATTATTTAAGGATCTTAAGCCCGGTGATAAAATAGAACTCTCAATCAATGTAGAGCATGTAGGTTCTCGAAGAGGTAAAACTTACGCCCCATACATCTTGGTGACTAGTCTAGAAAATGGAAAGAGTGTTCATAAATCTTTTAATCAACTACCAATGCTTTTAGATGCTTTTGATTTTGAAAAAGTTAAGGAGGAATAATGAAACTTTGTTTAAATATAGGAAGTGGTGATAGAACTTATGATTTTTACCCTACTAAAGAATATAAATGTGTGAATTTTGATATTCGTTCAAATTTAAATCGAGTGGACGAGGTAGGAGATGTGAGAGATCTGTCAAGATTTCCTAATGAGTATTTTGATATGGCCCTCGCATCGGATATAATTGAGCATTTCAAAATTTTGGAAGTGGACTCTGTATTGAGAGAATGGTGTAGAGTTTTGAAAGTCGGGGGTTTGATCGAGTTCAGGCTTCCTAATTTGGAGGCTATAGTTACTGACTATTTGAGAAGAAAAGATGAAAATAGAAGTGACATGCCAGGTAATGTGCCTATAACTCATTATTTTAATTGGCTTTTGGGCGGGGGACAAGACTACGATTATAATATACACTATACTTTTTATGACCGTAGACTTTTTAAGTATGTTTGTGAAAGAAATGGTTTACAAGAAGTTGATTGGAAAAAAGATGGTTACAATATGATCGTTAAGTGCAAGAAGGTGTGATATGCCAAAATTAATACATATAACATTCGTAAAAAATGAAGAGCATTGTATAAGAAATTCTTTGGAATCTGTATTGCCTTATGTAGATGATAGTTATATTTTAATAGACGATACAACAACTGATAACACAAAATATATATGTGATTCTATGGGGTGTCATACTAAATATTTTAAGTTTGAGAATTTTGGGAAAGCTTGGAATACATTGTTATGTTGGGTTTCGGGTATGGGTGGGTGGCTTTTTTCCATTGCTCCCGATGAGAGGATTAATAAAGATTTTGGTGAGATGCTTAGGCCCTTATTCAATCAAATAAATGATTCCGAAATTGATGTTGTTGGGTTTCCAAGAAGACACTGGTTAGATTTAGAAATGAAAGAAGAGTATACACTGCAAAATTGGTATCCTGATTACCAGTACCGAGGATTAAGAAATGATTACCCAAGGATACATCTTGTCAACCTAGTACATGAGTGGATTGTTGGTGATAGAAAAAGGATTTTAATAAAGGATAAAGATATTCAGCATTTTAATATGTATTATAAAAAAAGAATAAATTATAATTTTGACGAGATGAATAAGTTATATGAAAAATTAAAAATACAACAGAGTTTAGATGGTGGTGGGAATATTTGGCCCGATGAGCAGCAATAAAAAATATAACATTGATATTATTAAAGAGCAGTTCGATAGAGAAGGCTACAAACTTCTTTCTACTAAATATATAAACAACAGGACGAAGCTTAATTATGTATGTCCAAAAGGACACACCCAGAAGATTAGTTGGCATGACTGGTTACTTAACTATAGATGTCCATTTTGTGCTAATAATGTAAAACATGATTTAGAATTTATTAGAAAAGCATTTAGAAAAGAAGGTTATGAGCTTTTATCTAATGAGTATATTAATAGCAAACAAAAATTATCATATATTTGTAAAAATGGGCACCAAGGTTCAATTAGATGGAATGACTGGCAACAGGGACATAGATGTCAGCTCTGTTATTGGAAAGACGGCATTACAAAAGAAAAGCTTCCTTCATATGATACTTATATAAATCAACTAAATTTCGCAGAGGAAGTAAGGTTGTTTTGCGACAAGATGGGTCGTAGACTTCTAGAAGTTAAATGTTCTAGATGTGGAAAATGGTTTGTTCCTTCTATTTATTCTGTTAATGGTAGAATTGGTTCTCTAAATGGTAAAAAATATGGTGAGCATAGATTTTATTGCTCACAAGAGTGTAAAGATTCTTGTGAAGTTTTTGGTAAAAGAGCTATAGATTATATAGATTTAACTTCAAAGCAGAAAGAATCTGTATATAGCTCCGAGGAACTTTCGATATGGTCTAAAGAGGTTCTTAATAGGGCAAATTTCAAA
>Ga0265294_10001580_pt1 | contig 30677 bp, 26 predicted proteins | sample MunlanPumphouse3_FD_192504 | JGI IMG/M metagenome (GOLD analysis project Ga0265294, IMG submission 192504) | Groundwater microbial communities from a municipal landfill in Southern Ontario, Canada - Pumphouse #3 | ecosystem: Environmental > Aquatic > Deep subsurface > Groundwater | place...
TAATGGAAAAATTATTCTCTGAAAATGAAAAACTTACAAAATACTTGAATTTTAAAAGCCTACCGCAAGCGGGCTAATGGAGCTTGCGAAAGTTGAATAAATTATACTATCTTTGGAACAGAAATCAATCGCATATCAGATATGAGTCATACCTTTCAGGAATTAGTCAGAAAACGCCAGAGCGATCGGGCTTACACTGACAAACCGGTTGAAGCGGAAAAAATAGAACGAGTGTTAGAAGTAGCCCGGATGGCACCTTCAGCCTGTAACGCGCAGCCGTGGAAAATGATCGTGGTTACCGACCCTGAGAAAAGAATAAAAATCGCGGATGCCTGTACCAGCAGGGCGTTGAGCATGAACCATTTCAGCAAACAAGCGCCTGTGCAAATCGTACTGGTAGAGGAGAATGCCAATTTTACCTCGAAGTTTGGGGGTATGGTAAAACAAATTCATTATCCGCATCTTGATTTGGGTATCGTGGCTGCTCATATTTGTCTGGCTGCCGCCGATGAGGGTCTTGGTTCCTGCATGTTGGGTTGGCTGAATGAAAAGAAGATTAGATCCATATTAGGCATCCCGGGAACTAAAAAAGTGATGCTGGTGATTCTGCTGGGTTATTCAGCTCAGGATACAAGGGAAAAGAAAAGAAAAAAGTTGGTGGAGGTAGTGAGTTGGGAGAGATACTAAATTATTGCTCAAACTTGATTGGATTTGTTGATTCTTCAAGATAATTTTCCACCTCTTCATGCGTCGCCCAAACAATCAAAGGATTATAACCCTTTGTAAATTCCTCAATTTTCCTGATGATTTTAATTTTCAGGGCTTGCCCCAAACCTGTCAGTGGTTCATCCAGTAACAAAACGTGACAGGGAAGTACTAATGCCCTGGCCAATGCTACCCGCTGTTGTTCCCCGCCACTCAGGGTGTCCGGGAGTTTATCCTGTTGGTTGTCGAGTTCCAACGCGTGTATCAGTTTATCGATCCGGTTTTTTTCTTTCAAGGTTATTGTAGGAAAATGGGGTAGGACAAAGGCAATATTCTGCTCCACGCTCAGCCAGGAAATCAACCTTTTGTCCTGAAAAGCATATGCAATGACCGCTTCGGTATGACTAAAATCAATTACGCCGCTGTCTTTTTTCAGGATGCCGGTCAGGATATGCATCAGGGTGGTTTTACCCGAACCAGATGCAGTTTTAAGTAGATTTACATGCTCGTTTGAGAGGGTAGTACTAAAGTTTTTGAATACAATCTTGCTATTAAATGATTTATTTAATAATTTGATGCTAAGCTCTTTTTTATCAGCAGTTATGATATTGGGTTGTATGTGTTGTTTAATGATAGATAAACGTAATTTTACACGCTGTTTGGAAAGCAACTTTAACAGCATATCGAAAATGAAACTTACCACGATGGCAATGACAGTCCACGCCAACAACTCTCTCATATTGATAAAAGTTTGTGCTTTTTTCATGCTGGTACCAATGCCGTGAACCGGACCGGCAAACACTTCGCCGATGATGACAGCCCTCCAGCCAAAACCCAAGGCGGTTGCCATACCTGAAAATATATAGCTGTGGGCTGAAGGAATGTAGATATACAACAAACGTTGCCAGTTGCTTTTTCTAAATACCTTGGCCATTTCTACCAGTTTGATGTCCGTGTGTTCGAGGCCGCTCAACATATTCTGGTATAGAACAGGAAATATTGTAAAAAAAGCTATAAAAACCGGTAAGCCGGGGGGAGAAAGCCAAAGCAATGCTATTAGTACAATGGAAATAACCGGAATAGAACGCATCACAACAACCCAGGGCTGAAAAAATGATTTCCAGAAGGAATTATGTAAAGCGATAGCAGCGAATGTAATGGATAAAAAAAATGCAATCAGGAATCCTGCCAGTCCGCGTATAATCGTGTGCCAGAGTGTAAAATAAAACTCTACATTGCTTGCCATGCTGAATAATTCTCCGATAAGCCCTGTTACAGATGGAAATAGTTCGGGATAACCAACAAGTACTGCCAGTCCTTGCCAAAAGATTAAAATAAGGATTATGCTATAAAATACAGGTGTGGACTTAAATTTCATTGTGAAAGATTTTTGAAAGCAGAGAATTATTCAGAATATATGAAATTGTCATCAGGCATTTTTCCCCCTATACTTTGGGGTTCAAATGTATAAAATATTTTCAAAAACTGATGAATATTCTCTTTTACATCTGCAGCATATCTGAAATGGATGTTGCACCTAGGTATCGACTGTAGGGCAACTTCTTTTTCAGGATAGAAACCATGCCTGACAAGTAATTCTGCTGCTTTTTCAGCTTGTTGATAAGTGAAATTACAGCTTTCGGAATAGTAGGAGGAAATAGCCTTAATAATATCTTTGTAACTGCCAGTCATATTCGAATTTACAAGAAAACTTGTTTGTGCGAATATAGTTTCTTTGTTGTATTGGGATATTCCTTCGGGTCTGATTTCAGACAGTATTTTTAACGTTGAGTCTTTGTGAAGCAAGATACTGACTAATGGCTCAGAAATAATTGCCAAGCTGATTTTTCGCTGCAATAATGCCGTAGATAATTCCATGTTGGAATGATAGGTATAATCTATCTGAATGTGATTTATGTTTTTTTTTGCAAGAATTTCTCTGAATAAAACTGCTGATGTTGATGCTTGTCCAAACAGGTAAACTTTTTCATCCTGGATTTGATTCAGCTGATCAATTTCAGGGTTGTTACCCATAAGATATAAGGTTCCCCAAACCGGAATGGCCAGCAATTTATAACTGACTCCTTTATTGTATAAGTTAACAGCCATTATGGTGGGTAAGACGGCAAAATCCAGTTGATTTTGCATCATCATGGCCTGTATCTGAAGGGGTTCTGATTTAATTATAAATTCTACTTTTCGGCCTTTAACCACAGGAGGGTGGTCTATCAATCGGATGAAACTGATAGAAGATGGTCCTTCAAGTATTCCGATTTTGATGCTTTCTTCCTTTTTCAAACAAGAAAAACAAGTGAAAAGAAGGGTGACAAACAGTATCAGAAACTTAGTTTTCATGTGTCTTGTTTTTTGGATCGTAACGTGATAACTGTTACCTCCGGTCGTGCAACACCCAAGCGAACAGGGATACCGATAAAACCGAGTCCGCGATTGATATATAAATATTGGTTTCCCTCTCTATATAAGCCATCCCATTCTTCATAGATAAGCGAAGATGGAGATATCACCTTACCATACATCTTAAACGCCATCTGTGCAGCATGTGTATGTCCTGATAAAGTGAGAAAAATTTTCTCTTTGCCCATAACTTCTCCTTTCCAATGAGAAGGGTCGTGCGAAAGCAATATCTTCAATACATTTGAATCGGTTTCCATTAAAGCTTTATCCAAGTTTCCGTACTTTGGAAAAGGAGGTTTTCCCCAGTTTTCGACTCCAATAAGCTCAATCATATCGGAATCTCTTTTTAATTGTACAAATTCATTTGTCAGCAATTTAAAACCAAACCCCTTCATATTTTCTTTGATTGCAGCAAAATTTGCCTGTTTATCTTTAATATTCTTCCATCTGGAGTAATCGCCATAATCATGGTTGCCTAATATGGCGTATTTACCCTCTTTTGATTTCAATTGCCTGAAGATCGTTTCCCATCCATTCATTTCCTGACAGAAGTTATTGACTATATCGCCTGTAAATACAAGAATGTCAGCTTCCTGCTCATTGACTTTCTTAATAACCGGTTCCATATATCTGAATTTCTTTCCCCAACTACCTAAATGAGCATCAGATAGTTGTACTATTTTATAACCATCGAAAGCAGGGGGAAGTCCACTAACCTCAATTTCAGTTTGCCTGACTTCAATAATTTTTGGATTAACAAACGCTCCGTGGGCAAAGAGGGTGACTAGAAACATGCCGGTAAGAACGCCTGCATACCGTATCAGGTAAATCTTTTCTTTCAAAAATAAGTTAATCAAAAAATTTAAAAAATGGAATGTAATGTAAACTAATTTAGGTAGATACATTATCATAAAAACAAAATTCATCCACATGAAGAACATAAATAATTCCGGTTGGTATTCATTTGAATTATTAAATTTCATAATGAAAAAAACCGTCATAAAAAAAGTGGTTGGTAACAGGTTCAGCATGTGCAAGAAAAACTTTGCCCGGTGTTTTTTCAGTTTAAAATAAAAAAACAGATCGGGCAAAATTACAGCTAACAGGAGTAAAATAAACGCCAGTGTGTGGAATCGCATGGGGTGTTCTGATTATATTTTTGACAAAGATAATTTTTAATGAGAAATATTCAAAAAATTTCATCATTCTGGACATTTTTTTTTACTTTTGTTTTGAAAATCTAAAATTTTGAAAAACAATCAACAAATTATTGAATGGTACTAACGTTGTTCATTGTAATCATCGCATTATTGATCGTTGAATTTGGGTTCGAGCGCTATTTAACCATTCTCAATATCAAACATTCCCGTAAGCAACTTCCCGAAATTTTGGCCGATATTTATGATGAGGATAAATACAACCGGCAACAGGATTATTTTTGTACAAACGCACGATTCGGATTGTTGACAGGTACTTTCAGCTTTGTAGTCGTCCTGTTGATGTACGTGTTGGGTGGCTTTGGATGGCTCGATCGCATGGTGCAGCTCTGGACTGACCATGTAATCCTGCAATCACTTTTTTTCTTTGGAATTCTTTTTATTATCAATGATATCATAAACACTCCATTCGATTGGTATCATACTTTTGTAATCGAAGAAAAATTTGAATTTAACAACATAACGCCGAAAATATTTTTTGCAGATAAACTGAAATCCTGGGGATTGAGTATTCTTGTAGGAGGAATTATCTTATATTTGATTGTCTGGATTTATACCTTGACTCCTGACTATTTCTGGTTACTTGCCTTTGGGGTAACTACTTTATTCAGTCTCATTATGGGTATGTTTTATTCGGAACTGATTGTTCCCCTGTTCAATAAACAAACGCCGTTACCGGAAGGTGAATTACGCACGGCTATTGAGAAATTCGCAACTTCGGTAAATTTTAAGCTGAAAAATATCTTTGTCATCGACGGTTCAAAACGCTCCACCAAAGCCAATGCCTACTTTGCGGGTTTGGGGCATAAAAAGCGCGTTGTGCTTTACGATACTTTGATAGAACAAATGAACACAGATGAAATTGTGGCAGTGTTGGCCCATGAAATAGGACATTATAAACACAAACACGTGTTAAAAAATTATGCCATTTCTCTTCCTTTCAGCCTTTTGTTGTTTTATTTACTTGGTTTGATGCTTCATAGCGATTCCCTCGCGCAAGCTTTAGGGGGTGAAAAAGCTGTATTTCACCTGAATGCCATCGCGTTTTTTATGTTGTACACGCCAATTTCCACTTTACTGGAGTTAACAGGAAATATTCTATCCAGAAAATATGAATATCAGGCAGATGCTTATGCTAAAAAACAAGGATTGGGTGATTATCTGATTTCAGGATTAAAGAAACTTTCAGCTCAATCGCTCAGCAATCTGATGCCGCATCCGCTGTATGTGTTTTTTAACTATTCGCATCCAACTTTATATCAACGAATTACTAAAATTCTTTCAACATGAGATTGGGAATTATCGGTGCTATGCCGGAGGAATTGGATTTAATTATCGCTTCGGTCAAAAATAAAGAAATCATTGAACATGGTAGCAGAATATTTTACAAGGGTCTTTTGTTCGGACAGGAAGTGGTGGTTGTATTTTCCCGCTGGGGAAAAGTTGCCGCAGCGACTACTGCTACTAGTTTGATTATTGAATTTCAGGTTGATCGGATTGTGTTTACAGGTGTTGCAGGAGGAATATCTCCCGACGTGCAAATAGGGGACATCGTGATTGCCCAGCGATTATTTCAGCATGATATGGATGCGCGTCCTCTTATGCGTCGCTTTGAGATTCCCTTGACCGGTAAAACTTCTTTTGAAATCAATCTGCAGGATCAGAAAATAATGGCAGAAGCTGTGCATAAGTTTTTAAAGGAGGAGAAAGAATTCAGAAAGATATTGGCAGAACAGAATATAAAAACTCCCAAACTGATTGTTGGTGATATCGCGAGTGGTGATTTGTTTATTTCATCACCATCTATGAAAGATGCCCTGATCAAAAACCTGCCTTCGGTTGTTTGTGCTGAAATGGAAGGAGCAGCAGTAGCGCAGGTATGTGATGACTTTAGTGTTCCCCTAGCCGTGGTGCGCGTTATTTCTGATACTGCGGATGAAAAAGAAGCTGAAACATATGTAGGTTTTATTAATCAACATGCGGGAAAATATTCCTTGTCAATACTAAAGGAGTATATAAAATTGATGAAAGTTTAAAGGGTATATAGTGGAAGCGAAAAGGAAATATTATATAACTATCTAATAATTAAAAATTAAATCACTTTTAGAAAATGGAAAACAACATCATTTATCTCGTGCTTTTTGCCTCTATTGTGGCATTGGGATTCGCGTTTTATTTTTTCAAACAGATGATGAAAGAAAGCGAAGGAACCGATACAATGAAAAAAATTGCCTTGCATGTGCGTAAAGGTGCCATGGCTTACTTAAAACAACAATACAAGATTGTGACAATTGTTTTTGTTGTGTTGGCAGTTATTTTTGCGGTGATGGCATATTTTGACATGCAAAACAACTGGGTACCATTTGCATTCCTGACCGGTGGTTTTTTCTCCGGACTAGCAGGGTTTTTCGGAATGAAAACAGCTACTTATGCTTCTGCCCGTACAGCCAATGCGGCCAGAGATTCGCTCAACAGCGGGTTAAAAGTGGCTTTCCGTTCGGGAGCAGTAATGGGTTTGACCGTTGTAGGGTTGGCTTTGCTGGATATATCAGTTTGGTATTTGATACTTGACCATTTCGTGAAAAATGCGGATCAGGCACATAAAATGATGTATATCACCACCACTATGCTTACTTTTGGTATGGGAGCTTCTACACAGGCTTTATTTGCCCGTGTGGGGGGGGGGATTTACACCAAGGCTGCTGATGTGGGCGCCGACTTGGTAGGAAAGGTGGAAGCTGGAATCCCGGAAGATGACCCGCGTAACCCGGCTACTATTGCTGATAATGTGGGGGATAATGTAGGTGATGTGGCCGGTATGGGCGCTGACCTGTACGAATCTTATGCCGGTTCCATTCTGGCAACTGCAGCATTGGGTGCCTCGGCATTCATGATGAATCCGGCCATGCAGGTAAAAGCAGTTATTGCCCCTATGTTGATTGCTGCGATTGGCGTGATATTGTCAATCATCGGTATCTTTCTGGTGAAGACAAAAGAAGGCGCTAAAATGAAGCAATTGCTCGCGGCATTGAGTCGTGGTGTAAACACAAGTTCTGTCTTGATTGCCATCGCAACATTTGCAATTTTATATGCCCTGCAAATTCAAAACTGGATGGGTATTTCTTTCTCGGTAATCGTTGGTTTGTTTGCCGGCATCATCATTGGTCAGTCAACCGAATATTATACTTCTCAAAGTTACAAGCCAACCCGGAAAGTAGCTGAAAGTGCTAAAACTGGTCCGGCTACTGTAATTATTTCAGGATTGGGATTGGGGATGATTTCTACAGCTATTCCTGTGGTTACCATTGGATTTGCTATCATCCTTGCTTATTTATCGGCAATCCAGTTTGATTTAGCGAATTTCCTTGCTCCACAGAACCTGAGTCTTGGTTTGTATGGTATCGGTATTGCTGCTGTGGGCATGCTTTCAACTCTTGGAATTACATTGGCAACCGATGCTTATGGACCGATTGCCGATAATGCCGGAGGAAATGCGGAAATGAGCGGATTGGGTAAAGAAGTTCGTCAGCGTACCGATGCATTGGATGCCTTGGGTAATACAACTGCTGCAACCGGTAAAGGTTTTGCTATTGGTTCAGCTGCCTTGACTGCACTTGCATTGTTGGCTTCGTATATTGAAGAAATTAAAATTGCATTGGTACGTATTGCTGATGCAGCATCTGATGGTTTGGTTCAGGTTGGAACTGAAATGATGAGTTCTGATGCTATTAAATTAGCAACCTTCTCAGACTTCATGGAATTCTACAATGTAAACCTGATGAACCCGATTGTTCTGGTGGGTGTTTTTGCCGGTGCGGTGATGTCGTTCCTGTTCTGTGGTCTGACTATGAATGCCGTGGGACGTGCAGCCCAAAGTATGGTGGAAGAAGTTCGTCGCCAGTTCCGTGAAATTGCCGGTATTATGGAAGGGAAGGCTGAACCGGATTATGCACGCTGTGTAGCGATTTCTACCAAAGGCGCACAGAGGGAAATGCTATTCCCTTCAATTATGGCAATTATTGTTCCTATTGTAATTGGAGTTATTTTTGGAGTGGCCGGTGTACTTGGTCTCTTAATTGGTGGATTGAGTTCAGGTTTTGTATTGGCTGTCTTCATGGCTAATGCCGGTGGTGCCTGGGATAATGCAAAAAAATACATTGAAGAAGGTAATTTGGGCGGAAAAGGATCTGATAATCACAAGGCCACTGTTGTAGGAGATACTGTTGGGGATCCGTTTAAAGATACATCTGGTCCTTCTTTGAATATCCTGATAAAACTGATGAGCATGGTATCTATCGTAATGGCCGGACTCACCGTGGTTTGGAGTTTATTCTAATAACTGATGTAGAGGGCATAGTTTTTTTATCCAGATTATTGTTTTGACTTTTTTTATTATAAGTTGCATCGTTTTGCTAAGCTGCGCAGCTTCTTAGAACAATTCAACTCTTGATTCGCATAAATTTTTGTTTACAGTTTTCCTTGCAAATCACTATTGCTGTATTATCAGCAAAACACTATCTTTGTGCAAAAATTATCAGTACTCCGGTTTGTCGCTTTATTATAAATAAAGAGGAAAGTCCGGGCAACAAAGGGTACCATACTTCTTAACGGGAAGCTGTTCGTGAGGGCAGGGTAGTGTAACAGAAAATAACCGCTCCGGTTCGCCGGAGTAAGGATGAAAAGGTGAGGTAAGAGCTTACCGGTACTTGTGGCAACACAGGTAGCCGTACACCCTATGGGTTGCAAGATCATGTACACCGGCGCATGTAGGACGGCCCGTTCGATGCCGGGGGGTAGATCGCTGGAGGCAGTTGGTGACAATTGTCCAAGATAAATGACAAACACCTTGCTTGCAAGGCACAGAACCCGGCTTACAGGAGTACTGCTTTTATTAGTGGGGTTAGTTGGTTAATGGTTATATATTATCGACCATTAACCACTGACTAACTAACCTACTAATCCACTAACCACAAAATTAAATGGCCGCAAAACTAATCATATTTTCAGCTCCTTCCGGTTCGGGGAAAAGTACCATAGTCAATCACCTGTTGAAGATCGGATTTGAAATTGAATTTTCAATTTCGGCTACCAGTCGTCCCCCACGGGGTAATGAGCAGGACGGAGTAGAATATTACTTTTTATCTCCGGATGAGTTTCGCCGGAGGATAGCTGCCAATGAATTTATTGAGTACGAAGAAGTGTATAAAGATACTTATTATGGAACCCTCCGTAGCGAAGTGGAACGAATCGGGAAGAAAGGTAAAAACATTGTTTTTGACGTGGATGTTGTCGGAGGTCTCAATATTAAGAAGCAATATGGAAGGCGAGCTTTACTTGTTTTTATTGCCCCTCCAAGTATCGAAGAGTTACGGGAACGGTTGATAAACAGAGGTACTGATTCTTCTGAAATGATTGAACTTCGCATTGCAAAAGCAGCATATGAATTATCTTTTGCTCCCCACTTTGATGTGACAATTGTAAATGATGATTTGGAAAAAGCAAAAAAAGAAGCAGAACAAACGTTGAATAATTTCTTAAGAGCTAAGAATCCGAGGCTATAGCAAACTTATTGAAGGTTTGTCTTTTATTTGATCGATGCACGTCCTTACAAAGTCCCATTTTTCATAGTCATCCCGCATGGATGTTTCATTCCAGAAAACAAAGTCGATGTCGATGGGAACCAGTCCTTTTAATTTTCCTTCGGGAGTTCTCCCTAATTCCTGTTCAATTTTTTTGAAAAACCGGACTGAATCTTCAAAATATTCATCAGATAATATTTTGATGGCCTGATTCAAAAAATGATTCTTATATTTTTTGCTTCTGGGCAGGGTAATTAAAACAGTACTTTCATCAATGATTTCATATTTATCATTGATTTTTTCTTTGGCTTTTGTGATGTTTTCTTCCGGGTTAACATTGCTCCCGAGCATGATAATTCCTTCGTTCATATCTTTTACAGAAGTTTTTTCCTGATGTAGTGTTTTTTCTTTGCAGGATGTTGATTAATAACAAAAAAGAGCCGAAGATTATTTTCTCCGGCTCTTTGTACCTGTTTATAGTTAATAACGGTAATCTTTTAATTGTTCCTGAAGACGCTTACGAGCCAGAAAAATACGGCTTTTAACAGTGCCTATAGGCAATTTCATTTTTTCAGCAATTTCTTCATATTTGAAACCCTGAACATGCATATTAAAAGGAATTCTGTATTCATCAGCAAATGAATTAATGCTGTTCGTAATTTCTCCTACCGAGAAAGAACTTTCGGGACTTTCAAATCCGGAATTCTGAGGCAAATTCAGGTGATGCAAATCTTCAGTCTTGTCAATAACAGTCTGGTTACGCACAATCTTACGATAATTGTTGATGAAGATATTCTTCATGATGGTGAGCACCCATCCTTTAAAATTGACATTGTCAGTAAACTTTTCCTGATTATCCAATACTTTTAAGGTAGTGTCCTGCAATAGATCTTCTGCTTCTTCACGGTTTAAAGTGAGTGAAAAAGCAAAATTTCTCATGTTGCTTTGTAATGCTACCAGCTCATTTTCAATGTGTACATTTTTCATTTTCTGTAGTTTTAGTGTGAATAACTTAACAGAACCTAATATGGGTCCAACTCCACATTATGAAAAAACTTCCTCATAAAAGCAAGTAATTGATTGTCAGTTGTCTATACTGAATGATGCGAAATAAAGAGCTCTTTCGAAAATTTTTTAATAATATTTTCGCTACAAATATAATCATATATTTTTGAAATTATACTATATTTGAAGAAAATATTTTAGAAAATGAGAAAAATTTCTTTTACAATATTATTTATAGCGGTTCTAAATTTGATTGGCAGTGTAAAGGCTTCTGAAAAAGTAATTTTTAAAATTGACATTAAAAAGGATATTGGCAGTACAACCTGGCTCTACATCCAAAAAGGTTTTGAAGAAGCCTTAGAGAAAGAGGCAGATGTCATTTTAATTCATATGAATACGTACGGTGGAGAAGTTGCTTATGCAGATTCTATCCGTACAAAAATTTTAAATGCAAGTTTACCGGTTTATGTTTTTATAGATAACAATGCAGCATCGGCAGGAGCGTTGATATCAATTGCCTGCGATAAAATTTTCATGCGTCCGGGAGCCAGCATTGGAGCAGCGACTGTTGTAAATCAAACCGGAGAACAAATGCCCGATAAGTATCAGTCGTATATGCGTGCCACCATGCGTGCCACTGCAGAAGCACAAGGGCGCGACACCATCATCCGGGGGAATGATACGATTTTTAGATGGAAACGCGATCCGCTGATTGCAGAGGCAATGGTGGATGAAAGAACAGTGGTGCCCAACCTCATTGACTCGGGGAAAACCCTTACTTTTACGGCCCTTGAAGCACAAAAGTATGGATATTGTGAAGGTATTGCTGCCAGTATTGATGAGTTAATTACTGAAAATTTGGGTATTGAATCTTATAAATTAATAAACTTCCGGCCTACGGTCATAGATAATATCAAGGGTTTTCTGATGAGTTCCGTTTTTCAGGGGATATTGATTATGTTGATCATTGGAGGAATTTATTTTGAACTTCAAACTCCGGGGGTAGGCTTTCCGCTCGCAATTGCTATAACAGCAGCTTTGTTGTATTTTGCTCCTTTGTATATTGAAGGATTGGCAGCTAATTGGGAGATATTGATGTTCATAATCGGCCTGATATTGTTAGTTCTGGAAATCTTTGTTATTCCGGGATTTGGTATTGCTGGTATTTCTGGCATTGTCCTGATCATTGCAGGATTAACCCTGAGTTTACTGGAAAACGTTAATTTTGATTTTAAACCAGTAGAAACGGGTGGAATAGGCAAAGCTTTACTTACCGTTACGGCGGGTATCACATTGGGATTTGCACTAGTATTATATCTGAGTGCAAAGATTGGAACAAAAGGATTATTAAAAAACATTGCTCTTAATACAAACCTTGAAAAAGAAGCAGGATATGTTGCAGTCCCCATGGAGCATAAAGCATTGGTTGGTAAAAGAGGCACTGCACGAACAGATTTACGTCCGTCGGGAAAAGTTAGTATTGAAGGTTCCGTTTATGATGCAGTTTCTGAAAGTGGATTTATTTCCAAAGATACTGCTGTTGAAGTTATCAGGTATGAGATGGGGCAATTATACGTTTTAGCGATTCCACAAAATCCATAACATCCTCAGGAGTTGTGTCGAAAGAACACATCCACCTGATTTCCATCGTGTTTTCATCCCAAATGTAAAAGGGATAAATCCTTTGCAAAGGTTCGATGGCTTTCTTCGGAATGATGGCAAATACTGCATTTGCATCAACGGAATGTGTAATTCTCACTTCGGGAATTTCAGATATTTCAGTCGCCAGCAAACGAGCCATCCTGTTGGCATGTGAAGCCATTCTAAACCATAAGTCATCACGAAGTAACGCGATAAACTGCGCTGCAATAAAGCGGTTTTTTGAAAAAAGTTGTGCCGATTGTTTCTGATAGAAATCGGCATGTTTTTTAAGTTCTTCATTGAAAATCAGTACAGCCTCACCTATCATCAGTCCGTTTTTTGTACCACCGAAGCTCATGATGTCAATACCACAGTCAACCGTAGCAGATTTAAAATCAGTGTTAAGCGCAGCAACTGCATTCGATATTCTTGCTCCATCGAGGTGTACATACAATTCATTGGCATGAGCAAATTCACACAACGCGGTTAGCTCCTTCAATGAATATACTGTACCCAGTTCTGTACTCTGGCTGATAGAAATTACTTTTGGTTGGTTATGGTGGACATTACCCCTGGCTTTGAGCACAGGCCGGATAATTTCAGGAGTAAGTTTTCCGTTGGGTGTATGTAAAGGTACTAATGTATACCCGGTACTCTGAACAGGAGCACCACATTCATCTACGTGTATGTGAGCAAAATCTGAGCAAATAATTGAGTGAAAGGGAAGGGTGCAGCATTTTAAAGCAACAACATTGGCTCCTGTGCCGTTAAAAGCATAAAGCACTTTTACCGATCCAAAGATAGATTCAAATAACTTCCCGGCCTGATTTGTCAATTGGTCGGCACCATAAGCGACATCATGTGAATAATTGGCTTGTTGAATAGCTTCCAGTATTTCCGGATGAATACCAGCGTAATTGTCGCTTGCAAAAGCTTTCATCCGGATTCAAAATTTAAATTTATCGAAAAAACTCTTTTTTACTTCAGGTTCTTCGTTTGTTTCTTCATCTGATGCCTCAGAAGATGCTGTGTTGTCTGGTTCAGAATAATTTCTCGGCAGAGCTTCTCCTTGTTCTCTTTTGATGAATCCGATTACATCTTCCAATCCTTCCAGAAACTTGTTAAAATCTTCTTTGTAGAGGAATATCTTATGCTTTTCGTAAGTTACTTGCGCTTCCTGGTCAAAACCATTGACTTTCTTTTTGCTTTCAGTAATGGCCAAAAACAAATCTTCGTTTCTACTCTTCTTAACATCTAGGTAATAAATTCTTTTTCCTGCTTTAATGGATTTAGAATAAATAATTTCGTTGTCTTTTTTCTCCAATTCAATTTTTCTTTTCTCTACTTCCATAACGAATATCTTCTAAATTGTTTATTATTAAGGCCTTAACACTAAATAAATAAATATTGACCTTTTGACTCCAAATTTCTGTATTTTTTTTGAAATTAACAAGCAAATGATTATATTTTTATCTAAAAAACAGTATCTTTGCTCAAAATTTGAAAACGTTCACATTATTGTATGATAAATAGAATTTTGTTGCGAATCAAGATTATACAAATCTTGTATGCATTTTATAAGGGCGAAGGTAAAACAGCTCTTATGGTTGAAAAAGAGTTATTTCACAGTATTGAAAAGACTTATGATCTTTATTACCATTTGTTTAATCTCGCTGTTTTGATCACCGATTATGCTGTTTCCCGCATTGAATCGAAAAAAAACAAACTACGACCTTCTCCGGAAGATATCAATCCCAATACCCGTTTTATTGACAATACTTTTGTAGCGCAGTTGCGGGAAAATATTCAATTCAATACATATTTAAATCAGCATAAATTATCCTGGGTAAATCATCCGGAAATAATCAAAGAACTTTACGAAGAAGTTGTCGCATGTGATTTTTATCAGGAATATATGAACCAGGAGTTAGTCGATTATCAAGAAGATAAAGATCTCTGGCGGAAAATTTTCAAAAAAGTTGTTTTGTTAAATGAAAATCTTGACAGTTCGATTGAAGATCAAAGTATATTCTGGACAGATGATGTTGAAATTGTTGTCAGCTTTATTATTAAGACTATCAAACGTTTCGACCGTGAGGCAGGGGCAGGGCAAGCTCTTCTTCCTATGTTTAAAGATGAAGAAGACGTTGAATTTGCAAAAAAATTATTACACGGGGTTATTAACAACGGGAACAGCTATCGTGAAATAATCGACAAGCATACCCAAAATTGGGAACTCGACCGGATTGCTTTTATGGATATCCTGATTATGCAGGTAGCTTTATCTGAGTTAATGGATTTTCCAACAATTCCGGTTAATGTTACTCTGAATGAGTATATCGAGATCGCTAAGAATTATAGTACGGATAAAAGCGGGACATTTATCAATGGTGTGCTGGATAATATAGTCGGACAGCTGAAGCAGGATAATAAGTTGATTAAAGTAGTGATGTTCACAAAATAAAAAAATATACTATATTTGCAAGTGTTAATTTAAAAACATAAAACATGAATTTATTAAGCTTATTATTACAAGCTCCTGCAGGACAAGGAGGCGGCATGTCAGGTATCCTGATGATGGTATTGATTTTTGTTGTTTTTTATTTCTTTATGATTCGTCCGCAGCAAAAACGTCAGAAAGAAATCAAAAAGCAACGTGAAAATATGCAAATTGGTGATAAAGTAGTTACATCGGGCGGTATTTACGGCAAAATCCGTGAAATCAAGGATGATAATACTGTGATTATTGAAATTGCAGAAAATGTACGTATTAAAGTAGATAAATCTTCTGTTTTTCTGTCATTACAGGATGCACAGCAAGGACAGCAGAAATAATTTTATCAGACAATGGCTGATTACAGCAAAAGGAAATTATTAAAATTTGTCCTGAAGCTTAAAGCATTCTTTATCTCTAAAGATGTTTTAAGCTTTTTGGTATTTTTGTTGCTTTCAGCTGCGTTTTGGTTTATTAATGCCCTGAATAAAGAACGGGAGCTTTCGTTAACCATACCTGTAGTTTATTCGGACGTACCTCAAAACCTGATGTTTGAGGAGGAATTACCTTCAGAAATCCGGGTTAAAGTGAAAGATTTAGGTGTAAATTTATGGACTTATCTGCGTAAAAAACCGGATCCTGTTCACGTTGAATTTAAGCAAACTAACACCGAAAAAGGTCATTTTAGTGTTTCAAACTTACAATTGTTGTCTGCAGCTTCTGAGAGACTGTTGCCTTCAACCTCCATTCTGTTGATAAATCCGGAAAACATCAGTACTGCTTATATCAAACTTTATTCAAAAAAATTACCTGTCAGGTTAATAAGTGAGGTCAGCCTGGAAAATCAATATATGCTTTGCAGTCCGCTTGTTTTCTTTCCTCAGGAAATTGAAGTATATGGTCCTCTTGTTGTTCTGGAGAAACTCACCGAGTTACATACTGAAAAACTTAACATAACAAATTTGCGGGATACTGTGACTCGTTCTGTTTTGATAAAACCCATTCAATCTGTCAGATTTGCTGTTGATAAAATAGCCGTAAAGGCTTGTGCTGAAATGTTTACAGAAAAAACAGTCAGTTTGCCTGTTCAGATTATTAACAACCCCGAAAATATCTCTGTTTTGTCTTTTCCTGCAGAAGTTAAGGCTGTTTTCAACATCGGTATGAAAAATTTCAATTCCTTTCAAAACAGCGATATTCATGTTGTCATAGACTTTAATGAAATCAAAAAAGGGGATTTTAAGAAGAAAAAATTAAAAATAATAAACAACAAACCTTATATCTCTAATATCAGGATTCAGCCTGAAGAAATAGAATTTTTACTGGAAGAAAGATGACGATGGAAATTCAAATGGTTGACCTAAAAAGTCAATACCAAAAAATTAAACAACAGATTGATGCCGGAATTCAGGAGGTAATTGATTCTACTACCTTTATCAAAGGTGGAAAAGTGAATGAATTTCAACAACATTTGGAAGATTATCTGGGAGTTAAACATGTTATTCCTGTTGGTAATGGTACTGATGCTTTGCTGATTGCTCTTATGGGACTCGGTTTGCAGCCGGGAGATGAAGTAATTACGCCTACCTTCACCTTTATTGCAACGGCTGAAGTTGTTGCTTTACTTGGATTGACACCGGTTCTAGTGGACGTTGATTATGATACCTTTAATATATCCATTGATGCGTTAGAACAGGCTATCACCCCGAAAACAAAAGCGATTATTCCGGTGCATTTGTTTGGTCAGCATGCTGATATGGATGCGATTATGGAAATTGCCCACACTCATAATTTGTATGTAGTTGAAGATGCTTGTCAGTCAATTGGTGCTGTTTATACTTTTGCTGATGGATCAAAAGCGCAATCCGGTTGTATGGGACATATTGGATGTACTTCTTTTTTTCCTTCAAAAAACTTAGGTTGTTATGGCGATGGCGGTGCTATTTTCACAAATAATGATGTCCTTGCAATAAAAATGCGTGCTATAGCCAATCATGGTATGGAAGTAAGGTACCATCATGATTACGTTGGGGTAAATTCGCGTCTTGATAGTATCCAGGCTGCAATTCTTGATGTAAAACTGAAATACCTGGATAATTATATTCGTGCAAGACAAGTGGTTGCTGCTGAATACGATAAGGCTTTCTCCAATGTTGAACAACTTATAATTCCGGGAAGGAACCTTTCATCAACCCATGTCTTTCATCAATATACACTGAAACTAAATGGTGTTGATCGTGCCGGATTGCAAACACATTTACAGGCCAGGGGGATTCCTTCAATGGTGTACTATCCGGTACCTCTGCATATGCAAAAAGCATACAAAGATAAAAGATATCAGGAAGGTGATTTACCGGTTGCAGAGAAATTAGCTGCATGTGTATTATCTTTGCCTATTCATACAGAGATGAGTGAAAAACAAATTCAGTACATTATCGAAAACCTGATTGATTACTTATGAATGAATACTTTGTACATGAAACGGCAGTAATAGATGCAGGTTGCATTATTGGTGCGGGAACCAAAATATGGCATTTTTCACACATCATGACCGGGTGTGAGATAGGAGAAGCATGTAATATTGGTCAGAATGTTGTTGTTTCTCCGGGGGTAAAACTTGGACGGAATGTGAAAATTCAAAACAATGTTTCGGTTTATACCGGCGTGGTTTGTGAAGATGATGTTTTTCTTGGACCGTCCATGGTTTTTACGAATGTTATCAATCCCCGCAGTCACGTGAACCGCCGGGATGCTTATAAAACAACACGGGTGTGTAAAGGTGCTAGTATCGGAGCTAATGCAACGATTGTATGTGGAAATGAAATTGGTGAATATGCCATGATTGGAGCAGGGGCTGTGGTAACTAAACCAGTCAGGGCTTATGCTTTGGTTGTGGGTAATCCGGCAAAACAAACAGGATGGGTCAGTGAATATGGACACCGGTTGCAGTTTAACCATCATGGTATTGCTGAATGTCCGGAGACTAAACAACAGTATCTGTTTGAGAATGACACAGTAAAAAGAATTAGTTAAGTGGAACTTAAATCAATTATATGCATATGATAAAATTTGCAGTTGTAGGTCAGGGGCACATTGGAAAAAGACACGCTGAAATGATCAGGAGAAATCCGGACACATTATTGGTCGCTGTATGCGATGTTTTGTCGAAACACGAACTGGGCCTCGAGAATATTGAAGAAAATTTTTTTTCTTCTTTTGATGAATTACTTCAATCGGGGTTGGATTTTGATGTTGTAAACGTATGTACTCCCAATGGTTTTCATGCAGAATATGCCATTAAAGCATTAGAAGCTAAAAAACATGTTGTACTTGAAAAGCCGATTGCGCTTACAAAAAGTGATGCTGAAAAAATATTGTTTAAATCGCTGAAAATGTCTAGACACGTGTTCAGTGTCATGCAAAACCGGTATTCTCCTCCAGCCGTGTGGTTAAAACAAATTGTGGACGATCAGGTGTTGGGCGATATATACATGGTAAAACTGGATTGTTACTGGAACCGTGATAAACAGTATTATCAACCCGGAAGCTGGCATGGGAATGCAAAATTAGACGGGGGAACCTTGTTTACTCAATTTTCGCATTTTATTGATATCATGTATTGGCTCTTTGGAGATATTACCAATATCAACGGAACCTTTGCCGATTTCAACCACCAACATTTAACTGATTTTGAGGATAGTGGAATTGTGACTTTTAACTTTGTTGACGGAATGGGAATGGGGTGTTTGAATTATTCAACATCGGTTTGGGATACAAACTTTGAAAGCGCCATCACCATCATTGGATCGAAAGGAACGGTAAAAGTTGCCGGGCAGTACATGAATGAGGTTGTGTATTGTCATATCAAAGATTATGTTATGCCTGAACTTCCTGCGTCAAATCCACCCAATGATTATGGCAAATACAAAGGTTCTGCTCAAAATCATCATTATGTAATTGAAAATGTAGTTGAAAAACTGATGGGTGACGGCGATATCAAAACAAATATTCTTGAAGGAATGAAAGTGGTAGATATCATCGAACGAATATACGAGGTTCGGGATATGAAATGGAAAAAGAAGATTTAAAATGGATAAATATAATTTTTATTGAATAATGATACAAAGGATTCAAACATTTTACTTGTTTCTTGTTGTTGTTTTGACCTCGGTTACCTTTTTTTTACCGGTAGCCGGATTGCAAAACCTACAACAAGCGATGATTTACGAAATAAGTTACCTGGGATTATTCGAAATAAATATTTCAGGAAAAACTATGATGGCCAATACTTGGATACTGACGGCTTTGATGGCCATAATACCGGTACTCTCATTTATTACAATATTATTATTTAAGAAAAGATTGCTGCAGATTCGTCTGATTATTTTTAACTTAGTGCTGATGGCCGGGTTTTACGGACTATTGTTCATTTATTTATGGCAATTTGGAAAAGCGCTGGATGCTTCATCATATCTTGAAATACCGGCTGCATTTCCTTTGGTAAGTATTATTCTGAGTATTATGGCTATAAGAGCTATTGGAAAAGACGAAGCCCTGATAAAATCGTTGAATAGAATCCGATAAAGCTGTTTATTCAATAAATTACAGATGGAAAAAGTTTATTTCGCCTCCGGTTGTTTTTGGGGAACTGAGTATCATTTTATGAAAGCTAAAGGCGTTGTAGCTACAACTGTAGGTTATATGGGTGGACAGACTTTTGCTCCAACTTATAAAGAAGTCTGCACCGGGATGACGGGACATGTGGAAGTTGTAGAGGTAACTTTCAACCCGGAAATCACTACGTTTGAATTCTTGCTCAGGTTGTATTATGAAACACATGATTTTGAACAGGTGGGAGGTCAGGGTCCTGATATCGGTGAACAATATCAGTCAGTTGTTTTTTATGTGAATGAAAATCAGCGGCTAATTGTTGAAAAGTACATCAGGATTTTGACAGATAAAGGATACAGGGTGGCTACCCAACTTCGTCCGGCTTCTGAATTTTGGGAAGCAGAAGATTACCATCAGGAATATTATCATAAAAAAAACGGAATACCGTATTGTCACACCCATAAAAAAATATTCTGATTATTTAGAATAAACATGTATTGATACAATTATAGAAGTTAAGATGTTAAGATGATAAATTGTAACGATATTGACTGATGTTTAATTATCTTTAATCTTATAACTTCTATAACTTAAAACACATAATTCATTAAATAATACAATCTTAAATGACACTTCAACAACTTGAATATATTCTGGCGCTGGATAAAACGCGTCATTTTGTGCGGGCTGCCGAACTATGTGGTGTAACTCAGCCGACACTGAGTGCAATGGTACAAAAACTGGAAGACGAACTGGATTGTCGCATCTTTGATCGTTCAACACATCCATTGCTTTCTACTGAGGTAGGGCAGCAAATCATCAACCAGGCACAAGTAGTGATGTATCACGTGAATCAGCTGAAAGAAAATGTGCGTACACAGAAAGGTTCATTGCAGGGAAATTTGAACCTGGGCATGATACCTACCGTTGCTCCTTACCTGCTTCCGGAGTTTATTTCCAACATGAAAACAGATTATCCGGAAATCGCGTTGAAAGTTGCAGAATTGCATACTGCCGATATCATCCGGAAACTTCAGATTGCAGAGATAGATATGGCTATACTTTCTACTCCGCTGAATGATCCCAAAATACTGGAGGTTCCTCTTTATTATGAAAAGTTTGTGGCCTATGTATCTCCAACTGCACCTGTGTATAAGTTAAAATCAATTTCGAGCAGGAACATGCCGCTGGATAATCTGTGGGTGTTGGAAGAGGGACATTGTCTGCGTAGTCAGGTGTTTAATTTCTGCAATCAGCAGGTTCATCAGTCATCTATTTATGAAGCAGGTAGTATTGATACACTAGTAAAAATTGTAGATATAAACGGAGGATACACTGTGATACCGGAATTGCATATTGATTTGTTATCAGAAAATCAGAAAAAAAACCTGAGAGATCTAGTAGATCCGGAAGCCATTCGAGAGATCTCGCTGGTTATCAGGTACGACTATGTGCGTGAAGGCATGATGAATGCGGTGGCCAACAGCATTAAAAAAATTATTCCGACACACATGCTGGATGCCCGGCTGAAGAAATTTGCCATTAAGCTTTGATTCTTAGTGATTTTTTACATATTTACAGTTGCCATCCGCAGCTTAATACGTTGATGGCCTGGTTACACTCGAACGGAAAAAACATCAAAATTTCCGGTTTGAACGGATCGGTTTTGTCCCTTGTCATTGCTTCACTTTTTAAAAATGAAAATTCGGTTGCGTCTCCTTTTCTGTTGATCATGGAAGATGCGGATGAGGCCGCCTATACTTACCACGATATTAAAAATTGCCTCGACGAATTTGATGTATTTTTCTTTCCTTCTTCTTTTAAAAAGGCCATCAAACTTTCTCAATTAGATGCTTCAAATGAGGTGTTGCGAACAGAAGTGCTTAACAGACTAGCAAATCACGATTCGCCCTGTGTGGTCGTGACTTATCCCGAAGCATTGTTTCAAAAGGTTGTTTCAGCACATGGCATGCAAACACGGATGCTGAAGTTGAAAAAAGGAGAGTCAATCAGTATTGATTTTCTGGCAGAAATGTTTACTGAATATGGTTTTTCACGGGTGGACTTTGTGTATGAACCGGGACAGTTCTCGATCCGTGGAGGAATAGTCGATATTTTTTCTTTTGCCTATGAATTGCCCTATCGTTGTGATTTCTTCGGAGACGAAATTGATTCTATCCGTATCTTTGATATTGAAAACCAGCTATCAAAAGAAAAAGTAGAACAGGTCGAGATTATACCTGATTTGCAGAAAGATAAATCTGTTTCGCGGGTGTCTTTTTTTGAATTTATGGATAAATCAACCTTATTGACTTTCTCTAACGCTTCATTTATCAAGGATAAAATCAATCTGTTGTATGATGAAGCATTGATTAAAGCCAATCAGGGAGATGATGTTGTGCCTGATTTACATAGCTCCCGCATCACCGGAGATGATTTTATCTGCGAAATCAATGCTTTCAGAAAAATTGAAGTTGGGGAAAGAAATTATTTTGAACCTGATGTGGAATTAAGATTCAACACCTCTCCACAGCCTGTGTTTCATAAAAACTTCGATTTGGTTGCCGATAACTTGAAAAAAGGCATGATGGATGCCTATCAGCTGTTTATCATGAGTGACAGTGTGAAGCAAATCGACAGAATTGAGGCTATTTTTAATGACCGTGGCGATAATATTGTGTTTGAACCTATTAAACAAACTTTGCATCAGGGTTTTGTTGACCATGATTTGTCATTTTACTGTTATACCGACCATCAGCTGTTCGATCGTTTCCACAAATACAGGTTGCGTACCGACAAAACCCGCCAGGGTAAAGTGGTGATGACACTGAAAGAGTTAAATCAGTTTCAGATGGGAGACTACATAGTGCATGTAGATCATGGTATCGGGACTTTTGGTGGTTTGGTGAAAACAAATGTCAACGGTAAGATGCAGGAGATGGTGAAATTGATTTACCGCGATGATGATATCATCTTCGTAAGCATACATGCTTTGCATCGTATTTCGAAATACAAAGGCAAAGAAGGTGAAGCTCCGAGAATCAATAAATTAGGTTCAGGAGCATGGGAACGGTTAAAGGAAAGAACCAAGAGCAAGGTCAAAGACATCGCCCGCGAATTGATAAAATTATACGCCAAACGAAAAGCAGAGCAAGGTTTTCAGTTTACTCCGGATAGTTATTTGCAGCAGGAACTCGAAGCTTCTTTTGTCTATGAAGATACACCGGATCAGGTAAAAGCGACGGCCGACATTAAAAAAGATATGGAATCAACTTTACCGATGGACAGATTAGTCTGTGGGGATGTAGGATTTGGCAAAACTGAAGTGGCTGTCAGAGCGGCTTTTAAGGCCGCAACCGATGGAAAACAGGTGGCCGTACTGGTTCCTACTACTGTATTGGCCTTGCAGCATTATCATACTTTCAGAGACCGACTTGCTGATTTTCCGGTGACGATAGAATACCTAAGTCGAGCCAGAAGTCCAAAACAAAGTAAAGAAGTATTGGAAAAATTAATCAGAGGAAAAGTGGATATCATCATAGGTACACATAAACTCGTTGGTAAATCGGTGAAATTCAAAGACCTGGGCTTACTGATCATTGATGAAGAACAACGTTTTGGAGTATCGGTTAAAGAAAAACTGAAAGAACTGAAAGTGAACGTGGATACCATGACTATGACGGCTACTCCGATTCCGCGCACTTTGCAATTCTCACTCATGGGCGCCCGCGATTTGTCGATTATCAATACGCCGCCACCCAATCGTTTCCCGGTGCAAACAGAAGTGCATACTTTTGATGAAGATGTGATCCGGGAAGCCATTCAGTTAGAAATGAACCGGAATGGCCAGGTGTTCTTCATCAATAACCGTATCCAGAACATTTATCAGATGGAAGCGTTGATCAAAAAATTAATTCCGGGAGTCCGTGTGGCTGTAGGACATGGTCAAATGCCACCGGATAAACTCGAGGAAATTATCGTTGATTTTATCGAATATGAGTACGATGTGCTGGTTGCTACGACCATCATCGAATCAGGCATAGATATTCCTAATGTAAACACAATTATTATCAATTCAGCACATAAATTCGGACTGAGCGATCTGCACCAGCTGCGGGGCAGGGTAGGGCGTAGTAACCGGAAAGCTTATTGTTACCTGCTTGCACCGGAAAGTAGTTTGTTAACCCCGGATGCTCGCCGTCGCCTTACGGCTATTGAAACTTTTTCAGAACTGGGAAGCGGCTTTAACATTGCCATGCAGGATTTGGATATCCGTGGAGCAGGAAATATGCTGGGTGCAGAGCAGAGCGGTTTTATTGCAGACCTGGGATATGAAACCTACCAGCGCATCCTGAATGAAGCAGTTCATGAACTTAAAGAGGAAGAGTTTTCCGATTTATATGCAGAAGAAATTGCCAGGGAAAATTCTTCTCTTCATTATGTTACAGATTGTCAGATTGATACCGATATGGAATTGATGTTTCCATCTGACTATATCGAAAATATATCAGAAAGAATCAGTTTATATCGAGAACTCGACAGCATTGACAATGAAGCTGATTTACTTGAATTTGAAAAACAGGTGGAAGATCGGTTTGGAAAGATTCCCGAAGAAAGCAAAAGTCTCCTATTGGTTGTACGGTTGCGATGGTTAGCCATTAAATACGGCATCGAAAAGTTGGTGCTCAAAAATGAAAAACTGATTGCTTTCCTTGTCTCGAATCCACTGTCATCCTATTATCAGTCGGATCAATTTGGTAAAATATTGCAGTTTATAGCCCGACATCCCCGCCAATGTCAATTGCGTGATCAGCAAAATCGTCGTTCTGTAGTTGTAAGTATGGTGCGAACTGTCAATCAGGCTTATCACATCCTTTCTGAGATTGATGCGTAAATTGATTAGCAGTTAGAACCCAAAACTGAATCCAACTGTGAATGTGATGTTATTACCCTGTAGAAATTGTGGAGTAAAACGGTTCATCACTTCTTGTGCCGTCATTCTGTTTTCTCCAAAAACAGGAATTGAGATCGCATCAAAGCTCCGTATATCGGATTTTTCAACCTTTGCAACAGCATATGCATTTCTAAAAATTTCATAGGTAGTATTGAATCCAATGGTTTCATTCGTCCAGATAACATCTCCCAACGAAGGATTGCTGATGATGTCAATAACACTCGCTTTTTCTCCATTAAAAACACCTCTGCGGATATATTCATATTCATTCCCGTGTTTTGCATTCACATAATAGAGTTGAAAATCAAGTCCGCGTATCGGCTTAAAACGCAGGGCTGCATATAATTCCTGTGCATTATCTCCCAGATAATGTCCCAGATTATAACTGTTCGATGCCCATGTAAGCGTTGAAATTGAATGTTTGTAGTTGAGTATGTTGGATTTGGTGTATTCAACCACAGCCGAAAAATTTTTCAAGAGGAAATTAGACAAATTCGCTCCGACTTTATAAGAAATGGGGTTTTTGTCGGGACTATCAGGCTTAAATCTGCGAAGTTGCATTTCATCAATAAATACAGAAGCAAATACATGCAGATGCCTGATATTTCTGGAACTGATATTCAGAAAAAGTTGTGAATTCTGGTTTTCAACCCCCAAACCTTTAGTTAATACATGATCCAGTGATTTATAGAAAGCAATTGGAATGAAATAAGCCGGATGCACATTTCTTTCAGCGTAAACGATGGAATTTCCGACAGATAATTTCAAATTCTTAACCGGTGTAAAGGTAAGTAAATTTGCAGCAATGAATTTATTTGCCGGACGGTAGTGTATCTCTGAATCATTTTCGAGATAATAATAGGTTGAATCGAGTACATTTGAAACAAGCCACCCGTGGAAATAATTCAGTTCAAACCAACCGGCAGGTTTAACCTGAAGATAAATCATAGGAAAAGATGGTGCTCTTCCTGATAAGATATTGGAACAATGATAGTTGTCGCCCCAGCTAATATTGTCTTTAATCAGTCCGATGGAAAATTTTTTGTTAGCATACTTAATTCCTCCGCGAGAATCGCTGAAATCGGATCCTACAGTATATTCATAACCCGGTTCGTTGTTCAGGTAAGTTGGTTTGGACAACAGGTCATCACCTGTGTGTGAAATGTCACGCAGACTGCCATAAATAGATAAGTTTTTACCCATCATGCCCTGAAACTCCGCACCATACCATCTTTTTATAATTTTTTCATTTCCGTTAGAAGTGATATGCATTCCTAAAATTGGTGCTATTCTCGCTTTAAAATACTCACCTTTATAAGAAATTACAGGAGGAAGAATCGAGCTAACTGTTTGATTCGTGTGATGAATATGAATCGGACGTTGAGGCAGGTGGTTAAACTCAAGTGCATATTCATTGAGGAAATATTCAAGTTCTTCTTTCTGTCGTTTACAGAGCTGTTTATTCTTTGTTCTATCAGAATAAGTGTTGGCGATATCCTGTAACTTTTCTGCAATAAATAATTGCGAGTAAGGTTTTACAGCAGAATTAAGTTCGATGAACCCATCGTTAGCCAGTTCATCAAGAAAGTCATAAATCCGGTGATAAGAAATATGATTTGGAATATCTTGCGCGACTACAACAGAGAATCCAAAAAATAACATCAGGAAAAGCTTACAGAATTTATACATAGCATTCAAAATATCAGTTTGACATTCCAATCAGGCACTTTTCGCCTTATGAATAAGGATGTTGTTCATAATCTTAAAGAAATATTTAATATCTGTAACAAAAGTACCATTTTGTTCACAATTTCTCAAATAACGAAATTCTGATTCCTGAATTTCATCCAGTGTTTCAGGTAAATCTGCATAAAAGGGGGGTAACAATCCCGGTTTGAATCGTACCCTCATTCTTTGTAATTCAGGGGTATATAAACTAAAGTAATGCTGGCTGAGGGGACGTACACCCACGATTTTCATTTCTCCGCGCAACACATTGATAAACATCGGTAATTCATCAATCCAATACTTACGCATGAACTTACCCATAGTATTGATGCGAAAGTCTTTATAAAACTTTCCTCCTCTTTGCAGTTTATTCATCCTGAAAATATAGGCCTGGAGATATTCTGCATAGGAATACATGGTGCGAAATTTATACACATTAAATACCTTTCCGTTTTTTCCCACCCTTCTTAATGTCAGAAGTGGTCCGTATCGCTTACTTTCCAGAATTACATTAAGATTTTTTACTTTATAGGCAACCACATAAGTGATTTTATTAATCTTTTTGGTTTCTACAATATCAAATCCACAATATACCAGTCTTCCAAGTACTTCAGTCTTCGATAAAATTCTGTTTTTTCCTTGTGTAATGTTGTAATATATTTTATCCATCACCAGAAATTTGGGAATAACCCTTCTGAAAAGATAATCAAAAAAATAAACAATATGATTAATGACTTTTGGGTATGTGTCATAAATTCTTTTCTTCCTGGTACTTCTTTGTTCAAAACTACAGACGAATGTTCCTTCCATGGGGAGCTTTTGATTCACAACAGAAAACAATTTGTTAATGCCCCGGATGTTATTCAGTTTATTTAAAATAGCAACGCCGGTATATTTGTTTTCCGGTTTAGATTTGATATCGAAATAATTTGATGAAAAAGAAATCAGGTTATTTTTTAGGCTTAGGTCAAGATGTTTTGAAATAAATAAGCATGCTTTCTCCCCACTAAATTCGTTGATTGATTCAATTAATACCTCTGAACTTTTCTTGTCGAGTTTTTTAATTGTGATTTTATTTTCATCTGGCTGATCTTTATTTAACTCAACAATATCTTTATATTCAGTAGCATTACTGATGGTAAATTGAACGATGTAGTAAATTGAACCAATTGAAAATATCAGAAGAGAGTACCCAACGATTATCCAAATAGAATAACTTGTGTTAAGGGGAGTCAAAAACAATATACTCAACACCACCTGAACAGTCAGGATGGCCCAGAGTAATTTAAATATATTTGCAATGTAGTTTTTTGAAGGCTGTAAGGTGTATCTTTTGTAAAAATAGGAGGATATAAACCAGATTGAAAAATAAAAAAGGTTAAAATCAGAATATTTCTGAAAAAGAATCTCAAAAGAAAAAGGAGTTACGGCCAGAACAATCAAGACAGCTATTGCCAGTAGCAAAAAATCAGTCAGGATAGCTGCTACCGAAGGTGTATAAATAAATTTATTGGTTTTTTGCTTCATTTAATAAAGAATGCATAGTTAAAAACAGATAAACTTTCAATTATTTAGGTAGAACGGTTTACAAAAGTAATATATTTTTTGTTTATATAAATTATTACATTCATCCTTTTTAACCTGTATCTTCTGATTGATATGTAAATCAGTGTTTGAAAAGGAAATACGTGTTTTTTTATATCTCTGAAGATAGCCAGACTTACCAACCCGTAAGAATTATTGAAAATAAAAAAAAATTACCTATATTTGGCAGATTTTTCCAATAAAAAAAGATTTGTTTGTGAAGCCCTTAAACAACATATTCTGTATGTTGCTGTTGGTTTTATTGCTGACAGGACGGTTTACTTTGTCAGTTTTTGCTGAAGAAAGGCCTTTGGTCAGAGAAATTATCACCAGTAAAAAAGACAGTGTATTCAGATATACCTATTATTTTGATGAATACCGGAACAAGGTAATGGAGAACAAATACTACATCAAAGATGATACAGCATATCCGCTTACACGTACAGAATGGATCTATGATGCTAACCGGTGTGTAACACAGCGGGAACAAAAATGGCATAATGGTAACTGGAATACAACTTATATTATTAATTCAGCATTCACCGACGATTTTAAAGTTCTTGAAACACATGTTTTGGTAACAAATAGTATTGAAAGCATTAATAAAACAATTGCCTATAATTATGAAGCTGGAAAATTGAAGTCTGTTGTCAGTTATAAAGGTCAACAAGATCAGCATGATGTCATCGAACAAGTACTTTTCAATTATAATGAACAACAGTCTGTAAGCAGTCAGCAGATAACGCGTGGCCAGCCTCATCAAACAGACACAGCGCAAATAATCCGGTATTCATATAATTCATCAGGGAAACTCGACTCGGTTATTCTGATTAACAGTATTCAGCAAGTTGAAAAATACGAGATTCTTACTACTTACTATTACGATAAACCATCTGGAAACCTTACTGTCCAAATCCAAAAAAGATGGAACGATGTTGCTGCCAAATGGGAAAACTTAACCAGAACTGAATTTGTGTATGACGAGCACAACAAATTGGTAAATGAAGTATATTATCATTACAGCAGTCTTTTTTGGATGCCCAACACAAAATATGAGTATAAATTTGATTCAAACGGACTATTAGAGGAAAAAGTGATGTATCAGCCTATTTACAGACAATGGAGAAGAATTTATACCATAGAATATAGTGATATTGCCAATGGACAACCCAACCTGATGGAGTCGAAATATAATTTTTGGGGAGGTGAAACCGGTAGTTATGCCAATAATTTTATTCCTTATTATTTCAACGAGGAGATTGCCATCATGCATGCTGATCGCATGGAACTCAAGTATCTTATTGATGATACAACTTTTACTACAAATTCTTTACTTGAACCTCAATGGCTTAAAATATACCCAAATCCTTCTAATGGTGTTTTTTATATCAGTACTCAGTGTTATTACATAAAAAGCTGGGAGGTTTATGACCTGAATGGTGTATTGGTAAAAGAAGATAACAACCGTTATCGCACAGGTGTTGTTGATTTGACGGCTTTACCTGATGGAATCTATATAATTAAAGCTATTACCAGTGACAACAAACAATTAAAACAAAAAATAGTAATCAATAAAAAAATATGAAACATATAATTTTTCAACAAACCCTTTTAATTTACATAATGTCGATGATAGTAACAGCCTCAATGGCAAATCCATTGCTTAGTAAGTATAAAACACCTTACGAGACCATTCCGTTTAATTCCATTGAAACCAACCATTATTTTCCAGCTTTTGAAGAAGCTATGAAAATTCATCGTGCAGAAGTGGATAAAATTATTCAAAACAAACAAAAACCAACTTTTGAAAATACAATTGTTGCTCTGGAACAAGCCGGTACTTTATTAAATCAGGTTTCTTCTCCTTTTTATAATCTGTTAAGTGCTGAAACAAATGATGAATTGCAACAAATTGCTGAAAAAATTTCTCCGTTGATGTCTGAACATAGCAATGCTATTCGCCTGAACGAGCAATTGTTTGCCAGGGTAAAAGCTGTATATGAAATGCGTGGGCAATTGAAGCTTAACACAGAAGAAGCACGCCTGTTGCAAAAAACTTACGATGGTTTTGCTGATAACGGGGCGAATCTTTCAGAAACGGATAAAGCTGTTTATCGAGAACTTTCCAAAGAGCTAAGTATGCTAACCCTTCAGTTTGGTCAAAATGTACTTAAAGAAACAAACAACTGGAGCTTGCTGATTACTGATATTGGTTTGCTTAAAGGATTGCCTGAGGACGTGTTGGATATGCTGGCACTGAATGCAAAAAATGCCGGTAAAGAAGGATGGATACTGAATCTGAAAGCAACTACTTATATTCCTTTTATGAAATATGCTGAAAATCGGGATTTGCGCCGTGAATTATACCTGGCATATAATACCCGTTGTATGAATGGAGGTGAATTTGATAACCGGGAGATTATCAAAAAAATTGTGAATACACGGATCAAAATCGCCAATTTACTTGGACATAAATCTTATGCCGATCAGGTGCTGGTTCACCGCATGGCTGAAAATAAGGAAAACGTATATAAACTGCTGGATGAGTTGCTCAAAGCTTATTACCCCTATGCCGTGAAAGAAGTTGAAGAAGTACAAACCTATGCCAATAATAAAGGAGCTTATTTTAAGATACAACCATGGGATTGGTCCTATTATTCAGATAAGTTGAAAGATGAAAAATACGCTGTGAATGATGAATTGCTAAAGCCTTATTTTGAACTGGAAAATGTGAAAAAAGGAGT
>Ga0265294_10001581_pt1 | contig 30676 bp, 47 predicted proteins | sample MunlanPumphouse3_FD_192504 | JGI IMG/M metagenome (GOLD analysis project Ga0265294, IMG submission 192504) | Groundwater microbial communities from a municipal landfill in Southern Ontario, Canada - Pumphouse #3 | ecosystem: Environmental > Aquatic > Deep subsurface > Groundwater | place...
GGAACTCGGTTTCCGCCCCTGTCTTGAACCTCTCTTGCCCTGGAGCGCGGACTGATGGAGGTGCAGTATGCAGCTTGAGTTTGAGTTTAACGAGGAGCTTACGCATGGTACGATGCCCTCAGTGTACAATCTTCCAGACGCCGTTTTAATGACGTATGTACGCCCAGGGGATACAAAGATGTACTATCTTACTGCGCCTAATCCAGATAGCGACTCTGCAATAAACTGGAAAGATGACGTCCGATTGTACCTTCTCGACGACACGCCCAGGATATTGGCTTTAGATCAGAATGTCGAATGGCCATGCGTATATTACATTCCCGGGGTAAGGACCTACCTAACCTGGTACTCCGAGGATCGTCATCGCATTGCTATGCTACCAGACGATGATCCACTTTATCCGCCAGAAAGTCCCTATCGACTGTACTATGCGGTCGATACAGAAATCTTATATATGAATATCGCCGAGTACTGGCAGATGATCGGTACTCCGCATCATAATCTACTGTATGATTTAGCAGAGGGCAATCCACATCCGCAGTACCTACTGAGGCTGTATGGAGATCAGCTACCCGAACCAAGTACGGCTCTCCGAGGGCAGGTATTTACCTTAAGGAAAGGTGATGGCGAGGCCGACGAACCCTATATCTGCGTAAAGGACGACAACGACGTGTATGTTTGGGTGCCGCTGCCTCTTAATCAATAACTACAGAAAGAAGGGAAGCTAATGGGGGACGATGCTTATGTGAAGGTAAATCTCAAGGACATCTATGAGGACCAGATTCAGCTGAGGCAGGACCTGCGAGACACCCAAGAAGGACTGAGGCACACTAATGACGAGATGAAACAGTTGAGGCTCGACTTAAAGAGGTATAACGAACTCCGAGAGGCGATCGCAACAATAGAGCAGCGGTGTGCTGAGCAAATGGCAAAGAGAGAGCAGAAGAACACCACGTTCGACAAAGTTACTAGAGCCTGGCCAATCGTGATTTCTTCAGCGATGTTACTATTATCAATCTATTTGGCCTTTAGGTAATTTGATATGCTCGTCTTGGCAAAACTGCAAAAGCTCGTCAATACTGTAAAGCGTCTGCGTGCTAATTTATATCCTGTAAATTGGACGACTGATCCTTTTATAGAGATAGAGCAGACGCTACAAGAAATTATCTCGGGGATAGCGAAAGAAGGTGATCATCAGGACATCTTGTAAGTAGCATCAAAATAATAAAGGAGGTTTCTTTAATGTCAGAACTATTGATTATTTTCATCTTGGCGTTTCTGGTCGAATCTGTATGGCAGGCCCTCAAGCCGTTATGGCCTGGGAAACTAAAGGAGTGGGAAGTTAGCTATGGCGTCCCCATCGATGCTATTGGCTGCTTGATTATCGCGTTGCTCCTATGCTTCGGGACCAACACTGACTTACTGGCCCTAATAGGCGTACCACTAACAATACCCTATATAGGCCTCGTCCTGACGGCCGTCTTAATATACAGGGGCAGCAACTTCCTTCACGACGTGCTAGCTGGAATAAACGATATAAGAACAGGCAATAAGCCCGTAACGTGGGGCGAAGCGGAAATGGGACCAGAAGAAGAGCCCGATCTTGACTACGACAATGATGATGAGGTGGTGTAGGTGGCGCCTAGCATAACTCAGAGTTTTATCCCTAAAGGCAAACGCAACCGCCCCGGCTACAAACTCACGCCGAAGAAGATCACCATTCATGATACGGCCAACCCGGATAAGGGGGCGGACGCAGAAGCTCACGTGGGGTATTTCAAGGGCGCGGTAGCGGCGGCTATCCCGTCCAGCGTCCATTTCGTTGTGGACGGCGGGGTGGATGGAAAGAAGGCTCCAGCGATCTATCAGTTGTTGCCGCTGGACGAAAACGGTTGGCATGCTGGTGACGGAACTAACGGACCAGGGAACCGTACTAGTATTGCTATCGAGATATGTGAGAACAAAGATGGTAACCGAGCCGTAGCTGAAGCAAATGCCGCCTGGCTCACAGCGAAACTGCTGAAGGACTATGGGCTGCAAATATCCGACGTCAAGCAACACTACGACTGGTCTGGGAAAAACTGTCCGAACGTGCTACGCGGGAGGAAGAACGGTTGGGACGGCTTTCTTGCCGCTGTTGAATCTTACCTGAAGTCAGCAACCCCCATACCAAGCGGTATTCTTTATCGTGTACAGATAGGAGCCTACACAATCAAAGGAAATGCCGAGGCAACCTTGAAGAAAGCACAAGCGGCTGGTTTTAAGGACGCTTATATCGTTACAGAGAGGACGACATCGGCGGATTCCGGACCGGCACCTACACCTACACCTACACCTACACCTACACTCAAAGTAGGTAGTCGAGTAAAGGTAAAATCAGGTGCGAAAGACTATAACGGAGTACAATTAGCTAGCTTCGTATTTAATCGTACCTACAACGTAATACAGATCACTAATGATCGAGTCGTTATTGGTGAAGGTAAGGTGGTAACAGCTGCAGTAAAATTAAAGGACTTAGCACTAGTATAACTTCAAATTCAAAGGATCCCAAAAATCTATTAGTAACCGTTTTAAAGGGTCCCTAGGTAGATGAGGAGCTTAGAAAGAGTCCTAACGTCCCTTAGCAATGCGGAGGGGCATGGGCGAAGAAGGCTGGAGTCGGCACCTCCGGCCTTCTTTCTATAAGTACCACACGGAAGGGAGAATTGCTAATGATCAGTCCTATTATGAAGTTCTTCACATATGAGCACCTGCCTACCGCTCTAAGCGATATTAGCAGGCGCATAGCAGAACTTGCAAAGTAGATGGATGAAATGTTACCAGAAGGCGAAGAGAAGGCAGTAGGCCTTCGCAAACTATTGGAGGCTAAAGATTGTTTCGTGCGCGCCCGTATGGAGTAGCATTCTCATTCCTATTGCGGGTCTACATGAATATTAGACATCTTTATTTCCACTACGAAGCCGAGCGTTAGTTGAGTAGGTCATCCCACTCCTGCGAGATGACCTATTCTTGCTCTAAAGATACGCTATGCGTAAATAATTAACACAATTACTACTACCACTACAACGATGATACACATTGCTGCTCTTAAGTGTCCTTGGATAGTTATAGGCTCCTTATGAGATTCTAAATACTCCGCAAAGTATGCATCCATCCACGAAGGTAAGATAAGCAGAATCTTAAGGAGAGGCGATTCTTTACTCATAGTTGATCCCCTCTAACATTCGTTATAACCACAGTTATCGCATTTAATACATCCGTTGCTACTGGCGAGGGCTATGCCACAAGAAGGGCAGAGACTAGTAATAGATGATCTTACCTCTATTGCCTCCTCCGTACAGGAATCCCCTTGGAGTTCCTGCATAATAAATTGCCCTATACCATCAGGTACGGAGCGTACACGTTCATTCCCAAACCCTACGGATTTACTTCCTCCTATATCAAGAAGCTCCTTAGCAACTACGTCAGGATTTATACCGCTCCTTAAGGCCAATGATACTAGTCGCGCAACAGCCTCCGTAAATGCAGCTACGTCACTACCCGCTTTGCCTATTTGTGCAAAGAGCTCAAACGGATGCCCCTCGTGCATATTAAGTGTTAAGTACATCTTGCCTAGGGCGGTTCGTTTACTCGCAGTTATGCCCCCCAATCGCCTGGGTCTAACTAAGGGCTTAATGGATCCCCATATCCTCTTAGGCGATTTCTCCGTGGTACTCGGCACGTCCGCGTTAGTACCAACGGAAACAGCTTCGATCTTACGTGCTCCCGCGCGATAGAAGGTGAGGCCCTTGCAGTTACGCTTATAGGCGTAGAGAATAGCATCTTCGATATCCCCAGGATTTGCATTATGCGGCATATTTATTGTTTTGCTAACTGCATTATCGACGTACTTCTGAAAGGCTGCTTGCATACGGATGTGCGCTTTATAAGAGATTTCTGCTGCTGTCTTATATAAAGCCTTAATCTCGGAAGGTACAGATGTGAGATGTTGGCAGCTGCCAGACTTTGTTACTGCATCTTTGGTTGCTTCTACATGTTCTGGGGAGCATATAGATTGAATATCCCTCATGAATGCTTCGTTGATTTCTATAAAGTCCTTATCAATCATTCTCTTTCTGTAACTAAGCCCGAACAGAGGTTCTATCCCGTAACTAACTCCTGCGATAGTAGCTAAAGTACCTGTGGGGGCGATAGTAGTATGTGCTGCATTACGATAACGAGGACCACTTACATAGGCGGGATATACACCCTTTTTCTCTCCTAGAAGGAGACTCTGCTCTTGCGCTCCCTCCTGAATAAACTTCATTACACTTTCTGCTAATTCTAATGCTTGGGAACTATCGTAGGGAATCCCAAGTTCAATTAGCATGTCTGCCCAGCCCATAACACCTAAGCCGATCTTACGAGTTCGGAGTGTCGCCTTTTCTATATGCTCTAATGGGTATTTATTAATAGTGATTACGTTGTCGAGTAATCTCACGCTAAGCATCACGACTTTCATTAGCCGCTTCCAATCTACCTTTCTATTAGATACCATATTGGCTAAATTAATAGACCCTAGAATGCACGACTCATGATCAAGCAGGGGCTGCTCTCCACATGGATTGACCCCCTCTAGCTGCCCTAGATGCGGTGTAGTGTTACCCTTCTCAATAACGTCTCCGAATAATATACCAGGCTCACCGTTTCTCCATGCTTGTCTTGTGAGAAGTTGCATAAGTGCCCTAGCACTTACTTCCTTATAAGATACATCGTTCCATCGAAGGGTTATGTTCCTATCCAGTCTAACGGCGTCCATAAACTCGTCAGTTAGTACGACAGATATGTTAAAATTTGGCATGGACCCCTCAACATCCTTACATGTAATAAAGTCCTCAATGTCAGGATGATGTATTATCATTGATCCCATGTTGGCGCCCCTACGAGTACCTCCTTGCTTTATTGTTTCTGTAGCAGCATCAAATACCTTCATAAAAGATATTGGCCCGCTTGCGACTCCATAAGTAGAACTTACTGGAGCCCCCTGCGGGCGCAATTTAGAGAAGTTAAAGCCTGTACCTCCTCCGCTTTTTTGTACCATTGCCATTTCAAGTATCCCTGAGAATATGTCGTGCATACTATCACGTACAGGCAGTACGAAACAAGCTGCTAACTGCCCCAATTCTTTGCCCGCGTTCATAAGCGTAGGAGAATTCGGAAGAAAGTCTAGCTGCGTCATTAACTCATAGAACTCCTCAGCATACTTTCGCTTGAGCTCTGGAGTCTCCTCTGCTTCGGCAATTGCAACGGCTACTCTACGGAACATCTCTTCGATACTTTCTCCATCCCTAAGACACCTTTTTTGTAGGATGCTCTTAGCTGCATAGGTAAATCTATCGTCCATTTACACTACCTCCTCCAGGTTTCCCCATTCAGTACCATATTTAAACTCTGCCTCAAAGGGCACTTTAGCTTGTACTATATCAATAGGAGTTTGTCTCATAACACCCTCCAATATCTTGACAACCTCTCTAACTACGTCCATATCTTGGGGTAGTTCTACCAATATAGAGTCGTGTACTAAGTTAATTATCTTAGCATCCAGGGGCATCAAGGACCTTTCTGCACGCATGGCTGAGATCAATGTAAAGTCGCTAGCTGTTGACTGAATAATGAAGTTTCTGGCTTCTCTCTGTAATTCCCTAAGGTTCTCTGCTGTAACAAGCCCAAATCGACGATGTCTCCCAAGGGGTGTTATTAAGGTTCTACCTTCCATAGGCGCTTCTGCGCACCAATTTAGAAATTCTGCAGCCTCTGGAGCCCTCGCAAACCAATCATGAATATACCTACGTGCCTCCTCTACAGATACTTCTAACTCCTCGGACAATGAATATTCCGTTCTCCCATAAGGGATTCCGAAGTTCACTGCCTTAGCGCGTATTCTTGTAATGTTAAGGGCCTTAGCGACCTCGGCGTGCAGATCTCTTCCTTGCATAAAGCATTCGGTGAGGAACTTGTCCTTACTTACTTCAGCTAGCACCCTTAACTCGGCGCCACGATAATCAGCTTCGAGTAACCACTTGCCCGGGGGCGCTTGGAATACATTACGTACGCGAGGCTTACGCTTGGGCTGATTTTGGACGTTTGGCTGCGAAGAACTAAGACGCCCTGTCACAGTACCATGTAACTTATAAGTCGTATGAGCTCTCCCGTCTTTGCTGATCCTTTCCTCTAGACCTATAATGTAAGTAGACAACTCTTTAGCTACGGATCGATATTCCAATATTTCATCTATAATAGGGTGCTGTCCTTGCATCTTCTGCAATACTTCTTTATTTGTGCTTTGCCCCTTACCTCGTATAGGAGGCTTAAGACCTAGCCTCTCAAACAGCAACCAAGCTAGCTGATAAGTACTTCCAGGATTAAATACATCCGGAGCGGTACGGGCACCAGTTTGCTTCTTATATAGCTCTGGGTCCCACAACGGCATCGCGCGATCAATAATTTTGTCCATTAACTCCTCTTGATGTTGTTGGTACTCTGCCTTGAGTTCTTGTAGTAATGGTAAGTGTACGTATATGCCGTTACGCTCGACTCTACGTAGAAATGCTGATGCTGGTAATAATAATTCTCGATACAATCGATTGAGTTCCTTATTAGTCTCGATTTGAGGCAGCATCTTTTGTATACACTGCCTGGTGTAATCTGCATCAGTGGCCACTCTCTCGTATAGTACGTCTAAGGGTAGATTAGCGAAGCCCTTTTTGGACTTATCTCGAGCCTGCTTATTAGCTATGTGCTTATAAGGGGCAGCTCCTAGTAGCCTAGACGACAACTGTTCTAGGTCATGAACGCCTCCTTGTTCATTCAGACTATAGCTAAGTAGCATTGAGTCCTGATGAACAATCGCGGGTAGTCCTCTTCTTCTTAGAAAGGATGTATCAAACTTGCCGTTATGCCATCCCCATTGAATATCCGGGATAGTAAACAACTCTCTTCGTAACAACTCCTCCGGTATTACGAAAGCCTTATTCTTATCGTATGCTATGGCTACTACCAGAATATCACCTGCTCGACAGTCTAACGAAGTAGTTTCAATATCACATCCCACTAATCCTATATCGTGGCGATTTGCTGTTAGATAATCTATTACCTCTTGTACCAGCTTGGAAGTATCCATCACCTCCCATTGGGTATCTCCTGCACATAATTGTTCACCTCCTCTAGCGAGACGTCCTGCGTAAGACATAGCTGTGTAGAATAATTTGTAATCCCCCGGGGCTCTCAAAACAGCTGCGGGATGCAGTATAGGAACCATATTTATGCCAAAGGGTCCAGCCATTACACGTCCTTGCTCCTTGGTGATCTTTAAATCAAAGTTACCTGTCAAACTATGCATCGCTATGTTGCCTAGAGCAATAATAAGCTTCGGCTTGACTACTTCAAGTTCCTTAAACAATCTATCTCTACATGTCATAATTGCCTGTCTTATCCGAGGCTTATTCTGTGGAGGCTTGCACAGAAGCGCATTAGTAATGTATATTTTATCTCGCGAGGGAAAATGCGCTGACTCCATAACCTTATTAAGCAACTGCCCACTGGGTCCAATGAAACAAGCTTTACGAGCGATCTCCGTCGCTCCTGGGGCTTCCCCTACAATGGCGATATCCGCTTGAAAAGGTGCTGGCGCAGGTATCTTAGGATATCTTGCGTAGATACACTTAGCACAGTGCGTCATAACAATAAGCCCTCCATCTCTTAATATTATGCTCTAAAAGGGATTCGTTCATATCTGTATATTCAAAACGTACCTTCTTAGAGGGCTTAGGATACTTCTTGGGATCCAACAATCGTCCCTCAGCAGCGTATATCGAAGCAATGCCGCTATCTACTCCACGAATACTTGTTAGCCCTCCGACTTCTGTTAGACGATGTATATATCCGATCTCTCGAGGGTCTTCCCAACATCCTAACAAATGTAAGCCGACATTAACCGGATCTGAAAGCTGCTGTAGTTTGAGGATAGCTTTAATTCGACCGTAAGGGCCTAAGGTGTGTACTAAGTTCTTAGGTATACCTAATGAGGTAATAGGTAATTCTAGCAATGCCCGAGCACATTCTGCCCATTCCTTAAGATCTCTTCCTTGAGGGACAGCCATAATCTCACCGTCCCAACGTCCCCAGAGATACTCCATAGCCTTATAAGAAGCCCTCACAGTATCTTCTGCTTCAAAGAATCTGTCGGGCAATTGGATCTCTGTTGCTCCGATTAACTTGGCTTTCTCGTATAGCTCCACTATCTCCGGAGAGAACCCCTCGGCTTGTCCATTGTCGAGGATGACAAATCTACCTTGCTTGATTTGAGAAGCGTAAAAGTCCGTATACTTCTCGTCCTCTCCTATCATTTGAGCAAGACATAGATGATAAGAATCATTTTGTACTAAGTACAAGTATTTCGTTGGTACTATGGTAGCAATTTTCATAGCATCCACTCCTTTCCAGCGGGAGCATAATAGGCGACCTCATTCATAACACAGAAACAAAATGAAAGGGCTGCTCCGCCTATGCCTAAAATAACCTCTTTTTCTCTCTTTCCACATAATAGTCCCTACTGCTACCTAACTTTGCTCTCGAGCACAGACAGCAAGGCTCACTGTTTACGCCTCGGTGAATATACTTGCAGCCCGTACAAGCAACACTTTCTAGGCCTTCTTTAACGTGGCGGTATTTGTAGTTCACTTTGTCCACCTCTTTCCGAACCTCATGCCCCAGAGCTTCTGCCGGCGCCGCATCCAGCTTACGACTCATAATACTGTCTCCTGCCTCTCATAGTCCTTCATCGTCGGCTTGGGACCATCGAGATCGTCCCAACCGTAAATCGTTCCCGTTCTGGCTTCATACTCGGCTCGATAGCAGTCACGACACATCTCTCTGCCTCCAAGCCATCCCATTTCTCCATAATATTCAAACCCGCTGCAATATTTGCATTTCACGATTAGATCCATCAGGCACACTCCCTACTCTATTTCTCTTTCTCCTTATCTCCCTGTAAAGTATCTATCATCTCCGGCTTCACCTCTTCGAAGTGCATAATCGCAAATATGTTCCACACAGCAGCTGCAAGATGATCCTCGTCGCGCATACCCATTATCCACTGAAATAAGTGTCTAACCGCACTACTAAAGCATTCAGATGCTAACAAGCCCTTTTCCCAATTACGAGGGGCGTGATCTCTTGCTCCTCTCTCGTAATGAATAGCAATACGTCTTAAAGCGTAGGGGCTTATCAAATCAAATCGCCCTTTACCTGTCTTGTCTTCCCGCAATGCCCCCGTTGCGCGTGTGATCTTGGCTGCCTTCGTCATTCCGATTCCTCCATTATCCTCGACTTAATGACTCTATATTCAGACGTATCCTCGAACCGCCTCTCCGCCTCGCGCCTTTTTGCGCTCGCAGCATGTGAATATATATTACCATGTCTATGCTGTAGCTTAGCAACATTAAGTTCGGCACAATCCTCTAAACGCAGCCCAGTACTCTCGCATACGGCCGATAAGTACCATAAGACATCTCCAATCTCTTTGGCGAGCATCATTAGATCTAAGGGCTGCTTGTGGAAAACGTGATGTTTAATAACCCCTGCCACTTCGCCGGCTTCATCCATAACACCAATAGTCCAGTCCAATAATCTTGCTTGCTTGGATGACAAGGGCTCAGAAGGTTTAAACTTGGAGCCCGCTTCTCTTTGGTACTGTTCGAAATTCATGATCCTACTTCTCCTTCCGTGAGTTATAATAGGCCGGAATTACTAAATCCCGGCCCTTTCTACTTTTCTACCCTTTCTTTGCCCACAACACTAACCAATAACAGAAGGGTGTATCTAGGAGAGCTAAGATCCATTTTATCAGCAATTGTCCGAGTATCATAAACTTGAGAGCATCGAAAGGAATGACACCTGCGAATGCAATGACAATAAATATAATTGTGTCAAGTAGCTGACTTACAACTGTAGATGCGTTATTTCGAATCCATAAATACTTTCCATCTGTTTTCTTGCGCCAGAAATGAAATGCCCATACGTCATGATATTGTGAAACAATGTATGCACATACCGAAGCCAGCGTTACCCTCGGCACTGCCCCAAATATTGCAACATAGGACTCCTGCCCGCCAAAGATTACTGAAGGGGATAGTCGTATAGCTATTTGTGTTATTACTAATACAAATGCCATAGCTATAAATCCTACTTTAACAGTACTCTTAGCGACATCAGATCCATATACTTCGTTTATGACGTCAGTTACTAAGAATGTAATAGGTATCGCAAGCACGCCTAGCGGTATTATGAATGGGCCAAGGTCAACTTGCTTTATTGCGATGATGTTAGATAGTGTATACAGTGCTGTAAATATGCCCACCAGTATTAATAACTTAGAATCCGCCTGTTTGTACTCAAACAAACTTATCTACCTCCAATCAATGTCAATCATGTACTCGGCAGGGTCAATTGCTCCATTTTCCTTAAAGGCATTTATCCTTTCTACACATGTAGAGCATACCCCGCAGTGCGCCATTCCTCCACGATAGCAGCTGTACGTATCCCCAAGAGGGACTCCTAACTCGATTGCTCTCGCAACTACTTCAGTCTTAATCATCCATTGCAGCGGGGTTACAATCTTGACTTCATGATAAGTACCCATATTTATGGCACATGCCATAGCGCCATTAAATTCGGGTGTGCAGTCTGGATATGCACATGAATAGCGGTCCTCGAGGTGTGCCCCATAGAAAATGTAGGGGGCTTTTATTCTAAGGGCAATTATGGCTGCGATACTTAGCAGTAGGCCGTTTCTAAATGGTACATACGTAGGGGAAACTTTAAAGGACTTTTCAATTTGCGAATAGGTCATGGGAGGTACTTCTGAGGAGCCCCCCAGCAGAACTGATGAACTGCCATTAAATATGTCCCCAGATAGATCTACAACTATATGATTGGATAGTCCCAATCTTTCTGCTATTCTTGCAGCTGCATTTAATTCAGTAGAATGCTTCTGCCCATAGGCTACAGATAATCCCGTTATAGCGCCCCCTCCAAACGTGTGGACTGCTATAGCTGCGCATGTACTGCTATCTATACCTCCTGAAAGTAAAACTACTACTTGCTGGTTCATCAGATACATCCCCCTCGTAGTTACCCTCGGACTTGAAGCGCTCCAGCTCTTCTTGTTTTATTCTCCATTGCCCCCCGACCTTAATCGCGCGTATATGTCCTTTACGAATGTAGCTGATAACCGTAACATAACTTCTACCTAGCTCATGGGCCACTTCGCGGACTTTGAGTAACTTCTGTGACCGTGGCTGGGGCATACTATCACCTCCTCGATATTATTGCGGGTCCTTAACCTATTTAGATTAAGGACCCGTAATTAGCTCTAATTATCGTCCAAGAAGGAGCCAGTCTCTTCTGCCGGGGGTAACACATCTACTACGTTGTTACGTCTCTCGGTTTTTCCTGTAGCCTGATTACGATAGGGACGGATTTTAACCTTAACCCTACAAGGGAGGCCCAGAGCGATGCCCTCATCGCAGAAATTTCGAGGCGAGAATTCGGCTAAATTAACGTCAGGCACAATTCTTACTAGGGACTGCTTCAGCCGAGATTGCCCCACCTCATTATTTAACACGGTATGGTTAAACAATAAACGGCCATCGTACTGGGGATGAATTACCTTAAATACCCAGGTAATCATAGGGTTGTTGTTAGAAGAGTACCCGAGCTCCGTATTCTCGACAATGCAGTCATAAATCCCGGGAGGTAAAGCCTCGAAGGTAGGAGCATCTTCACTCACCTCGTCCAGGTTCAGAACTAAATTGTCTCCATCACCGCCTCCGTCAAGATTGCTACTACCCAATACTGCCTGCTCATCCGGATCCAGAAAATCAGTTGTCATTACTTGTTCCTCCTTACTCTTAGTCTTTAATGTTGTACTTAGCTAGGTCAGCCATTCTAGGGTTATCGATGTACTTGCCCTCGAAGTCGCTGAACCTATGTTTTGCCCTGAACGTTTGTCCGGGCACAAGATATAGTCGTCTATGCACGTCACCTCCTTCGGTGGGAGCTGCGACATAATATCCTACTACATCGAAGAAACCTTGCAATTCGTAGGCTAGCTTCCCAGGCATAAGTGGATTATAATGATATCGCTTCATTTGATCCTGTTCCTCCGCCCTAGCACATACAAATAAAGCATGCATAGGCAGATCTCGGAAGGACCTAACTAGAAGACGAATCATCTCCGCCGAACGATTCCATTCTGCGAATTGCGGAATCTCCGGTTCCATATCAAGTGCAAATGCTCCGATCTTGATACCGAGTAGCTGATACATGCAGTACTTCTGTACCTCTGTTAAGGAGTCGACACATACAGTTCGATACATCTTTGGTTGCGTTATCTCTTCTGGGGCGCACCCCCTAAACAATGCCTCCAATTTAACTAGTTTCGTATAGGCCTCTCGATCCTTCTTTGTGAGCCATGCATCTCTAAACTTGCAATGTAACCTCAAAAACTCATGCACTCTCGCAAACTGCGGATAGTTAGAAATCGATACCAGGTCGAGATCAAAGTTTTCGATTGAGGCATCTCCTGCCTCAGCGTCGATAAATAATACATCTCGCATCTTAGGAACCTCTGATGCAGTCGCTATAAGGGTGGTTTTCCCTACACCATAGTCACCATAGACTAGGGCGTTCAAGTAACGCTCTCTTTTCCTAGCAGCGACTATCTGGAAAGCTGGCTCTGCGGACCTGGCAGCGGGTGGAGTGGGTGCAACGGGAGCGGCTTGTGCTGCTCCCCTGAGATTACCTAAAGCACCCTTTACTGACTGAGCCAATTTATCCTTCTCTACTACTTGTTCTCCTTGGGCCAATTTATTCTCTTCCGCCATTCGTGCCTTTCGTCTCCTTTCGGCTTATAGTATTGGTCGATCAGGTATTCCCAGTCACTTCCCTCATCCATAGCTATGCAAAGAGTTCGCATCTCCTTACAATCCCATTTACAGTCTCTAGTAGGGTTAGGATAAAGAGCGACGTTCGGGTCAAGCATCTCCTTTGCTTCTGCAATTATATGGTTATACGTGCTAACCTTAGAATAGGTATTCGTAAATACCTCATCAACCCTTATAAAACGATTCCCTTCGGGTGTCTCCTGTTCTGCAAGATGATTTAGGAACTCAACATTCTTCTCAGGGAAATTACCTCCTGGATACTCTTGCAACATTAGCTCTCTGGCGAGGCCGTGCGTAGTTTTCTGGCTCTTATTTACACTTATAGTACCATTAGTAAGAATCCTGGGATATTCAGGAACGTTCTTTGCAAGCTGCATGTATAGCACGCCTTCGAATTCGTGATTATACCATTGTTCTGCTGCCCATGCATACGCTTTGACCTGCGGATCAGTCATGAGTTTGTCTATGTCTATAGTAGCGGCCGTTTTATATTCACCAATCCAATAGCGTCCATAGCAGTCTATTACGATTCTGTCGAAGGTGCCTTGATATACGACCGACTTATCGAACATTCCATCAAGTTCAGTCAGCTTCAGACGGAAGTCCACTTCTACCTGTGGTACTCCGTCGACGACTAGGGTTGCGTAAGTATTGTTACGATTCCAATTAGTATACCACTTAACGAAGTAGTCCATCATACCTATGCCCTTCGCGATTTCCTCGACTGCTCCCTCAGGTAGCTCACTCGAACGGAAGGCTTCTAAATAGGCTTCTAGAGCCGCTGAGGGATGTCCAAAACGGTTATATCCGAAGTAATCCTCTAGCGCGAAGTGTATACCTGTGCCAAACCATAACTGTATAATTTCTTGGGGCGGATCGGGTACTAGGTGACGTCTAAGGGGACTTCTAAAATCCCATTTGCGTCGGCACCTTTTAAAAGCAATACGGTCACTGGTATGAATCTCTAGGAAATCATCCATTTCTACTGTCCTCCTCCCTCTACATCTTTACCTTCCTGCTCGATCTGCCAATCTCGATCTGCCAGTCCATCTACGAACTCAAGTATCTTGTTAAGTTCATCGTTGGTCCAGCCTATGATCTCAATAGTCATTACATCAGGTAGAACAAAAAATACCTCCTTGGCTTCGTTTAAAGGTAAAAACAAGCTTATTCATTTCGTTCCCTCCAAAGCAGGTTCTTTACCAAGGTTAACACCGACGAGTCGGAGATGTTCGTTATGGCTATTATTCAATAGTTTGCCACAGCGGCCACATCTCCACGGTTGAGTAGCTGCAGAATACCACTTACTCCCACAGCGAGGACATATCCTACATATCATTTAACTCGCCCTCCTCTCCTGCAAAATACCCTTTCACCTTACGTCTTTCGAATCCGTTACAGTTCGTTAAAAGGAAGGGATCGAAATCGGCGGGCCATCTAAAATTACTTGCAGGTAGCCCTCGAAGGTCAAATTTGATTTCTAATCTTTGAGCATTTTCAATGTTACATGCAGCGGAGACGTTAGCAATCCCGACGTTATTGCCTGGGTAGAAACAGGTGCAATAAACACCTCCAGGGCATCTCCCTCCGTGCACGCACCTATGGCAGTTATACCTAAAATCCTCCTCGATAACTTTCCCCGTAGGATTATGCTCCTTCTGCATAGCGTTTTTCCTTTATTTCCTCTGTCACCTTCGCATAGAGATCTTCTATGTTTACTGTAGCACCGTTAGATAAATAGATGTTGGAATCATAGCTGCCGAAGCGTTCTAACCTGCTTAATTCTACATCGAGTAGGTACCTAACCGCTGTTAACTCATCTCTAGTGAAACTCTTCAACGTGATCCCTCCCTATTCCGCGAGTAACTCATGCTTACTTGGGTTAATCCCAATCTTATGCTCGCCACACCAATCAGTATCCCCAAATACTACAGGATATCCCGTCCTAGTAGGAGCATTCCTTCTGCATCTACCTATAGCAGGAGTTAATTCAGTAGGTTTAGGTGCAAAATATCGACACGTAGCGCAGCAATATCCCGTTAATCCATCCCAGCATCTTTGCCCTCTTAACCCTTTAACTACAGAAGCCATATCGTACCTCCTTTCCTCTTTACTTTATGCTATGATAATATTATACAACCTTTTATAAAAATTATCAAGGGTTGACATTTAAAAAATTTAAGTGGTGCACCCCCTTAGTTTTTGTATTATCTCGTGAGGTCTCAATATCCAATTAGAGGCCATCTGTTTATCGTCTAATTTATCCATTACTTGCTGATCTGTAACAGCATCTTCATACATCAAGTAGTAAATATTTACTGGGTTAAGCTGTCCTATGCGGTGGAGACGCTCCTCTGCCTGGAGGTTATCTATTGCACTCCATTCATACCCCACAAAAAAGGCGGTACTTGCCGCATGGACTGTAAATGAAGCTCCGCTCTTTATAGTATATATAATACACTTCCGATGAGTCGGACACCCTTGAAATGCCATAGCAACGTCTGCAGCTTGCCTCTTCATTTTACCGTGGATCTCGTATATGTAGCCCGTTAATTCCTCCAATACTTCCCTTACATATGGTACTGCCTGTCTAAAGGGCGTGCAAACCGCTACGGAGCGCCCCGAGGCGAACTCCATATCAACTAGCTCCTTCAGCTCCTCTAGAGCAGCACCCTTTTCTCGACTTTCTAACAACTGAGGAGTTACCAACATTTGTCTTAAGCGAAGAACTTGAACAGCCTCATTAGGGGCGGCTACTACACTATCTCTATCTATATCTACCATCATAATTTCGGCTAATTGTGTATAGAGTTTTGCTTGACCTTTAGTCATACGAATCTTGAGGGCCTGCCTGGTTTTAGGAGGTAGCTCCTTCAACACCTTCTTCTTGGTACGTCTGATGAGATACTGCTGCAGCATTGCATTCAGCCCTAAAGGATTCTTAGGACGGGCCTCTATAGATTTGCCGAAGGGGCCCTCTATAACAATACAATGCTTCCATACAAACGACCAGTAACTCTTGAATTTAAAGGGGTCAAGTAAATGTAAGGGCGCAAATAGGTCTGCGGGGTTTCGTCGCACTGGAGTACCAGTGATGAGGAACATGTATCTGTAGCGTAGGCGCCGAACTTTTCCGAAAGTTGCAGATTTATGGTTGAGCAGACCTCCCAGGTGGATTTCATCACATATGACCGCTTGCCAAGCTGTTCTGTACTGCAAGATGTCTCCAATCATAGCATAGTTAGTGATAAGTAGGGGGATTTTATCTCGTTCTAGCTTTTCAAGGACGGTGCTACGTTTATGTACGGGTATATCGCCACTATATAATAAGGATTCATCTCCGAACCACTTCATTGCTTCGTCGCGCCATACCCCTAGACTAATCTTAGGACCTATCACTAATATAGGTCCCTCTTCTATTCCCAAACGTTTTAAAGCTGTTAGCGCCGTAACTGTTTTTCCTAACCCAGGTTCATCCGCAAGTATAGCACGATGCTTCTCTACTAAGAAATCTACGCCCGCCTCTTGGTATTCGCGCAATTTTAATGTCATCTGACATTTGCTCCTTTGTCATTCCCAGCGACTCTCTCACGGCGTCGGAGGTATTTAAAGCAGTAATCTGCTGTTCGAACTCATACAAGTCTTCTCGCAATCGTTCTATCTCATCAGCATCTACTGCGGCAAGTACTATTTCCTGCATACGCTTGCCTATCTTAGCCGCCCATTTGGGATCAGACGCGTAGTACTTATTCGCATGCACTAGCGAAGGACCCGTATAATATCTTCCGCCCCTAGAAAAATAGTTTCGTTGTAGCTGCTCTGCTACGTATATTACTCCCGCTCCCCTCGAATGAAATGTGTAAGCATTGTTGTATTCGTAGCCATCATAGGCCCCATACCCGAAGAGGTTGTTTTTGTGTCTAGCAATTGCGCTCTGCCCCCCTCCGGATTCTAGCCATCCCAATGCAGCTAAGACAACAGCATTGATGCCCGTCTGCTGCTCTGCATATACGAGAGACTCCCCGGTACCTTTCATACCGGGGAGTCCCAACACCACCCAAGCGTGCTCCAACATGTCTGCTGTAAAATAAGATCGCGATAGGACGTTCATTAGGTGACCTCTTCCCATCGCCGCGTTATCATAAGTATATAAAAACGACGAAAAGAACTCTTCTAGCGCCTCATTACGCTCCTTCAAGTTCTTCTCACGTTCATTAGCTTCGTCTAATAGGTCAGTTAGGATCTCATTTTCTTGGTGTACTCCATCTAGCTCCTCTACTCTCTCTCGTAATTCCTGCTGTATTATCTCTTGATCTGATTGTGCCATAAATGCAAGCGGAATTACTGACATCAACGCACTTAAGGAGAGGAATAATGCTATCTTCAGTCTCTCTATTAGCATTGTTATGACCTCCTTCAAGACTATTCCAACATTACTCTACTCAATTACCTTTTGTTTCAGCTCCTTTATTAACGCGTTCTCGAGCATTCTGTATCCTTTAAGTATGAATGTATATGCATCGGATCTAGCATTATCGAGAGTATTATTGATAAGATTCTCGAAGGTTTGTACAATCCCTCTTATGTGCTCAAGATCCTCCGATAGCTCCTCTACGTGTATCATTTCTTATCCAGCTCCTCAAGTATCCCATGAGTCTCGTGAACGGAGGGCAACCACCCATTAAATTCTCTGCCGAGCAGCAACTCTGTCCAGGGTGCTAGATCTCCATTGGGGTGTATCCCCATTACACCGCAACTATTCTCTACGAGTGCGTCGATCTCCTCAATCAATGTACGTAACGCGTCCCTGGCTTTCCCAAAGAGATGTCCAAACTTCTTAGCCTCGCGTTCGAATCGATTTCGAGATGCTGTCGCGGCCCCCAATCGACCTATAATCGAAACTAACTGTTTCTGCAAAGCGTCGTTCCTAACTTCAAGGAGCCTCCGTTCAGTTTCGAGAATGTCGATCCTGTGTGTAAGAGCGTCATTTCGCGACGATAACTGATTCAAACGCTCCTTCAATTTACTCCCGAACATACCCATTCCTCCTTAAGTCTACTTAATTAAGAACTCGTCTGCGTAGCCCTTCCATGAAACAACAAGTAATAACAACCATGTCGCACAGCATCCATAGCATGGGGCATGCTTGCTTTGTAATACCCCCAAGCCTTAAGTTTGTTATTGCTGCAGAAACTCTTTGTAGAGGCCATTTGCAAAGTTAAAGGTATTTTAAAACGATCACAAATAGCTTCTATATAACCTATTAGCTTGGGAGTATAGAGGGCGCTCCATGTGTGTTGGGCGACCTTAGAGGCATATACACGATATCCTTCTACTACTACTATTTCCGGATTATTATCCTCTATTAGATCCCACAATTCAGAACCTACTACCCTCCCATCTTTGTGTACCGGTATAGAGACCTGATTGCACGAAGTGAGTATGCCTTGTTTAAATACTGCCCACCCACAAGTTTCCCCTGGATCGACCGTTACAAGAGTCCTTGGAGGAGACCAATCAAATCCTCTGATCTTATGGAATAAATGCTCGAATGAGTCAGTCATCCCAATCCTCCTCGTCGTTGTATAGATATCTCAGTATCCCATTCCAGCCCTTCTCTCCCGCTACTTCTCTTCGCACCTCTGGAGATGCCATTTTCATACTCTTATGGAATACCTGCAGTAGTGTTGTTATAGCCCTTCTAAGGTCAATTAACTTCGCAGCCACTATCGTAGTCTCCTCATCCTCGGAGAACCCTACAGCAACGAAGTTGGTAAACTCATATTTTGTACGCCTGTCCGTAACTACGCACTTGGCCTTGACTTTCTCTGACTCTGTTAACCTTATCCAATTACTCTTCATTTGAGGCCTCCTCAGTTTGTTCTAAATCTCTTGCATCTTTAGGTCTAGTAAGATTGCACCAGGAGTGCGTACAACGAACGTTGTCAGCAACATCTCTACCTCCTTCTACTATAGGTTTAATGTGGTCGATATGAAGATCCGCTAATTTCTCGATAGGCTTACCACAAATTTTGCATGTAAGTACGCCGTCTATGCTATCGCGCGCAATAATCTCATTACGAGTGTAGTCACGCTCTTCACGCATCTCTTTAAGAGCCTGGCGTCTCTTAGCATGCGCCTTCTGCATAACCTTCTTTCCACGAGCAGTTGCTTGATATTCCTTATCGTAGGAGAGCTTTCGCTCCCTATTCTGTCGATAGTGTTCTCTATGGTACTCGAGGCGCTTTTCACGTTCTTCGGGAGTTTGTGGCTTCTTCTTAATCTTGTCCTTTCTTCGAGCATAGCTTTCTCGTGCAGAAGCAGCTTCGCACGTCTTACACGTGTACGTGTGCCCATCGGGCGAAATCTTACGACGCGAGAAGTTAATTATTGGCTGGAGGGGGTTTCCTGTTAGGCACTGCGTACCTCTATTGCATCTCTTCATTTTGACTTGGGCTCCCTGCTTCTCTTCCACAGAAGTCTCTCCTTTCGTCAAATGTCGTATTTTTTTAGTTATTAGTGAGGGGAGGCCGTATGTTGACCTCCCCTCTATGGGAGTGAGTTAGGGATATTCTAGTAGTTGAGATCCGGATCGGTGTCCAGTTCTAAATCAGGACTCTCTACTGCATCTGTGGGGGCTTCTTCCTCTCCCTCTTCCTTTACGGGTTTAGTAGCCATCCAAACAATGGTGTAGTCACATCCAGCCATATTCGCGATTTCCCTTCGGGTTTTGCCCAAAGCGTACTGTTCACGAATAAAATCGACTCGTGCAACTTTCTCTCCCGTTTCAGGATGCGTAATCATAACTCTACCGGTGCGGGCGGCCTTGGATCCCTCCGGGGGCTCCACATCTTTAGTAGCCCCATACACTGTAGCATAGGCTACATCGAACTGCTTTGCGATCTCAGCACGGGTCTGTCCTTCCGCGTAAAGCTCCTTCATAACCTGGGCACGCGGCTTCATCTGCCCATCGCGGGGGTCTTCAACTATAACAGAACGTCCACCACTACCACGACCCGTAGCCCCCTCAGGGTGCTTCTCATTAAACATGTTAGCGGTCGCGCTGAACACGATGTTATAGGAAACATCCAACTCTTTCGCGATCTCGGATCGGCTCTTATTCTTGAGGAACTCCTGACGGATATACGCACTTCTACTACACTCTTGCCCGTTGTCTAAAAAATACTGGACCGGCTCCTTTGCCTCCACTTCCTGAACTACATCCTGTCCCTGTACATCTTCTGACATTTCTGAAAGCCTCCTTGAATTTATTTTGAATTGCTTATGATACAATTATAATCTATTCTCGATTTTAAAGCAAGGGTTCTTTTTAAATTTTTTTTTAGGGAGGGGTCAATATACATTATGCCCACCTAACCTAAGATACTTTTTTGGCAACCCTTGATTTTGTTTTTATATAATGATATAATTATATCATGATATAATTATATAATTCAATAAAGGAGGGAAAATTATGAGTAAGGCTAAAGAGTTCAAACATTTACTGGCACGTGTAGAAGAAAACTTCTATCGTGAGGTCAAAATTAAACTCGCGCAGAAGGGACTTACCATGCACGAGGCTATAGTAAGAGGTATTAAACACGAACTCGAAATAGAAGAGGATCCCAAAAAACTATGCTCGGTACAGTCTAAATAACTAATAGAAAGGAGATAATAGTATGCAAAGTACTGCAACACTTGCAGACTCGTACCCCCTCAATAAAGTTATTGAAGTAATGAAACCTTGTAAAGTAGATGTAAATAAGAGGCCCTCACATAAGGAGGCAATAGAAAAGGCCTTCGAGTCTCCTCTTTACGTAGCGGAACCCAAGATAGATGGGTGCCATTACATTAGCATCGGAGGTAGATTCTTTAGTACCAGTACTAGCACATCCAAACGCCACGGAGTACCACTAGAAAAGACGGGATATTTCCCGCACCTAGTAGAGGGACTCATGAGAGCAGGGCTGGGCAACATCGTTTTAGATGGAGAAATAAACTTTCCTGGTAAGAAATCGTACGATGTAACCACCGTTACGGGATGTCTTGAAGATGAAGCCATAAGGAGACAAGAAAGCTCCGGATGGCTTTATTACATGATATTCGACATCCTAAGGGATACAAAAGGGAATTGGTTGTTCAATACCCCTTGGAGAGAGAGGAGGGAACTATTAGAGCAAGTCTCAGGCAAACTCACGCAGGCATGTAAATATCTCGAGGTTATTCCTGTAATACGTTCGCGCAAGAGACAGTTCCTCGAGAATGAGTTAGCCGAGGGGAGAGAAGGGATAATTTTAAAACACGTTAATGGTACTTACGTTCTCGGCAAAAGACCTATGTGGAACTGGATTAAGTTAAAGATAGAAACTGCTGACGACGTTGTAATTATAGGCTACGATCCACCCACTAAGGAATATAAAGGTAAGGAGTTCTCTACCTGGCCTTATTGGCGGGATGGTGAACCCGTGTCAAAGAATTACTATATGGATTGGATTGGTAGTATCGTCTTTGGCAAATATAACGCCGCAGGAGAGCTAATCCCATTAGGTACCTGTGTAGGCATGGATGAGGAAATGAGACGCGAGTTCTCCGAGAACGGTAATGAGTACATCGGCAGGGTCATAAAGATCAAAGCCATGGAGCGCACTCCGGAAGGCCGCTTTCGTCATCCATCCTTTGATGGTTTTCATCCTGACAAGAATCCCAAAGAGTGCACATTAATAGGAGGGTGATAATCTATGGCACCTTCTAGTAATGAAGATATCCGCAGGGAAGCATTTTTTTATCTGCAAATGGGCTTACCAATCATTCCGTTATGTCCATCGGACCATAGGAAGATGCCTAATTCACATAGGGAGGTGTGCCAGGCACCCGGTAAGTCCCCTGTATTAAGGGAGTGGGCACAAAGGGGTACACCCTCCACGGAAGAAGTTACGGAATGGTTTCGTGCTAACGAGTACATAAATATAGGCCTGGTACTCGGGAATACCGGCAACTGGAATTTGGCAGGCATCGATATTGATGGTGAAATAGGGGAAGAGTTATTGGAGGAATGGAGTAAAGGGGTTTTACCAGACACGTGGGAATTTACAACCGGCAACGGTCGCAGATTATTATACTTACTGCCCGAAGGTTCCGAAAGTAAGAAATTTTCTAAAAAGAAGGAAAATGTCGAAGGTGAGTTAGCATTATTAGCTTCAGGACAGCAGACGGTTTTACCCCCTTCGATTCATCATACTGGACGTATATACACCTGGACAGAAGGTAGGAGCCCTAGAGATATCGATCTGGCTGATGCGCCCCAATGGTTACTTAATCGCGTATTGCTGTATAAAGAGGATCAAGGGAACACACTGAATCTCCTTTCGGATGTGCCGCCCCCTACTGTGAGTCAAGAAGATTGGACGAAGAACGTCGAAACAGGAGAACGCAACAATCACTTAGTAAAACTAGCAGGTTCCCTTATAGCGAGACGCAATATTCCGAAAGAACAGATTCTAGAGTTTCTTAAGACATGGAATACAAACCACTGTGTGCCCCCTCTACCTGATAGCGAAATAGAAATCATGGTAGAGAATTTATTCGAGTCGGAACAGATAAAAGCGGCCAAGTACCAATCGAGGAAGGGGAAGTCGCGTAGCACCCTGAGGCCTGCTCCCTTTGCACGAGCATTTGTAACGAAGCAGGAAAAGAAAGGCACAAACTGGAAGTACTGCGTCAACAAAGGGATCTTTTATCGATGCGATAGCCTCGTGGGCCCCTGGGAAATAGCCGATATATTATACCTGCAAAAGGAGGTTCGCAGGGAGCTAATAGCACAAGATAACGCTTGGGATTCCATCCATTCTGTCAATGAGGTAGTAGCTGCTCTAAGAGAGTACTTAGCGGATCCCGCCCACGACGACTTATTCGACATAGGGCTAAATGCTGATGTTGACCACATCTATGTAGGTAACGGGATTCTAAACTGGCGTAAGAGTGAATTGCTTCCATGGGATCCTCTCTCTTATAGTACTATTAAACTTCCGATGCAATGGGATCCTGAGGCACTAAATAAGGACATAATGGACCTGTGGTTAAACGTTTTAGAACAATGGATTCCGGACGAAGGCGCACGATCCTTTTTACAGGAGTTCATAGGATATTCCCTTATACCTGACTGTAGTTTCAGAACGGGTGTATTTCTCTTCGGCGCGGGTTCAAACGGTAAGTCCCTATTTCTAGATGTCGTCTCAAGGATGTTTGAGGGATACATAAGCTTCGTTCCTCTACACTGGATAGCAGAACGCTTCGAAACAGTTAAGCTTATGGATAAACTTATCAATGTGTGCGGCGACATTGACTCTAAGTACATGAAGGAGACCTCTACATTAAAAGCACTGATTGCCGGCGATGCAGTAAGAGGGGAATACAAACATGGAAGATCCTTTCACTTCTATCCCGTCACAAGACTCATCTTCTCCGCAAACGTTTTACCCAAGAGCTCAGACAAGTCTGAAGGGTGGTACTCAAGGTGGAAGTTTATTGAATTCCCCAACAGATTCAAGACTGATCCTGTCTTTAAGCGTGACTTATTGGCAGTTATGGATACCCCAGAAGCTCTAAGCACGCTACTGATATGGGCAATAGAAGGGTTGCAGAGATTATTTACTAGGGGCTACTTTACCACGAGCGGTACAATGGAGAAATCTGAGCTACAATACAGAACAGAGAATGACACTGTACAGGCTTTTACGCAGTACGCAATTAAAACGTGTCCGCATGCAGGCGATAAAACTACATTATCAATTCCATCGATTTATGGGGTATACAAAGTATGGTGCGAAGACGTCGGGGTTAAGGCAGTTAGTCAAATAGAGTTCAGCAGAAGATGTCAATCCCTAGACATTGCTAAAGGTGTTCGCACTGTTAATAACCTTAGCTCAAACTGTCTATTAGGTGTAATGTTTTCACAGGAAGCAGTCGACGCAGGCTTAGAAGAAGAGTATGGTTTTAACGAAGCTGTTAGATCGTCAATGCGTAGAAGGAAATAGGAAAGGAGGATAGAAATGAATAGGGACGACTTAATTAGGTACTCTACACGAGTGGATAACAGAGTTATATGGGTAGCGAAGTTTTACGTGGGTGCCCGGAGTACCATTAGGGAGACGGGTCGCTTTCTAGGGGTATCGAAATCAACGGTACATAAGTATTTGACCGATCCGCGATGTTTACCCGCGCTAGATGGTGTCCTAGCAGCTCAGGCTAGAGCTATCCTAGACCAAAATAAGTTCGAGGCACCCTATAGAGCTGCTGAGGCATCTGCAAAATGTCGAAAGAGCCGCATGAGACGTGAAGCTAATCTGTAAGACATTATCACTATTACGCAAAAAGATAAGACCTTAACGGAAATGTTAGGGTCTTATCTTTTGATTAACCGTGGCGCCAGCACATTCTCGCACGTCGTCGGCGGTGTCTAAGAACTACATATTAGCTTTAGCTCGATGTTCTCATTGTCTAAGAACTACATATTAGCTTTAGCTCGATGTCCTCATTGTCTAAATGTTCTCACTGATCGCCCCCGGTTTCCTCGAGGTGGTCGAGATACTCCGAGCACCTATTAAGCTTGTCACACTTGGTACACATCAGCTCTAGGCAAAGCTCGCTTATCCGTCGCATGACTGCGCGAATAGCATGTTCCAACATGTACATCATCTCGGTGACGCTCATGGTACCCAAGGCGCCGGTTATAACCTTGTCCGGAGTCCCCTTAGTCCCGTCCTCATTCTGGATCCCCATCATCACTGCAATAACCTTCTCGGCTTTGCGAATCTTACCTTCGGCTGAAATGATTGTTACGTATCTTCCTTTCACTAGAACACCTCCTGCATATAGACTAGCAGCCACTCTCGGAGTTCTTCATCGGTACTAAATAGATCATCGTCGATAGGGCCATTGTCGTCGTCGTCGTCGCCATCGCCATCGCCATCGCCATCGCCATCGCTATCGCTATTCGCTATCGTCGGAGACGTCTATGGCTTCTATTAATTTGACGTCCGTAACAAGAGGTACTTCCCGTAGCTTCATCCTGGCGGCATCTAACGCCGCTACAACCAATGAAGGCTGCAGGCACTCAACGTCGAAGTCTAATATAAACGTAGCTCTAACTTTCATGTGCACCACCCCCTTTGATGTTCCCTTCGATGTTCTCTTCGTAATACCGCGTGATTGCTTGTGCTACTTTGTACGCATCCTCTACACGCAGCCAAATGCCCTTCTGACTTGGCCTAGGAGTATCAGGGTCAAGCTGCGTGGTATACCAATTACGGATGTCGATATTGATCTCGCCATTGTCCATCTCTACCCTGTTCACACAGATAGACGTACGTTCGGTCTTGGGAATCTCCTCAATGAGCTGACGGTCCCTAATACTAGGTCCTCCATTCTGTCGCTTAGTACCATTGTAAGCCATCTTATTCGCCTCCTTGATTTTTGTGCTGTTCAGTCCGTTTGGCCTGCTTATACTTTCTTACGATACTATACACCTCCGCTCTGTCCAATCCAAGCGTTCCTGCAATTTGATCGATCGTCTTGCCATCGTCGTACAAGCGCCTGATGCGAGAAGATTTCGAAGGATGCCTGGGTTGTTTAGCTTCACGAGTGTTGGGTTCGGGATGGTTCTTCTTATGTCGTTGGATTACTCTGTGCACAAAGCTGTAGTAAGTCTTGAGCTCGCGCGCGATATCAGCGATCGACATGCCGTTCTCGTACAATAACCGCATACGAGCAGATTTAGTATCGGGGCGCAGCTCTTCGTCCGCCACTACCATACACCTCCTCTGTAAGTATTGAGATCAGGACGGAGATATGAAATAGGGTGACGGGCTCTAGTACATGCCTTAGCCTTCTCATATTCCTCCGTATCTTCTGGACTGTGTCCATAATGGATCCCTCTGTATCCGACGTATTTTAGATTCTTGGTAACGTATATCGCTCCGCACAATCCACACTTAAGTGGAATCCACTCCCCAGCATCAGCCCACTGCACTATACTATCGCGTCCGAATAGGGCCATATGGGTCACTCCTCGGTCGTATTGGTGTTAGTGTTGGTGTTAGTGTTGGCCTCGAAGCGCTCCTTGAGCTTAGTATACTGCTCGTACGCTCTCACATCGTTCTCGGTGATTATTATCACGTCTATGTCACTGGGATGCTCCAACGAATTCACAGTTTCGAGATCCAGACTAGCCCCCTCAAGAAGATCATAGGAGAACACCCACACCCGGAAGGCATCCCTATTAAACTCGATCTCGACACACTTATCGCCTTGAGAGACCCACTCCTGAATTACCTCAAAGGACTTGCTATTAATGTGATTGTCCACACGATTGTTCTTTTCCACTGTTATCCCCCCGTAATAGTAATCTCCGCTCACCCACCCACCCCTAAGGGTTACGCGTTAATCCTCATTCTTGCTTTTGTCCTTACCACACTCAACCGCATCTTTAATGAGACTGAAGAGCATCGCACGAGCATCATCCCCCTCGAGGGTCTTAAGGGACTGTGCCAGCATACGGAGCTCATGATGCTCAATTGCATCCCGCAAGGACTGTAACACTATAGAGGGAGGCAAATACCCAAGCGATACTCTGCTACAAGGGACTCCTGTACCGTCCTTCCACTCTTCACCGGTGTCATCCTCATCAGTGAGCATGCCAATGTAGAAAAACTGAATCCCTTTGCAAAGGCTCTCCTTAATCACTCTTGTTACCTCACCAGTCTCCTTGTTAATCATGTTACAACTCACTTGAACAGTAATGACCTCATCGTCGATGAACTTATAGTTATTCTGGAGATCCTTATTTGTGGAGAGGTGCCTCTCCCATTTCGTCGCGTCTTCCTTCCGCATAGCTAAATACCTCCTTACGCTAATTTATACATGTCCCAGAATCAATCCTTTCTACCTCGGACTCGTGAAACACTGACATGTAATACGTTGTATCTGTCCTTGGAAAGTGTAACATCACCTCCGCCCCGCACGATGTAGATCTAATAGCTATAACCCTCCCTTCACACCCTATAAATCTCTGCACCCTAGGTCTATCAGACTGCACCACCCTAAAAGGATCCCCAAGGGACATGGGTTTATGTCCGTAGGTATAGACGTCGGGGTCCCTCTTGGAACTGATCACTATGGTCACTGTGCCTCCCTCCAAACGGTAAAATTGATGTTCTTACTTATATTATAACACATATTTTAAAAAATTTCAAGTGCGCGTATGAGGGGACGATCACGAGGGTTAAAAAATTGGTCAATCGAAAGTCGGGAACGATTGAAATGTGAAGTAGTAGGTTAGAGTCTCTCATACTCGGGTTATCACCTTCGAGCATGCTTTCTGAGCGACAGTATGCATCATTGGAATTATACGACAAAATACGACACGATACGACAAAATACGAAGACGATACGACACAAAAATACGACATCGCTTTTCTCCCCTTCGTATCGTCTTCGTATTCTTCCACTGTCGTATTTTTTGGAATATTTGGAATATTTGAGATAATTCTGAATCTTCCAACAATACGAGACGATACGAAACATCGCAAAACGATGTCGTATTTTTGTCGTATCGTAATACGAAACGTTTAAAATCAATGTTTCGTATTATTTACTATGAAAACTATAATTATTTCTTATATATAAAAGAATTATGAAAATGATATAATTATATAATTATATAATTATATAATTATATATAAATATATTATATAAAAAAGTAACTCAAATTTTTCTATCGTAAATATCGTTTTTGTGTCGGATTTGTCGGATTTGTCGGATTTTTGTCGTATTTCTCCCCTTCGTATTTCCTTCCCTGAAACTTTTGCAGATTATCATACTTTTGGGGCACCAAGCAATCTCGATAGAATAAACATCCGAAACTTCGCCCTCACAATCTATACCCGTCCTTTTTATCCTGTTTTCCGAAGGGTATTAGAAGTGCACCTCTCTTGCCACGGTATATAATTGTGGTACATGTTAGCCACGTGGGCAACAGGCACACACCCGGGCGCGAGGATCCTGTGTAGGGGGTTTTAACCCAGGACGCCCTCAAGGATGGGTGAGCAAGCTTCGCTTGGGTCAAGAGAAGGTGACGTGCTGCCCGGGGGTTTTAGTACCAATTACTCGAGCCGACGTGGGGCGAGATGCGTGGGGACGTGGGGGTCTATTAGGAGGCTCGGCGGTTGATGGGCGTAATAAAGGCCGCCCTTGGATGTGAGCGGCCTTTACCAGGTACCTTACAGGATCTTGTCGGTCGCAACTTCTAGGGACTTCAGAATACGCTCGAACGGATGGGTACCACTGCGGTCTGCAGGTAGTTGTACTACCGCACATTCCACTAGACCTGCTAAGGCGAGAAAGTCCGCAACGGGGAAGCTGACCGTTCTGGTTGTGCATCCTTTGAGGTACCCTGTGGTATCTAACGTGGTTAGGATGCGTTCCAAGCGCTCCTCGAGCATATCCGCGTCGTCCTCGACCTCCGCAATGTCATACCTTTCCAAATAGTCCATTAGGAACTCGTAGTCGCTGTGGCGAAGCACCACCACCTTGTGTACCCTAACCATCTGACGTCGCAACATCCGGAACTCCGCTTCCTGTTGTACGTGCCAGCTCCCTACTAGCTCTAGGAACTCCGTCGCCTCTGGGCCATCGTAGACGTAGTCTAGGGCATCTACGTCCACGGGTCTTTTGGTGTGTTTTAGGTGCTCGTGCCTATTGGCCAGCCATACCACGCAGTATCCGTCTCTGTACTCGTTGCCTAGGACTCTTACAACCGGTTCGTCCGTGGGAAGCTCTCCCAATCCGATGAGGTTGTATAGGACCTCTCCCCCTAGGATCCTAAGGTTGTCGGGGCGGGTTACTGTACGGGTCTCGATATTCTGGAGCTTGGCGTACTCATAAATGCCCAACACTACGTCTTTACGGGGTTCCCTCAGGAGCCTATCGATGTGCTGGTAGGTCAAGAATCTAGGACCGCGCGTTTTCACCGGGACTACCCCCTTAATTGGTATTTGCCGGGATTTACGGCTCCCGGCGGGCCAGTTCCTACTACTTGCGCTGGGCTTTCGCTTCCTCAATCGTCATGCCCTGGGACTCCAGTTGCTTCTTGTACTTCCGGATGGTGGAATGTACGAACGTGTAGTTGGCATTGTGTTTCTTGGCGATATCACCAACCCTCATACCATCCAGGAAATCCCGACGGAACAGTTCCGACTTCGTTATCTCCGTAGACCTAGCCTTCCGCAAGTCCCCCGAGGTGTGGGTGTTCAAGACACTGTATACGAACTGATACCTCACACCAACCAGTTTCGCGATCTCCCCAACGTTCAGTTCGTGCACGTCGTACAGGTGTTTAAACAACCTGGACTTACTCGGGAATTCAACCTTCTCACCGTCCGGCAAGGTAACGGTGGTGCCTTCAATGTTCCACTTAGCCGGTTCATGTTTCTGGACCTTCTCAATCACCTCTTTGGACAACTCCGGGGCGCTCTGGTTAACTACCTGCTCCTGCTTCACTACGGTCGCCTCCTTATTCTTTTCGTTGGTACGCCTCTCCTGGACTTTCCCTTTGGTACTTTGTTCCTTGGTCACTCCCATGACCTCCTCGTACGGTGTCCTCTCACTCACCATGTCCTCTCTGTTATGCTCGGTAAGCACATGTAATCTGGTTGTGTATAAGTAACTATCACCCCCTGAGTAACTCAAATTGCATCTGTATATATTAATTATATAATAAACCTAAAAAAATTGCAAGTGCCACCTTGGGGATGAGTGCCTTTCGCGCCCGGTTTTAACCCAGTATGTACTTTTTACCGTGGCTGACAGGGGCGAGATCCCTGGGGCGTGTCCAATGAGATTAAAGTTAGTAGGGACATTACTCGGTCTACTTCCCGGGCAGCTGCCCTGGTCAATTGCCCAAGTACTTTCCCAAAGATTCTTAGCGACCGGTTTTCACGGGCGCCCTGGGTATTTTGTAGGGGGTTTTCACCAGGCCGACCGGGGGCGTGCTCCGCGCCATGGGGATCTATCTCGCCTAATCTGTAGGCCGCGTTTTTATCCGGTCTGCCCGGGGCGAAATTGGCATATTCCTGCATGTTTATGTCCTTTTACATAATATTCTGCTAATATGAATAGACTCTCACATGTATTCAGGTTATAGCATAATATGAATAGACTCTCACATGTATTCAGGTTATAGCATAATATGAATAGACTCTCACATGTATTCAGGTTATAGCATAATATGAATAGACTCTCACATGTATTCAAGTTATAGCATAATTGCGTAAACTTAAATTTAGTTGAAGTATATTCGAGTTATAGCATAATATGAATAGACTCTCACATGTATTCAGGTTATAGCATAATATGAATAGACTCTCACATGTATTCAGGTTATAGCATAATATGAATAGACTCTCACATGTATTCAGGTTATAGCATAATATGAATAGACTCTCACATGTATTCAAGTTATAGCATAATTGCGTAAACTTAAATTTAGTTGAAGTATATTCGAGTTATAGCATAATATGAATAGACTCTCACATGTATTCAGGTTATAGCATAATATGAATAGACTCTCACATGTATTCAGGTTATAGCATAATATGAATAGACTCTCACATGTATTCAGGTTATAGCATAATATGAAT
>Ga0265294_10001582_pt1 | contig 30667 bp, 16 predicted proteins | sample MunlanPumphouse3_FD_192504 | JGI IMG/M metagenome (GOLD analysis project Ga0265294, IMG submission 192504) | Groundwater microbial communities from a municipal landfill in Southern Ontario, Canada - Pumphouse #3 | ecosystem: Environmental > Aquatic > Deep subsurface > Groundwater | place...
ACAGGCGGCATGCTTTTTTTCGCTGCTGCCCTGTAACCGGTTCTCCTCATCCCAACAATGGGCACGGATGGTCACTTCGCCGGCAGAAAGTCCTGTCGCGCGCGTTTGCAGGTTGCCGCTGGCATCCATGGTAGTGATTTGAAAGAAGTGTTTCCCGTGCATGGGTTTTTATTTAACACCGCAAAATTATTACATATTTTTTAAAAAAACAAGAGTGTTTTAAAAAATATGTTGAGACGGCTGTTGTTTGCATTTGATTTGGGTATATATATCTAATATTCAGTATCATTGACAACTTCTTTCAGCGCATAAGGATCTATTAAGCGTATATCCATCATATTTGTTGCACACCAAGAAGCGAAAGTGATATAACCATACTTAAATAATTCACATACATTCTGAACCCAATTCTCATAGCTGGTTTGTTTAAAGATCCTATCATGTGAAAACAATTTCCTTATCAATTTCCTATTGTGGAGATTTGTGTCTGATACTAAGGTACAGTCATAATAACTTCTTATAAAATAATATTGAAATAGAGTATTTGCAATATAGTCAGAGCTTATATCTGAACTTATTATCAATGTGTCTTTTTGTAATACACAGTTCCCAAAAGCATTGCATGCTTCAACATAATCGTCTTGAGTAATATGCGAAAAGTCTGAATTTAGGATGTAGCGAATGTAAAAATCTACAAATTCATTTTGTTTTGTGAGTGCATAACCAGAATAGATGGGAGACTCAAGAAATATTGGAAGGAAAATTGCTAAGCAATCATCTCCGAAATCAAAAAATTTACAATAATAAACCATAGAATCCAATCCCATGTCCTCTTGCAAATTGGCGACAAAATTTAGCGATTGTCGCTGAGCGAAATTGCTAAAAGAGGTGGTAGATAGAATTATTGTAAATACTATTAATTTTAGATGATTTGTCATGGGGTAAAATATTTATCAAGATACTCTTCAGGAATTGTCATCCATTTAACATTGTCGTTCTGGGATACTCCGTATTGGCTTCGGGGGTTTTTATTATTCTCGCGTAAAATGATATTTCCGATATTTATTGCATTGATTTCTGTTAATTTTAGTCCATTTTCTATCCGTTCATCAGTATATTTGGCCTGATCATAGTCCCATGCATGCCCTAATAATTCATGTGCTAAAGTTGCTGGAGCATAATTATCTGAGCCATCCGGATAATCAAATGTAATAGTAGGGTTATAATAAATGTTGGAGCCAGAACCTTTAGCAGGAATTTTTATATCATCTTTATTTGTAGGTGTCGCAAAATTAATTGTAAATTCAGCTCTACATGAAATCGTATGAATATGTTTACTTTTTTCTAAATCACTCAAATGACTTAGAATCCTTTTATTTTTTGAGTTCGCTAACTTATTTAGGTTATTTAGTACTTTTGCTGCATAGCTGTTTTCATTGGGGGGCACTTCTATCCCGTTTTTGTCGTATAGGGAACCATTCTTGTATTGATACTTGGTATTTCCATCCTTTATCCAAATTTCTCTCCCATCCACATCCACCAGCCGCACCGGATTCCCCCCGCAATACATGTACGGCGACATACTCAGGTACTTATCACTCAGCGGATCCACGCTCAGCCAGATGCTGTAATCCGAAGAATAGTACCGCGCTCCGAAGTAAGAGTACCCCGTTTCGCCATCCCGTTCCTTGCCGCTGAAGGTGTAGCGGCTGTTCCACGTGGTGCTCCGCTTTTCAAGGAAGGGCTCTCCAACCGACGCAGGCAGTGAGTGTAAAACAAATTCATTTGTTTTACCGAACGCCAAGGAGGAAAAAAAGCGGAGCTTTTTATAGGGAAGGTACTCACAATACTGTATCCCGTTCCTCGCACTGTCCGTTACCCACGAAGTGGAACCTATGTGGTCGGGGTGGTAGAAGTAACGGAGCTTTTCGGGGGTGTTCCGGGAAATGGGGTTGCTTCTCTTTTCGACGGATGGTTGTTTTTGCATTGGAAACACTGGTTATTGGGAACAAATACAAGGGTTTGAGTTATTAATTGGCATGATTATTAAAATATTATTTTATTGACCTAATTTTGGATGATAATATATTTTAACCTTAGTACGCAGGATTATAAAAAGTTCTGAATTGACTTTTAAGCCGTAGAATTCAGATCCAAAATACTTATTCTTCTTGTTCTCCAAATTCTTCCGGACCGGGAATATAGTAAAATTTATCCTTGTCTATTTCGATGATTTCTTGTCCCGATTTATCCTTATAATATCTAAAACTTGCCGACCATGTTTCAGGATTTTCAAGAGTTTTTCTTTGAGTTTTATAGTTAGTCAACTCCCAGTAATTACTGGTTGAAGGAGTGGGGCGGTAATCTGATTCTTCAGATGATATCCAATAAAGCTCCATTTCCGAGCTCTTATTAGTTGTGGTCGATCTGCGTTTTATAGTGCCTCCTTCACATTCACTCATATATAAAACAGTAAAATAAATCGAGTCTCCTTTTATTTCATATTTTCCACTTATGGCAAAAATTCTGCATAAGCCATTATATATTCCAGGTCGATATTCAAACCTATTATTCTCATAAAAATCATAACCGGCTTGAAAATTTGCAAACAATGGACTGTTTAATTGCCAATAGCCTTCAATATCTTGAGCATGACACGTAACCATCCATAGGAACAATATAAACATATTTATTATTCTCATATTAAAACCTCCTTTCTTTATTAGGGTGTTACCGTAACCGGTTTAAGGACATAGCCCGGAACGTATATAAAATAACTCTTCGGCTTGGATTTTGCAATGGTAGAATTTAATGATTTAAATCCGGTATATGCAGCTACCCCAATATTGGCAATCAAGCCTAATTTTATATTATCCCCTACACTAAATGTAGCCACATGTCCCGAAGATTGAGTATTGGGATTTCTGTAACCAACAATTGCCAACCCTCCATTTGATGCGTATTCTGTTGCCCCTTCTTTAGATACAGATATATAATTAGGATTATTACCTGAAAGCATTTGGTCAATCATCGCATTTGCTCTGCCTGAAACCAAGGCATTGATACCTTCAGGAGTGGATGCTACCGTTTTCATTACATTTTGAGTTGCATAATTACAATAGGTCGTATTTCCATTTTGTTGAAGTGAAGGATTATCGTTGTTCAACTGCTGTTGCTCTTGGATAGCTGTTTCAAGATTAACTTCATTTGCGCCACCCTGTGATTCATCATATCCTTTAAAGGCGTAATGCTTTCCTGTTCCACTTCCGGTTTGTTTAAATACAGCATTTGAGCCATCATCTATATGTTTTACTATATTGCCATCGGCATCTTCAAAATTAGTAAAAACTTGCCCATCCGGATCCACCAAAATAATAGGATTATTGCTACAATAAGCATAAGGAGTCAAGTTCAGGTACTTATCACTCAGCGGATCCACGCTCAGCCAGATGCTGTAATCCGAAGAATAGTACCGCGCGCCAAAGTAACTGTACCCCGTTTCGCTGTCGCGTTCTTTGCCGGAGAAGGTGTAGCGCGATTTGTAGTCAATGGCGCTGTTTTGCTGGTTGAGCCACTCTTCGCCAAAGGGCAAGTAACACAAATGCTGTACGTACTGTGCGGTGGTTTTCCCGCGCGAACGCCCGTGCGCCGGAGTGATGTTTATTTCTTTAATTTTATCGTTTTTTGTGCTTTTCATAGCGAAACGAATTTGAAGGCAAAGATAGGAATTATTTTTGAAAATGAGGTGATTAGAGGTAATTTTTTGCTCGCTTTTAATTTGGGTTAATACACGTTTTTAGCTTAGCTACCAGTCTTAAAATGTGGCAGTATTATAGTTTTCTTTGAATTGTTCATCTTTTTTAATTTTGTGCAAAGATAATCACTTTAACCGTTGGCCTAAATTTGGGGGAACATTATACTTTGATTATTTTCAATCAGAATTTAAATTAATGCAATATAGCCCTAATTCGTTGATATTCTTTTCATTATTCATCACTTTGACGTTTTCATTAAACAATAAATTTAATAATTTGTTTTGAAAATGTAGCTGAAGTAAAAAACAATCTTTTGATAAAATTTCCCCATTCATATTTGATAACGAATGTACAGTTTTATCAATTCCAAATAAATATATTTTTTGAAGATCATTATTTATAAACTTTAATATTAGAATAGACCCTGCATTACAATAAGATCCGTTACATTCAAAAGGATAACCTTCAAGTACAAAAATACGAATCGAGTCTTTATTAAATATTAAAGGATTATATCCTTCAATATTATCTACTGTATCACCTTTAAAAACAGAAAAAATATTTTCACAATACTCATCTTCTTCGTTTAAACCTTTAATATCTTTATAAATATGATTTTTATATTTGATACTAAATCCTAAATAAGATTTTAAATTAAACAAACAATTTTCCCTTGTAAATGTATCTCTTTTAAAAGAATTAATCATATAAAGAGTTCCATAATCAAAACTAAAAAGTGATCTAATTTGTACTAAATTTTTTGTTTGAACAGTATCCATCTTTTCAAAATTTATACGATTTCTATTCGTGTCAATTTCTAAAACAGTTGCAGAGCAATTAGCTGATAACAAAATAAGTAATAGAGAACTAATTAATTTTATCATACTTGAATTTATTGATTCTATTTGATGTCTTAGGAGGGTAATTTATATAAAACCTGTTTAAATTAGATCCTTTTTCTGCTCCTCTCCATTGAGTCGCTGTTGATTTTCCATCTAAGCTTGTTGTGTAATCTACTCCTCCAGGTGTTAATGCATTTATTGCTGCAGCAATCGAAGTTTTCATTGCTGAATTTTCATCACGATCGGAAGAACTAGAATTGAAAAAGTTTGCATAGGCTTTGGTTGCAGTACCAGCAACAAATCTTTTATTATTCATTCTATCTTTATGTGAATCACCGATATAACAGACATTATCTAAGGTTTGTTGCAGTGATTTGCCATTAGCTTCTTGTCTATTAACAATAGCATTTGCAACTCTATATTTATCAATATCATTATCTTGATAAGTTTCATTAAATGCAAAAGCAGCTACTTGTAGAAATTCATCATGAGAAACCGCATTTCCTTTACCATCAACTAACTGAGTTGCTCCTGACATTGTTATCGTATAACCTTCATTATTTTTTGTATACGAATCTTTTGATACAGAATAAACATTTTGAGTCTTTTTGTCATCTTTTCCTAAATATGTTCCATCTTCTGCATAATAAAAATCCCTTCCATCCGGATCCACCAAAATGACCGGATTATTAGCACAATAGTTATATGGCGACATACTCGGGTACTTATCACTCAGCGGATCCACGCTCAGCCAGATGCTGTAATCCGAAGAATAGTACCGCGCGCCGAAGTAACTGTAACCCGTTTCGCTGTCGCGTTCTTTGCCGGAGAAGGTGTAGCGCGAACCTTCGTAGTTAGTAACGCGTTGGTCAACAAAACTTTCTCCAAAGGGCAGGTAACACAAATGCTGTACGTACTGTGCGGTGGTGCCGGTTATCCAAGAAGCACTGCCGAGGTGGTCGGAGTGGTAGAAATAGAGCTCAGTTTCGGGAGTGGTGTCAGGAAGCTGCCTCAAAAAAGACAATGGGGATTCTTTCATGATAAAATCTTCTATGCCCATACATTGCATGATAGATTTCACATGTGCCACTGCCTTTTCACGCTTGGATTCCATAATACTATCAGCCACATCATTAAGACTCAAATTATTAAATTTCCCCGTTCCTATCTTACTCGCAATACGCTCCGTTTCTGCATAATAGTGTTTTGTGTAGCCTTTGGGCGTGGCTACCATATAGGGTGATGCATATAATACGGGCTCGGTGAGCATGTGATAAATTTTCCACGTTCCATTGACAAACATTTTTTGCGGGTTACCGCTAAATTTGTAGAAACGCTCGCCCCCGACATCGTATAAGTAACAGGCGGCATGCTTTTTTTCGCTGCTGCCCTGTAACCGGTTCTCCTCATCCCAACAATGGGCACGGATGGTCACTTCGCCGGCAGAAAGTCCTGTCGCGCGCGTTTGCAGGTTGCCGCTGGCATCCCATTTAAAGCTTACACTTTGATCGCCAATGGTATCTGTAATATTTTGCACGCGGTTGCCTTGCAGTGTATTTACCACATCTACATAACTATACAAATTATCGTAATTCATCAACGTGTCGGTAATGGTACCGGAAACAGCCGCCGAAAATTGCCGCTTCCGTACAATGCTTCCATTGGCGGTGTATGCCATATTCATCCAATAGTTGTAATCCTTCAACCCGTCAAAGGCACCTGTTGAACTCTGCAATCGGTACAGACTGTCATACGTGTAATTCATGGTGTAAGTGCCACCCATGTCCGTTGTCGGCATCGGGGCTGTGTTGGTAATCCCCAAAATATTGCCCACAGCATCATATTGATAGTCAATGTTTTGAAACATCGTATTGGCAGGATCATAACTCATAAGCCCGGAAAGTCTTAGCAATGTATCGTAATTGTATTTTGTGTGCATGCCATTGCCGTACCACTGTTCGCTTTTCAGCTCAAAGGTATTGTAGTGAATGCTGTCGATATAGTGAAAATACTGCGTTCCTTTTTCTCCTTTCATACTTTTTAGCATCCCGCCAACATTGTAATAATAAGAAACCTTTTCCACATCAGGGTAAACGATAGTTTGCAAACGGTTCCAAGTGTCATATTCAAAAGTCATTTTAAAGGTATAGGGTTGGCTTTCATTTGGGAGCACAAAGGTACGAATATTTCCTGTAATTTCGCCTAATTTTCCGTAAAAAAATTTTTGAAATCCGGAGGCATCTTCCAAAAGCGTGATTCTACCGCGTAATCCTTGTGCAGCGGTGGCACTGCCGTAAGTATAATAAATATTGTTGGCAGGGTTTTCGGGATAGATAACAGAATCGGGACGGTTAAAAGTGTAATAATAAAAGATGCTGTCTTGGGCATCGGTCAGGCGTTGGGTGGCATGAGAGAGCATATTTCCCGCTGCGTCAAAGGTATAGGTGTCGGTGCCGGCATCGGGATGCGTGCGCGAAAGCAAGCGTCCGAGCTTGTCGTAAGTGTAAGAGGTGGTGTGCCCGTCAGGGTCCGTACTTGCGAGCAATTCGCCCAACGCATTATATTCAAAAACGGTGATTGCCCCCATCGGAGCTATGATTTTCACTTGCTGCTTGCGCGTTCCGGTAAGCTGTGTCATCGCTATTCCGTTGGCATCAATGGTGGTGGTTTGAAAGTACTGTTTCCCATTGTGAATGCCGAAATCGTATCCCGTGACAGTGCTATCGCCTGTCGGTAACTTTACTTTCAATGGTCGGTCAAGAATATCATACTTTGTGCTCGTACCGGTGGCAATATCACAACTATCGCTATAGGTATCTATCGTAGCAGATTCGGAAAATGGGTGGTATTGCGCTACTGTTCTGCCAAAGCAGTCGTATTCAATCTTGCCACTTACCAAACGCTGTTCCACACCACTGATTTCTGCATCTTTCTTGGTTTGCAACACTCGTCCCAAGCCGTCGCATATTACAGTGGTAATAATCGGATTATCAGGGTGTTGAATATCGTAATGCAAGGTAGCGGCAATCGAATGAAGAGGTGTGGCAGGGGCACCGGTTCTATGGGGTTTGTAGTTCATCCGAATGGTGTAAGCATCCAGATTGCCATGTTCATACGGACCTGTCAATTGTGTCAATCTGCCCCACGAATCGTATTGATACTCCATTTTTGCCCCATTCATATCTATCGAAAGTATCGGTTTACCGCAAAGATAATCATACTCGGCAGACGAATTGTAGCCGAAAGCATCGGTGGTTTTTACCGGAAAAGTGTAAATACAGGTGTCATATTGGTAGCAATAGAACATTCTCTGTCCGTAATAGTTGCGCGGGTATATGATTGAATCCGTGTTCCCGTATTGGTCGTGGCTAAAGTTATATTGGGAGACGGAATCGTTGGCATATTGTTTAAGTTGTATCAATCGTCCGCAGGTATCGTAAACGGCGTTTCGTATGCGCAACGTATCATTTTGTGCATTGAGCACAACAATGGTATCGGGCAAAGAAATCAAGTTGCGACCGGCATTCTTTTTGTAAGATATTTGTGCTTTCAGATACTCGTCGGTTCGGGTGGTATCGCCCTTGGTAATGTATTCCACGACATTGCGCTTAGTATCGTATTTTCTTTCTATTTCGGTGATTATCAACGGATTGGGATGTCCTTCATAGTAGCGTGTTATTTCCGCTTCATACGAAAGATAGAGATTACCCGGACAGGCAGAATCTCCAACGGGTGTGCCGTTAGCCCAATCCATCAGTTGTTGTTCATATAGGGTTTCTACGAACAGCTTACCATTGCCGGCATAAATACTTTCACTTTTTTTCTTGCCTCGTTTATGAAAGTTATAGTTATTAAATCCCTGAACCGTATAGCGATAAAGTGAGTTATTATTTTCTGTATCAAACTGATAGGTGATAACGGTGTCATAACCGAAAGCCATTCGTTCAAAGCGGTCGTAATGTGGGTTGCGGTATTCAAAAGTGGTTAATGAATGTCCACCGGCAATCGGGGTAAGTGTATCGTTTACAACAACTTTCGCGAGATTCCAACTGCGTTGCGGCTGTTCGTAACTGCTGACGGATAACTCATAATCCATATTGAGCAGGCTACCTGTAAAGTTGAAAACTTGTTTCAGAAGATTGGTTTTGCCGGCTTGATTGTATCGAATGGTCATTTGATCTTCGGATTGAGAAGTAACGCCATCCACATAACCATCTCCGTTAATATCAACAAGTTGCACGCTGTCAAGGCTAAAACTGCGGTTGAATGGGGAAACCTGTGCGCCACCGGTAACTTTGCCAATTCCGCAGAAAGTAAAACCGGCAGTAACGGAAGCATTGATAGATTCGCTAAAGGAGAGTCCATAGCTGATTCCCGACGAAATTGGCAGTATTTCGAAATTCGTCCACTGCCCGTTGCCATGGTTGTAAGCAACCGACAGACCGGCAGAGTTCTTGAAAACTCTGTCGACAAGTCCGTCGCCGTTCATATCTATGAATGTTTGTTCGGTTTCATTTTCGGAAATGTTTACACTCAAGCCGCCACCGATACTTGCTTGGGCAATGTCGAAATTGCCACCAATGTTCGCTCCGCCATTTTCACTTTTACCTTCACTAATGTGCCCCAAAGTACAAAGGGTCTGATTAGAAAATGTATAGCCTTGATTCAAAAAAACATAATCACTTGAAGAACTTGTAATTTTGTCGGGAAGTCCATCTCCGTTGATGTCAAGATAGGTTTGGCAAGTCATATCTGAGCCGCTCCCGTGCGATACCCCGACACTTCCACTACCATTAAAAGATATTTTAGCACTACTTTGTTTTACGGACAATGTTCGTTCCGGTAGCGAGTAACTGGCACCGAATGTGTTCCCGTCGGACTCTGTTGCAGATTTGGTAAAGTACCCATCACCATTGCTATAAATATGTTCTCCTATGCCGCCCCAAGGCATTGTGTATTGGATATTTCCACTTGCCAAAAAGTCGGGATAGCCGTCTCCGTTCATATCCATATAATCTGAAAGGACGTTGTTACTACCATCAGATTCCGAGATGCCCATACTAACAACGAAGCCTACACTATACGAACCATTGTTTAGCTTTGACTTGTTTTGTTTTCGAATTGTATTCACGGGAGCGCCGGCAATGCTGTTGGGAACGGGATAGTCATGATCTTCGATAGGTAGGTCTGATGTGGTTTCATCGGTATCTACAGGCGAATAGCCCAAACACCTTGTGTTTGCCATCAACGTTGAATTGATATAAGTGATATTTCCATAGCCAACCCACGCACCAAATTCCGTGTTGGCGGTCATTTCAGCCCAACTTGTGTGATCGGAAGTCGGATTAAAAAAATTGGAAAACATATCTGACATATTCGATTCGCTGCCTACGCTGTCACTATTAATTTGAAGATATACATCTGAAGTATCTATCTGTGAGGACGTTGTGGCTAACAACCAAGAGGGTAGTAGCAATCTATCAGCTTTGATTTTAGCATTCAAGGTAGAATCGCCATCATTATTGTTATAGGCAAACTGCCCCCAACCACGATACAGTGCGCCGAAGGCTTTATGATAAAACGTGTCTAATGGCGTTCCTGCATAATTATTAATTTGGTATTTGGGCGCAATAAAATAGGTCAGTGTGTCCGTTACGTCTCCGAAAGTGCCGCAAAAACGAATACGGGGGCTAAAACGAATGTTACCCCATGTCGTATTTCCACTGTTGGGCACGTAAATCTCGCATTTTATTTCCTCGCCGTCACTAACCGCAAGAAAGGTGTCAATAGGCATAGTATATGACGTGTGCGCATTGATATCGAAATTGTAAAACACTGAATTATTGCGTTTAATAACTAACTTAGCATCATTGTTCAACTGATCGGCTAACAATATGCCGTCAATTAGTACATTGCCGTTGCCGGTTGCCTTGAAATAATTTTGTCCACATAAAACAAAGTCGCTGTCGCTTTGATATAGAGTATTATTTTTACCATATTCATCGGTTTGATTATTGCCGTGATAGGTAATCTCTTGTTTCCATAGCACCTTGTCGAAAGAGTGGTTATGTTTGGATTTCAATCTAAAGAAGAGAATGTCATCTTTATTCACATGAAGACTGCCGATGGTATCGTAGTGCATAGCATAATCATCAGGATTAATGGAGCCTTGCCAAACAATGGAATCGTTTTGAGAACGGAGCGTGTCTAAGACAAAGTCATTGCGCGAATTATGCTGTATGGAGTAGATAATGCCATCTACATAATGTGATTGCAATCTATATTCGGAACTGTCGGGGTACATGCTGATGGCGGAACGAATATCAATAATTCCCGTCTTTTGGGCTATCCACACTTTTACTGCCTCCATATTCGGGTCGGGCGATGATTCATCACAAATAGGTGAACAGCGGTAGCCGTACAGTTTTTTGCCATAATTGGTTAAAAAACATTCATAACCGCGTTCTTGCCAGACTGCGAGGCTGTCGCGCGGATGATCATCCGTCCAAATGGTATCACATTCCATCAAGCAGCCCAAGTCGGAATTTACTTCGCCGTCAAAGATAATACCTCCATCACAGGGATCATTGGAAGTAACCACCAATGATGGATTACCGGAAGATTCAGGAGGCGTAGTAGCTATTTGGTTAAAGTGTGTAAACGTTGGTATTCCATTGTTATTCAACCTGTTAAAAAGCGCGCCGGATGGTGTGACCAAATCGGGAAGCCCGTCGTTATTAATATCAGAGAAATAGGTTGTTGTCGTTGATTTCGTTGTAGGCCAGCTGCCACTGATCGTAAACAGGGCTGATAATTGCAACCCCCAATCTATGTTTGAACTTGTTTCTTTCAAAAAATCGCTAATTCCTGAAAGTGGAACGGCAGAACCAAAATGAAAATGGGTCTCATCATCACGGATTTGAGGTCGATAATAAATAGAACCAGATTTTTTGTAAACTTTATCTGCCAAGCCGTCGCCGTTCAGGTCTATCAAGGTGAGCAGTGCTTCAGTTTGAGAACGGTTATAATCGAAATTGCCACCGGCACTTACGGTTGATAGAGCCACATTAGAGCCCAGACCGATAGAGGCACTGCCGCCCAAGCTCCAACTTTTGCCCTTGGTGGCACCCAATGCCGAAGCCTTAAAACCGGGTGATAAAAACGTGGAAGATATTTCGTCGTCCGTCAATTGTACATTGACAGGATCTGTAAACATCTTATCCGTCTTAGGATAGTCATAATAATCAAAACCATAGTCTATTGCACCCAATTTGAATAAAATGCCGATTTCATCATCTGATAAATTACAATGTAAAAAATCCCTTGGTGGTCTATCTAATCGAATCAAATGTTTTAAGCGTGTTTTATAATTGCTTTCGCGACAATTTTCCGTCACAAAATAGAACACCCTTATACACTTTTGCTCAAACCACACCTGAATATTGCACAAAGTTGCCGCCGCCGTTTCCTTAAACCCATAACGACAATTGGTGTTTACATCTGTTCGCCCTTGGTCTTGACGGTTAAAATAGACATTATATCGACCGATACTATCATCATAACCGCTATAATTGATGTGTTCCAAACAGATATTCACGCCCGCATTGCCTAAGTCGTCACCCGAATAATGGACTATATCATAATAATAACGCACCTTATTCCCATTTGCGTCGACTATTTCTGTTAATGCCCAATGTGCTATTCCGTTTAAGTCATGTAAAACGGCAGAATAGTCCACCCGATTATCGGTATGTGATTTTCCGTAATAATAGGTTGTGCCGTTTCGATCGGTTATACTCCACCAATAATCGTATGGATTATTGCCGTGCCGTACAATGCTGTCGTAAGCTTCATCTGCACGCGGATAAAACTGCACATCCCCGTTGTAACGGTTCTGCCATTGGTTGGTACGGTGCGGCATGGGACGCAGTAGTCCCGCAGCATCTTTTGTAACCAACTGCTCGCCGTTATACAAATAGGTTTCGCTCTCTTTTCCGTAGTCATATCTCGGCACGCCCCAGCGTGTTTCTACCGTTATCGCCGGCACGGAAACATCCCAGCCCACACCTAACCAGCCATTGCCGCCGCCGCTGTTATAGGTTAATGCTAACTCCGGCTGCATCCCCTGCCGTCCTGCGGGCAACTCCAACGGATAACGCAAATTTGCACTTCCATTGTTGTTGGCAGTCGGCGGTTGTATCAATGACAGTCCCTCCATCGGATTGGCTGCCTTTAGCTCTTTGATACTTGTCGGTGCAAATGCAGATGTTTCAGGCATTTCCGGTACTTTGAGAACGGCATTGATAAAGTCCGTAAAATGGTTCACCTTAGAGTAAACCAATTGAGCTTCCACATCAACAGAATCGCGCTCTATTGCTATCCACTGCTCGTAATTTACATCATAGTAATACGTTACAATATCATCGGGCGTATAACCCATAGGCAACAAGGTCGAATCATAAGGCAGTATAATCGCGATGTCTTCCCTAAAACGCAAGCCGTCCGGCAACATCCGATAGCCATTGCCGTCGCCCGTTACATTAACCATTCCTTGATTGAGTGGCGGAAGGGTTTGTTCGCTCAATGTGGTGACGGAAAGTGCGGTTTGGTTTATCATACTTCCCTCTTTCCCAATAAGTTGCACATTTCCTTGACGAAAATAAAATGCCGCCGTTTTATACTCTTTTTCGGATAACTCTTGCGGATAAAAAGAGGAATCCAATGACGATTTTGTCTGAAACTGACCTTCCATGGTTTGATTAGAATCCAAAGCGGCAGTTGAACAAAAAATGATAAGCCTGATTCATGCCACTGCCGGAAAACTCCGACTTGGGCATCATCCAATAGGTAGTAGCAACGATGATTGCCGCAAAACCAATTAATACGAAATGAACGGGATAGAATGATTTCATGGGATTTTTTTATCTTACGAAGATGGATTTAATAGTAGCAGGGTATGTTACTGTACCTAAATTTTGTGCGACATTATTTTTATATATGACAGGGATAATAGAACCACCCCATTGTTCTTTAGTACCACCCACATACAAATCACTGCCTTTTTTGTAAACAGCATAAGCTTTTTTGCATGCTATTTCTCTGGAAGTTCCATTTTGATAAAGATACCCTTGTTGAGTATTATCATAGATATCTCCTTTCATTCTATAGAATGTCACGTATGGAATATGATTGTCCACACAAACACAGGTAGCACATCCCTGACTTTGCAGTTGGTTGGCAGGGGTAAGGTCTATAAATGTTCCATTAGTCCATAAGGCAGGAACATATAAATTTAAAAAGACGTCACTTGGTTGTGCGGCTTCTCCTACTACATATACAGTAGTCCCGTCAACTGCAATGTCATATCCCATCCCTTCATTGTCCGAAACCCTTTGACTTTCACCATTCACCCACATATAAATAGCCTTTCTATCATCTCCCACCAGAATGCCACCGACTATATATACTTTTCCATTCACAATTGTAATGGCATTGGCTGTGGACGTCATCGTCAAATATGGAGAACATTCGTAGTCTGTAGTTAGGGTTTGTGCAGTGCCATTTATCCACAACGTGGCTGCATTATTGAGTTGTCCTACTGCATATACATTCCCGTTTGTGACAATAAGATCATTCACACTACCACTTCCGGCGTCAAGCACCTGTTTTTGACTTTTCTTCCAAATGACGGGTTTCCTGTCAACCGTTCCTCCATAATAAGTATCATTGCCTGAAGCAAAAACCGCGTTGGCACTTGCCAAAAAACCTTCTCCCAACGATGTCGCTGTGCCATCTTCCCAACACACCGCACCCAGATCGTCCGATCCTGCAGCTAACAATTTTGGGAGATTCTGGGATGTACCCGTTCCTTCATTTTCGTCAGGAAGTTCCTCTTTTTCACAGCCGATAAATACCAATGCTGACATTGCAACAAACAGACTAACAAATACTAATTTTGTTTTCATAAAATATAATGTTTTAAGATTAAAATTTCTAATTATTTCACTGCACCACCATCTTTACGACATTTCTTTCTTCATTACTTATGATTTCCAGCAAATACTGTCCTTTTCCCGCGAGTGTTCCCTCTACACGATGATAGGATGCGCTTGTACACTCCATCGTTTTTACCACTTTCCCATCTACAGAATAAATCCGAACAAGTAGCTGGGTCTCTATCGGATAGGTAGCTTCTAACACAAAATGTCCGTCATTAGGATTAGGATATAGGGTTATGTTCCCGTTTTGCAAGGTGGGTGGTTTATTCCGTCCACTGTTGTTCGGCAACATGCTGCCGCGTGGCGTAATCAGTAACGACAAATCCTCTATCGAAAGTGGTGCAAAACAAAATACATCTTGTCCATTTCTATCGACATCCCAATATATATCATTAAAAAAGAGCATATTACGATTGGTATCCACCTCACTTGGAAAGATAAATTCTACGTTTTCCAACGCATATTCTCCCGTTCCGCTTCTATCTATCAACAATACATAGTTTTGTAAACTATCTTGCCATTCCAAGTCATTCATTTGCAAAACGGTGGAATTTTGCAAGAAATCATTACCTGTCACCTTAACCAATCCATCACCGTAGCGACTTACAGTCAGGTCGTTGTCCAAATACAAGTCTGTTGCCGTGCGAAAAGAATCTATGTCACAACCCACCATCAGGAAATTGTCATTCGCTATAACCGCAATATTCAATGTGTTGCTATTGGCAACACTATCAATAGCGATACTCAATCCCGTGCCGTTCATAGTGCTTTGCTTCTGATATAGTCCAAAAGCGTCATCGCGTCCAATGCCGCAAATGGCTTGCGAGTACTGCTGTAACGAATCATAACACCAAATCACCTTGTTGCCCGATGACAAATAAGAAGTCTCTTTTAATGTAACCCCATATTTAACAGCAAGATAGCTATACCATGCAATCAAATTACTATCAGTATAATCCGAGCCTATCGGTAACACGACAATCTCAGCCACACAACCGTTAAATGTGGCAGTGTCATTACTTCCCACCTGACCCCTGCAAATCAGCGTGTCTGACATCCCATTTTTGCGCCAAAGCTGCGACAGACTATTGACAATTGGTCCCTGTACATTATCTTCTCCATAACGAATGGTTGTTTGGTCATTAAGAATTCTCTGTGTTGTAAGACCCAGAAAATGCGAGCTATCGGTCTGCATTTGCCATAACGGATTCTCAGTGGAATCGCTTCTATTTAATTGATAGACAACGATAAAAGAATTTTCAGATTCCGTTGTTTGCAATTGAGGTATTCGCAAGATGGTTTCCGCTTCAAAATAAAAACTCAGATTATAATTCACGAGCGAATCAACGGTAGGAATTGTGTGAGAAGAAAAAACGGCGTGGTAATTATTGCCAGAAATATCTTGCCACATGTTACCATTAACGGAAGTGCTATCCGCACGCAGCCAAAGCAGCGGAGTGATGGTTTGTGCGCCGACATGCGGAACAATGGTAACTATTAAGATAATTAATATAGTATTAATTATCTTCATTTTGGTTTTTATTTAACGTTGCAAAAATAATACATCTTTTATTAAAATAATACATTTTTTAAAAAAAATATATTATTTTAATAAAATTCACTGTTTAATTATTAATTTATTCCATTTTTCACATATTCGAAGCTGTGAGGTGCTAAGATTTTATAGTTTTTTTTGCAAAATAATAAGGAACCCATTTTATAATCTCCTCTCCGCGCGTTGCAGCTATGGAATAAGTATAATAATTGTTGGCAAAACTGTTGTGGGATGTTTGCAATTTCATGGAATTTTGGGTTAAATAAGGAAGATTTGATATTATTGCTGTCCGGGAAATTGATTGATTCCCGTTTATTCAACATAACGAAGTCTCTTAACTCAATATGTTTATTTTTCTCAACTTTTCTTTGTCTTGCCAAAGAACTGACGCAGCAAGTGAGTGCAAAAGTCAAACTTGTTTGCTTTTGCCGGACATTCCACCCACCATGGCAGTCGTGATGGCTATTTAATAAAAATTAAAATCCTTCGAATTTCTTATTCATTCTTCGTAAATGTAAGCCTGACAAAATATAATACTTCGTAATCTGCTCAATGTTAATAGATTAATCTATCATTTCTATTATTTACCGGACAGCAGTAATATGATATTTCTCCGTGCTTCTCTCATTGCAGAATGATTGAAAATTAATCTTTTTTTTACTTCGCTACCGGTCTCAAAATGTGGCAGTATTATAGTTGGAACAAAAATTTGGGTTAAGTGTCGCATTGACAAAGTCAGGAATTAAGATTGTTATTTTCGCTCCAACAACCACTGTTTAAGTGCGGCGGCTTTGCTTTTTCCAATCACGGCTGCCAATTCTGCCTCGCCGGCAGCCTCTATGCGTTTAACGCTCTTAAATTCATGTAACAACTTTTCCGATAATACTTTACCTATTCCCGGAGCAGCATCCAATTTAGAGGCTATGCTCTTCTTTGCCCGTCGCTGGCGGTGATGCGTAATGCCAAAGCGATGTACTTCATCCCGAATCAATTGCAACAATTTTTGCGATTCTGATTTTTTATCGATAAAAAGCGGAAGGGCATCCCCTACCCTATAAATATCCTCCAATCTTTTGGCAATGCCGACCATATAAATCTTGTCGGTAAGCTCCAATTTTTGCAAACTTTTATAAGCCGCCGACAGTTGCCCTTTGCCGCCATCAATCACCACCAAATTCGGCAACGGCTTTTGCTCCTCCAATAATCTTTGATAACGACGATAAATCACTTCTTCCATCGAAGCAAAATCATCGGGACCCTCGACCGTTTTGATGTTATAATGCCGATACTCCTTTTTGGCGGGTTTGCCATTGATGAAACAAACCATGGCTGCCACAGGCTCTTCTCCTTGTGTATTTGAATTATCAAAACACTCAATATGAGTCGGTAAGACATTCATTTGTAAATCTTTCTGTAGATTTGACAAAACACGCAGGCTATGCCGCTCCGGATTCACCAAATCGCGCCGTTTGTTCTTTTCCGCCATAAAAGTCAGGGCGTTTCGCAACGATAAATCGATAAGTTTCTTTTTGTCACCGCGTTGTGGTATAATGAAAGTAAAATCGCCGGCAGTGGTTTCCGGCATAAAAGGAAGGAGAATATCCTTGTTTAATTTTCCGAACCGTTCCAAAATTTCCACCATTCCAAAAAAGAGCAAATCCTCCTGAGATTTATCCAATTTATGAGCGATTTCAATTGTATATAACTGAATAACTGCACCTTCCACAATTCTCATAAAATTTACGTAAGCACTTTGTTCATCTTCAACGATTGAAAAAACGTCTAAATTGGTTATTTCCGGATTCACCACGACCGATTTCCCTTTGAATTGAGTTAAGATGTCAATTTTTTCTTTCAACACTTGTGCTTTTTCAAATTCCCATCTATCGGCAGAAGCAAGCATTTCTTGGTGAAGTTGTTTAATGATGAGGTTACTGTTTCCTTTTAATATTTCAATAATTTGATGAATATTCATCTGATATTTTTCTTGGGAAATCAGTTCGGCGCAGGGAGCGGCACATCGTTTCAGTTGATATTGCAGGCAGGGTCGTTGTCCTTTGCGAAAGTGCGGACAATGGCGCAGTGGAAAGAGTTCAAACAACATTCGCAGCAACGTATTCATATATTTTCCTGACGCATAAGGACCGAAAACTTCATTCTGGGAGCGATTGGGATTGTGGGTAGCATACACTTTGGGAAAGATCTCTTTAGAAACCGCTATCCATGGATAAGATTTATCATCTTTCAGAAGGATATTATAGCGAGGTTTATACTGTTTTATAAGCGAATTTTCCAACAAAAGGGCTTCCCACTCTGTATCTACTATAACGGTATGAATATCGCGAATTTTAGACACTAAAACGCGTAATTTGGCAGAATCCGGGGATTTATTAAAATAAGAAGATACACGGCGTTTTAAATTCTTGGCTTTTCCAACATAAATAACCTTATCGTTTTCATCTAAAAAACGATAAACGCCGGGTTTCGTTGAGAGAGACGATAGTATAAGATGGATTTTATTTTTGGGAGGCTTTGTCATTTTCTTTTTTTATTATTATCACTTCGCAAGTCGCGTAGATAAAATAGATAATAATAAATGCCACAGCGAATTGCCACTTGTCGTTCGGTTTAAGGAGAATATAAATCAGGATAAACAGCAAGCAGGACATAAATTTGACAATACGGGAAAGGAGGTAGCCAGAGACAAACTTTTTAGCTTCGCGGCGGGAAGAATCTCGTAAGACAATATAAAGCGTGAAAAGTGTTAAAAAGAAGAAAAAAAGAACAATAAAAGGCAATGCGGGGGAGGCATAAGCCGGGAAAACGTTTTGCATAATCAATGACAAAACCGTGACAATGATAGAAACGATGATTAAGCGGTAAACATACTTGGGGACTTTAATTTTTGCCATGATTATTTCTTTTTTTGTGATAAATTATGAATCATCAAATACATGGCAAGGGCGATAGATGCCATGGCACAAATAATTGTAAACAAAGGAGATAACTGCAGCCACTTATCCAATTTCACGCCACCAAAAGTACCACCGGCAATGATGATACCCATTTGGAACGCCATACCGGAATAACTTGCCCCGCTACTCCACTGTTTTTTTTTCTCCATTATTTGTTTTCGGGGGCAGGTTGGGCAGGTTGCATGGAAATTTTGCCGTTTTGAATTTTGCAATTTCCAACAAAATTTGCGCCGGGTTCAATGGATAACTTACTGGCTACAATGTTGCCAATCAATACGGCAGTGGCTTTGAGGGAAATAATATCGGTCGCCGATACATTGGCTTTTACTTTTCCTTCCATTTCAATACTTTCGCACGTAACATCACCTTCCAACTCACCGGTTTGCCCGATAATTACTTTTGACCTGCATTTGACATTCCCTTTTATGTTTCCATCTATTCTACAATCGCCATTCGCTACGATGTCGCCCACTAATGTGGTGCCGGCTGCAATAATATTAACGCCGGTAACTTCTCCTGATTCGTATAATTTAACCATAATGTTGATATTTAATTATTGATATTATTTTTCGTTTAAATATTTTTCCTTGAAAAATTTCTCATATAAAGGACGGGAAGCTTTTTCTTTGTAAAAAGTGCTATAATTGCCGGCACTGATTGGGAAAATAATAATATTTTTTGCCAAAATTTCCGACTTGAATTTATCATTTTTCGTGAAGCTGTAGTAATAGTCTAAAGCCGTTTCTTTGTTTTTGAAGCGTGAAACGGTCACAATTTGTTCATCTTGAGTAATATAAAAACTGTTTAGATTAAAATTTTGTAATGAATAAACCGCTTTATTAAAATCAGAAATCTGGTTTTTCAACTCCATCACCGATAATTTATGCACATTAACGATAAGGGTAACATAATGCCAATCATTCGGAGCAAACGTAAAGTAGTTTTGTTCTTGATTGACCGGTTCTATTAGGGAATCTTTTGACTCTTTTGTCGAGGAAAGTTCAGGTTCAGCAAAATTGAGTAAAAGAATACGTGCCAACTCTTCCACTTCCATCCCTCTGTAATCGACAATAATATTTTGGAGAGCGGTTTTCAGCGCCGTTTCGCCTTGCACTTGACCGACAGCAATCGCGCGCAAATAGGCAAACTTTGAGTTGAGCACAGAATCGGGGCAAACCGCCAAGGCAGCATCCGCCGAAGCAATGGTCTGTTGCCATTGTTTCGCCATAAATTGTTGATAGACTGCCTCATACTTGCGTTCCATCTCCTTGGTCTTTTCTGCCAATTTTTCATAATAATCAGGTTCCCTAATCAAGCGGGCGTAGTCCGTTTCGGCATATTTCGTAAGAATGATATTCTTCGGTGTTTCGTACTTATTATTCTTCAAGGCTTGGTAGTTCAAGTACAACAAATAGAGCGTCGAAGGGGTCAGTTCGTGGTTTTGGAAGCGTGCATAGAATTTCTCCAAGGTTTCTATTCCCCTTTCTCGGTCGTTCAGTAAATCTAAGTAAATAATGGCAGCTTGAAATAATGAGTTGGCAATTAATTGATTAGACGTATCAATGGCTCCTGCTGTCAGGGGCAGGTCTTGGGTGTAGAAACGTTCTTGTTCGGGGTCTGTTTCACGTTTTAGGATAGGATTCCCATTTTCGTCATATTCCGTCGTATCAGCTTCTTCGCTCGGATTATTCATACCTACCATATCTTCAAACGATAGTTGTTGTTTGTTACTGATTCGCCAATTATCTTCGAGTTTACGGCTTCCCCAACGGCGTAGGAACTCGGTTTTGCCGGCAGACATCAACGTGGAATTATAGAAATACCATTTACCGGAATTATTATTATTGATATTGGGATTAACGTTGGCATAACCTAACGCGTTTTGCAACGCCGCCATTTTATCGGCTTCTTCTTTCTCTTTGCGTTGTTTTTCACGTTTAAATTCTGCCACTTTCTCTTTTACCCAGCGGTCACGTTCTTTTTCACCCATTTTTGCAATTCGCTGCAAACTATCCTGCACAAATACAACTTGCAAGTTATCAACAAGTTCTGTCAGAATCTTTGTCTTTTTCATAATCGATGCATAGTTGGGATAGTTTTTAGGGAGTGAAAGGGTTGCGGTATCGTAATAAGCTTTCGCTTTAGGATATTGTTCTTGTTGGAAATAGATTTCTGCTAATTTGAGAGATGAATGGGTACGTTGGAAATCGTTATCTTTATAGGAAGAAACGGAAAGTGCCAAGTTATTGATTCTGGTAGCCGTATCTTGGTCCACGCGCGCGATTTCTGAAATGGAGTAATATATCTGGTCTCTGAAATCTGCATTTTTTTCTTCTTTGAGCATTTTATTCAGTTCCTTCAAAATTTCATCTTTACGACTCGGCGTCCCGTCATAATTGGTTGAAAGATGCATTCTGGCATTAAATTCCATTTCGTAAGAAGGACTTTTTTTAATCACCTTCATAAAAGCCTCGTGAGCGTCTTTAGAACGTTCCATTTCTTCGTATAATTGTCCTAAAATAAAGTTCATACGGGCGCGTGTAGCTTTGTCAGGTTTGTTATTCAACACATCAGTAATGAAGTTGATGGCGGTTTCCACGTCCCCGTCCGGTGCCCGAAGTTGATAGTCGGCTGCTGTCATTGCATATTGCACATTCAGTTTTTTAGATTTCTTAGGCTGAACATAGTATTGTGCTTCGGAAATAATTTCCTGCGCGCGCGTAAAATAGTTCTGTTGCATCGCACAGCGTGCGTTCCAAATCATGGCTTCCTCAATACAATTACCGTTTTTGTGCGTAGTAACGATATAATTAAAAATACGTTGCGCCTGAACATAATCTTGTTTATAGAAGTAAGCCTTCCCCATCATCAAATAGGCATCGTCAATAGGTTTTACGTACTCTTTACCTTTAAAAAACATGGAATGTTTATAAATAGACTTGGAAGCCTTTTCAATCACTCTGTCCATCGAAGGATAAATGGGAGACAAGTCTTCTTTTGGCGGATATACAAAAATAGGCAAAGTACTGATATAATTATCATTACAAATATTTTTATACTCTTCTTCACCCCCTTTTAGAGCTTCTTTTCCATTAAAATTAACATTAAAGCGAGAAGTGAGGTTATGATATGCGCGATTCGCCCCCGTATTTTTTCGTGTAGAACAAGAAACACTGATCACGAGAATAAACAGCAATACAGTAACAGAGTGTAAAATGAATGATATCTTATTGTATTTCAATGGTTTTATTATTTAGTAAAAACAGACTGCAAAAATAACGTATTTTATTGAATATTATTTTTAAGTATCAACTTATTTTCAGAATTATTCTCATTATTCTCCCATTTTTCATAGCACTGGATAATCTTCGTCACCAAGTGATGTCGAACAACATCAGAATTGTCCAAGTAAATAAAGTCGATCCCTTTCACATTTTCAAGTATTTTAGAGGCTTGCACAAGACCTGAATGTTGATGACGAGGAAGGTCAATTTGTGTTATGTCACCGGTAATGAAGAACTTAGCATTTTTGCCCATACGGGTTAGGAACATTTTAATCTGGCTTTCGGTAGCATTTTGAGCTTCGTCAAGGATAACATAAGCGTTATCCAGAGTACGTCCGCGCATAAAGGCAAGGGGTGCAATTTCAATGGTTTTGTCTTCCAAATAGGACAAAAGTTTTTGCATAGGCATCATATCGCGGAGCGCGTCATAGAGAGGTTGGAGGTACGGGTCTAACTTATCACGAAGGTCACCGGGCAAGAACCCAAGGTTTTCACCGGCTTCCACAGCGGGTCGCGTAAGAATAATTCTGCGTATTTGCTTGTTTTTCAACGCTCTGACTGCCAACGCGACAGCGGTGTAAGTTTTTCCTGTTCCCGCAGGACCGATCGCAAAAACCATGTCGTTATTGGCTGCGCTCGTCACCAATCGTTTCTGATTAGGGGTAATGGCTTTAATAATTCTTCCTTCCCGCCCGTGAAGAATCACATCACCATTCATTTTATCATTATCCAAACGATAGAAAGAATCATCGTCTTGCGCGGTAATATTGAGAATATCTGTCTCGGTTAATGATTCAAAATGTTCATAATGAGCAGAAACGAGTTGAAAACGAGATTCAAAGGAGAGAACTTCCGAATCGGAGCCTACAATTTTAAGTTCATTTCCGCGGGCAGTAATTTTCAGTTTCGGATAGATATTGCGTAGCAAGTCAATATTACGATTGTTTTTCCCATAAATGCCAACTGCATGATTTTGTGCAACGAGAATAATTTTTTCCATTTATAAATGAATAAGAAGGATTAAGTAATTATAAATTAGTAATTTGTAAATGATAAAGGTATAAAATATAGAATTGCAAATATATAAAAGAAAATGGAATGCGACTAATATAAAAAAGGCTGCCTGCAAGCAGACAGCCTTTATATGATGGTAAGAAAAAGTTACATTTTTACGATTCTGAAAATAGCCGCTCTATGTTCTTCACGATTAGATTCCGGAATATTTTTCCTATTTTCGTCATCATTATAGGTATAAGAAGCGGTTTCGATTTGTTCAATCGGAACACCTTTTTCAATGAAAAGACGTTTGATACTTTCGGCTCTGCGTCTTGCCAAGTCTCTGTTGTGTTCTTCTGAACCCAAATCACAGGTATAACCCTCAACAATCACTTTCAAAGTCGGGTCGCTTTTTAAAATATCAACTGCTTTGTCAATATTGTTATTGCTTTCTGTGATCTTAGGAATGTCTTTATCTAAGTCAAATAAGATTTTCACTTTTGACAAAGCTTTTGCCAAGTCTTTAATATTAGCTTTTTCTTTACGTGTCATCTTTCTCTCGTTGCCTTCATCATCGCCTTCATCATCACCGTACATATTGTCGGGACAAATAGGAACGATATAAACATATTCTGTTTTGCCGTCTTCACCCTCTTTGTCAGCATTTTCAATGAACTTATCGGCTGCCTCAATCATCTTTTCATAATAGCGTTTTTTCAAGGTTTTATCAACTTGCATGCAAGGTTTGATGTGGATTCCAACTTTCACGCCGACTTGCAAATTATTCCATTTTAAGTTTCCGATATTTTCAGTTGAATTTTCAACTGCTTTTCTGTCATATTGAACCAAATAATCGGAGCCTAAGAGACCGTTATATTGAAGTTTATCAACGTTATCGCTAAGTTGAACGAATGAGTGTTGGTTTTCTGCTTTGGGTAAGATGTCAAGGAATCCGTAAGTACAATAGAGACCTACATAAAAATCTACTTTATTATTGATAGCAAAGATCCCGCCGAAGTCGGCTTGCAAATCGAAAGAGCATCTCAGTTTGGTAGAACCGTTTCCTTCAATTTGATATTCGCCAAAACCGTGGTTAACAACAGCTACAGGATATGTAATATTGTTGTGTGGGTCATAACCTGTGATGATTAATGTACCATCGACTAATTTAGATTTATTGTAGATAGGGAAATAGCCTTTAACGCCCAATCCGGCATAGAGCCCCATTTTTTCGTTGAATCGATGTTCAAATTGAGCAGTCAAAGGAACTTCAATAGCCCAAATGGCTTGTTTTTCAACGAGGTTTTGAGTGTTATAAATCAAATCATAATTCGTTTCATGAATAGAATTTTGGTTATAATCGGCAAGGTCAGCTGCATCAGCAACGACACCATTGATGTTCAACTTCGCTTTTGCATAATTACGTTGCAGACCAACGCCAATTCCCAATCCCCAATGTTCGTTAAAGAAATAAGTGTAACCGATATCCAAGATAGAACCTAACGAATAATATTGATGAATATCCGGCGATCTTTTATAGATATTGTTAGTCATAGCTCCACCCAAATGGATATTAATTCTATGATGGCAGATTGAGTCCGTCACAGTAGAATCTTGTGAGGTAAGCATTTCATCTTCAATCTCTTGAGAATAACCGGTAAAGACTGCCAGAATAAGAGCGATTAAAAATAATTGTTTTTTCATAATATATTTTATTTTAATTTTCTTTATTAAACGTATTGGTTTTTCCTATTGATGATAGCGACTTTTGCAAGTCGCTATCAAATAGGAGTCATATTATTTTACAATAATGAATTTAACCGTCTTGATATCATTGGTTGCGGTAGTGATACGACCGAAGTAAACACCTTGGGTTTGGAAGCCAGCCAATTTGGTAACTTGACTATCAATATTGATATGTCTTACAAGGGCACCCTTAGCGTCAAAGATGTCGAGAATAGCACCATCAATTTCTTCAGTAGAGAGCGGTAATTCGATAGTAATTTCATCACTTGTATGAGCAGGAACAGGATAAACTCTCATTCCGACATTGGAAGCATAGATTACTTCGCAAGTCATATAAACGTTTCCGTTGTTGTCCATTACCCACAGAGAGTAAACTCCGTTCAAACCACCAACTTCTTGATAGTATTGATGAGTAGCACCCGGTATCGGCATACCGTTTCTGTACCATTGATAAGATACGAATGTGTGACCACCGTTTGTAGCAGGATTATTGTTACAGATTAATACATCATCCCATTTTTGGTCGACGATAGAACCAGCCAAGTCACCCCAAAGAACTACAACAGTAACATCATATTCACAGCCATCGATTGCGATACTGAATTGGTAAGTACCCGGAACACTGGTTGGCATGTAGATTTGAGCCGTATTATCTTGTAAATTCAATAAACCGAATTGATAATCAAATCCAATGTTATTGTAATCGATGATTTCAAACCAGATTGAATCACGAGTATCGTCGATAGTCAAGTTATTGAATGTGAAGGTTACCATCGGATTATTGTCAGTAGGACAAACAGCCAAGCTATCTTCAACCAATTCGAAATGAGAAACTACAATAGTAACGGCAGGAGTATTAACTGCATCACCTTCACAATATCTGTCAGACAATTGGAATAATTGGTAAGTAGTGGTAGCGTTCGGATTAACGTAGATAGTATATTGATTCAAGAAGGTTGTATGTTCAGTAATAACATTCGTGTTCAATTCTTGGATGAAGAAGTGGAACGGAGCAGTACCGGTAAATGTGATATTGATTGCAGCTTGGTCATCATTATTGTTCCAGCACAATACATCTGAACCGTTACTCAAGCTCATGGCAGCTGTCGGGTGAGCGTGAACTGTCACTAACGAGCTGTTCGGAACATTGCTTGGTACGCAGTTGGTATTGGAAGGAGCAACATAGGTCGGATAGTAATAATAGGTACCCGGAGTAGTTGCAATGTCATAAGAGTTACCGCCTAAGCCACCGGTTACGAGGGTAACATCGGTAGAATCAACAGAAGTATATACCCATTGGATATAGGCACCTGTTTGACCATTCGGATCAGTAACACCACCTTCAACACTGGCATGTAATGTAATGATGTCATCAACACATACATCAGGATATTCAACTACAGTTTCTAACCAACGAGGATTGTAAACAACATTTACAATAACGTTGTCAGAGGTACTTCTACATCCGGTTTCTGCCGGGTAAGAAACGGTAACTGCATAAGTGTAAGTACCAACTAATGTATTCGTATCAGTGATGATAGAGATTTGATCGTCATAGTTACGCATTAAGGCACCATTTCTTCTCCATCTGATGGTTGTATCATTTACACCACCTTCGATAACGGCACTTAATTCAACGAATCCACCTTCACAAACATCTAACAATCCCTCATAAGTAATGGCAACGAATGGTTGTTCAAGAACTTCGATAACGATTGTTTCAGGAGCTGATTGACAACCGGTGTTATAACCGTTAAGAGATTGAGTAGCAAATACAGTGTAAGTGTAACGTCCGGCAACTGTCAAGTTTTCAGTAATTTCATCACCAACAGCGTTGGTCAATACACTACCGTTTCTTGTCCAATGATATTGAACATTCGTACCTTGAACATTTAGACCGTTAGACATTGAAGCAGTCAAGGTAACATTACCGCCTACACACATTTGATTGTCAGGAAGTGAGGTTAAGATGCTGTCAATGGTAGGATCTGCAACAACTGTGTATTCAAATTGTGCTGTAGCCGTGCAAGTAACATCGTAGTCGTTATTCCAAACTACAACACTGTAATGATAAGTGCCTGCAGTTAAGGTAGCATCCGTTGTGATAGTAGAGATATTTTGAGTATTGAGTTCTACATTGTCTCTGTACCAAATGTAGTTGTATGTACCGGTAGGTTGAACGTTGGCGTTCAATACTACGCTACCGCCTTCGCATACTACATCGTAACCGGAGATGGTAACAGTAGGACGAGTAATTACGTTTGCTGCAACTACAGCGGAGATGGCGTCACATCCTGTCAAGTCGAGAGGAGTAATTTCAACTCTATAGTAGTAGTTACCCGGAACTAAGGTAGTGTCGGTTACATAAACATTGGAGTTAGAACCTACGACAACGTCATTTCTGTACCAAGTATATTGATAATCAACACCGGTAACAGTTTCAGTAATAACAGCGGTCAATTCTACGGAACCACCTTGACAAACGTCTTCAGCACCTAAGATAGCAACGGTAGGATCTGCGATCACGTTAGCAACCACTACCCCTGAGGTAAATGTGCAACCTGAAATCGGATTTGAAATCGTTACGTTGTATTGGTAAGTACCTTCCGTTAATAAGGAGTCGGTGGTATAAGTAGAGCTGGTAGCACCATTGATAACGTGTGCATTACCGTCGATTACTCTGTTCCATTGATAAGTAACGTTAGCACCGTAAGTGGTATCAACAGTAGCGGTCAGGCTAATTTGACCATTCACGCATACGTTGGAATTACCGCTAATTTCAACAGACGGAACATCAACTACAGGAACGATGATGGTGTTAGACCAGCCGTCGCAAGCGATGCCGTTCATCGTAACGTGTACTTGATAAGTATAATCGGCAGCGGCTAATGAAGCGTCGGTATTCAAAGTCGGGTTGGTTTCACCGGCTAAGATCACACCGTCACGATACCATTGGTAAGCGATTTCGTTTCCGGTACCGCCATTGATATGATGTACGCTCAATTGAGTGCTTCCACCTTGACAAATTGTTGAATCATAACCTACTGTTACGACGATGAGAGGTTCAGGATCTGCAACCACATTGAATGCATAGATTCCGTTACCGCCTTGAATTGCGCTATTGACATCGCAACCGTAAGTATAATCAGCGAATGATAACAATACAGAGTATGAATATTGACCGATTGGCAACGTATCAGGAATTTGATAAGTTTCGCCCGTGCCAACTTCAACACCGTTATTGTACCAAGTATAAGTATGAGTACCTAATCCGTTAGCTTGTGGAACACCACCCTCAAATGCAGCGGTCAAAGTAGCAACACCACCTTCGCATACATCTGTTGCAGTACCCGTAATCGTAACAACAGGATCAGGAACAACATTTACATTAACAACAGCAGACGTTGAGATACATCCCGGTTGACTTTCAACAACTACATAGTATTGATAAGAAGTTTCTCTCGCTGCAAGACCGGCAACAACATAGAGGTTGGTGTCATATCCAGCAGGTTGATTGTCTAAGTACCATTGATAGGTGTAATCATCAGCAGGATCAACGTTTGCATTCAAACGAACTATACCGCCTTCGCATACTGTCAGGGAACCGTCAGCAACTACTACTACAGTCGGATGAGGATTAACCGTAACAGCCGGAGCAGCTACTTCTAATGAAGTACAACCTGAAGCATTTTGTGTAACGATTGCGCTATAAGTATAAGTAGTTACGTCGTTATCAACAACTACAGGATAATCAGTGAATGTGTTTTCAGTAACACCATCAACTAATACACCATTTCTGTACCAAGTGTAAGTGTAGTCACCTAAGATGCCATTCAAAGCTGTGTTAGCGGTAACAATTACTTGACCACCGTCACAGATAACAGCATTGCTAACTGTAATATTGTCAATAACAGGATCAGCGTGAACGTTGATAGCAATTTGACCTTCTGCAACACAACCGGAAATGGTTTGTGTAACGATAACACTATAATTATGTGTTCCTACAGTCAAGTTAGCAGGTGTGATATAGTTGAATTCTGTAGCACCGAGGATCGTGTCACCATTGTGTAACCATTGATAAGTTAAGTTCGGTGAGTTATAATCGCCCAAGTGTGCAACCAATTCGGTTTGACCACCTACGCAATAATCAACTTCAGCAGCGGTAACTGTTACTTCAGGAGCTTCATTTACATATACATAGAACGGTTCGCTTACAGTTGAACAGCCGTTAGCATTGTGTACAAGAATTGTAAAGATGTACGGGTTGTCGCTCGGATCAAGAACTGTATCTAATGTAGTAGTGGTAAATCCGTTCAATGTAGCATTGAATAATCTCCATTCGTATGTATAACCGTCAACCAAAGCATTGGTATCGTTTACATTAGCAATTAAGTGAATTCTACCTTGACCCGGTTCGCAGATGATAGGATCACCTTCGATTTCAACGGTAGCATTCGGAAGAACTTCAACTGTAATAGTAGAAGCATCGGTAACTACGGATTGACAACCGGATGCGGTTAAGGTAACGAGTACGCTATAAGTGTAGTTAGTTACATCACCATCAACCGTGGCAGGAGATTCTGTCAAAGTATTGGTATTTGCATTAGCAATTACAACACCGTTTCTGAACCAAGTATAGGTCGGTAAACCTAATTCCGGATCATAAGTGGCGGTAGCTGTCAATGTAAATTCACCACCTTCACAAATTACGGTATCTTCGTCGCTAATTGCTAACGTTACAGTAGGATCTGCGTGTACATTTACAGTAGTATTACCATAAGCTAAGCAGGAAGAGGTCGGTTGTTCGATTTCTACATAGAATGTAGTAGTCGTAGTTAAAATAGTAGTATAAGTCGATTGAGTAGCACCTGCTATTTCTGTTGTATCGGTACCAACAACTGAGAACCATTGATAGGTCAAGTTCGGCATGTTGTAGTCACCAATATTAGCAGTTACAGTAACTTCACCACCAACGCAGATGTCGTTTTCAGTAGAAGTTACAACAACTTCTGCTGCATCATTAACATATACGTAGAATGGAGCACTTTCGCTGGTACAACCGTTTTCGTTATGAACGATAGCAGTGAAAATGTACGGATTGTCGCTAACCGGCAATACGGTATCTAATACATTCGTTGTTTCGGCGAGAGTTGTGTTGAACAATCTCCACTCGTATGTATATCCGTCTACCATAGCATTCGTATCATTTACATTAGCAACCAAGTGCAAAATATCAAGACCAACACCGGCACCGCAGATGATAGGATCACCTTCGATTTCAACGGTAGCATTCGGAAGAACTTCAACTGTAATAGTAGAAGCATCGGTAACTACGGATTGACAACCGGATGCAGTTAAGGTAACAAGTACGCTATAAGTGTAGTTGGTAACATCACCATCAACTGTAACAGGAGATTCTGTCAAAGTATTGGTATTTGCATTTTCAATTACAACACCGTTTCTGAACCAAGTGTAGGTCGGTAAACCTAATTCCGGATCATAAGTGGCGGTAGCTG
>Ga0265294_10001583_pt1 | contig 30661 bp, 26 predicted proteins | sample MunlanPumphouse3_FD_192504 | JGI IMG/M metagenome (GOLD analysis project Ga0265294, IMG submission 192504) | Groundwater microbial communities from a municipal landfill in Southern Ontario, Canada - Pumphouse #3 | ecosystem: Environmental > Aquatic > Deep subsurface > Groundwater | place...
TTCATTATATCTACTAGTTGTTTAACAATCGAAAGACCTAAGCCACTTCCTTGTAAACTTTCATTGCTTCTTTTTTCCTGAGCAAAAGGAAGAAATAGTTTTGATAAAAATGCCTTTTTTATACCAATACCATCATCTTTCACAGTAATTATAAATTTTAATTTTCCATTTTCTATTCCATTATTCGCTAAATTAAGAAAAATATGGCCTTCTTTAGGTGTAAATTTAATTGCATTATTTAGTAAATTCATAAGAATTTGATTAACTCTTAGTTCATCGATACAAACATACTCACAAGGAAGTTTTTGAAAGTTTTCCTTAAAATAAAGTCCTTTGTTTTCAGAAGTAATTTTTATAATGTTAACTAATTTCTGACAGGACACCCTTAAATTTACTGATGTAGGATTAAGCTCTATTCTTCCATTTTCAATTTGTCTCAAGTCCAAGATGTCATTGATTAACATAAGTAAATAGCTTCCGCTATTTTTTATTTCCTGAAGATAATATCTAACACTTGCACGATCATCTAAATTTGAAAGTACTAATTCTGTAAGACCTATAACGCCATTTAAAGGGGTTCTCATATCATGACTCATTCGAGCAAGAAACTCTGATTTTGCTTTTGTGGCTTCATTTGATTTTTGGAGGGCCATCTCAAGAATTTTATTTTTTTCAACCTCATTGCTGTATAGTTTCTGTTGTTCTTCGTTAATATCTTTAAAAGTTATAATAAGTCTAATAATTTTTTTATCTGAATTGCAGTTTGGATAGAAAGCTAAATTTGTCCATCTATAGATTCCTTGATTAAATCTTAGCCTCACTTTACAAGAACAAAAAGATTTTTCAGAAATAAAGTAATCAAACATAGTTTTAAATTCTTTAAAATCTCTTTCCTCGATATAAGATCGGTAATTTTCAATCTCCAACAAACTTTTTTTCTTAACTTTTTCAACTAGATTATAATTTCTTAAGGAATCACTAGAGTAGCATTTATTCAACTCAAAGTCATAATCAACAATTGATATTCCAGCACTTTCTACTATAATTCTGTAACGTTCTTGCTCTTTTTCTAACTGTTTACTTCTTTCATATTCCTCGGTAAGATCTGCAACACTCTCAATAAAACATGGCCTTCCAAGCCAATCCGATTTTCTAACACTAAATTGTAAAGTTTTTCCATCTTTAGGTATAATTGTGATTTTGTTTTTTACATTATTTAAATTTTGATTAACTCTGCATTTTTCACATTTAGAATTACGATTAAAAAAGACTTTATAACAAGTTTTTCCCATATAATCTTTATCTTTGGCATCTTTTAATGCTAGTTCATTTGCATAATAAATTTCAAAAGTCTCACTATCAAGAACAAAGACCTTCTCATTTGACAAGCTAACTCTATTTTTTCTTGCTTCATAACGACTTGTCATATCAGTAGAAACCATGTAAAACTCTGGAAAATTTTGGCTATAACCAATAAATTTAATTACTAAACTAACCCAAATATAATTTCCATTTTTATGCTTTAATCTAAAAATACTAGAAGAGAAATTTTCAGTTGTGGTTAACTCTTTAATAAACTGAAAAAACTTCTTTCTTTCCTTCTGGTTTATTAAACTTTCAATTCCATTTAACTCAATAAGATTTTGATATTCTTTTTCTTCATATCCTAGTAAAAGAGGAACTCTTTTTGTAAAATATGAACATTTTAAGTGTTCTCCTGTAAAAATAAATCTTGTTATCCCACAAGGAATTGTATTTACCAAAGCTTCTAAGCTACTACTCAACTCAAACAATTCATGATTTTTATTCATTGACTCAGAATACATTGAAACAAATTGACTCAACATTCTTACTGCTGCTTCAACTGTCGCTCTATCTTTATTTTTTATTTTTCTTGAAGCTTGAATTAATTCTTGAGGGTCTAATCCAAGTTCAATTGCTAAATTCTTTACTTTTTCTTCATCAATAGAAGAAAAACAAATTTGTCCACATTTTACAAAACCTACAAATTCATTTTGAATGATAATATCAGAACTAGCATCAATAAGTCCTGCATGACAGGTATATATTCCCTTATGTCTGAGATCACAATTAATACATCTTTTATTGCCTTCTGTAGTTGAACGAATCAATTTACAAAAATCAGTAAACTCAATAGGAGGTGTAAGATAATTTCCTTCTTTATCAACGGCAAGTGAGGCTAATCCAGAAAATTGTGAAAAATCTTGAAGAATTTGAATCAACTTTTCTTTGTCTAAATACTTAATTTTTGACACAAATACCCCCACCTTTTCCCATGACCTTATCTAAATATACTTTATTATTCCAGCCTTAACAAGTAATATCTATTTCACAAACAATCCTTATATAATTAAATAAATAAATGTAAGAATTGTAGAAATTTAAATTTATTTTATATATTATCAATTTTGTAAATGGAAGAAGATAGAAAAATATATTATAAAAGACTTAAAGAAATTGCTTTGCCAATTTCAATGCAAAATTTATTGGCAAGTTCTTTATCTTTTGTAGATACCCTTATGATTGGACAATTAGGTGTAACTCAAATTGCCGGAGTAGGGCTGGGTAATCAAATTTATTTTCTAATAAGTCTTCTTTTTTTTGGAATTTCTTCTGGGTCTGCCATTTTTATAAGTCAATATTGGGGTGCTGAAAACAAAGATGGAATACAAAAGGCCCTTGGAATTAGTCTTTTAGTTAGTTTAATTGCAAGTTCAGTTTTTGCAATTTTGTCTATCTTTACCCCTAGATTCCTTATTGGTTTGTTTACAGATAATTTACCAGTAATTAAAATTGGATCTGACTACCTAAGAATTGTTGGAATTAGCTACATTTTTTCTGCTGTATCATTTATTACATCAACTACAATGAGATCAACTGGGAATACTAAAACACCTTTGTATATTTCTTTAATTTCTCTTTCTTTTAATGCTGTTTTCAACTACTTGCTTATTTTTGGTATATGGATTTTCCCAAAATGGGGGGTAGCCGGTGCTGCACTATCAACCTCGGTAGCTCGATTATTGGAAATGCTTCTTTTATTAATTAGTGCCCATAGAAAAAATAGTCCGGCTAAGATAGTTTTTAAAAAAGCGGTCTTAGGATTAAAAAAAGATTTTAGAAAAGTTTTTTTCAAGACAAGTCTTCCAGTAATTTTAAATGAATGTTTTTGGTCCTTAGGAATGACTGTTTATAAAGTAGTTTATGCCCATATGGGAATAGATGTATTAGCTTCAATAAATATAAGTGAGTCAATTCAAAATCTATTTTTTGTTTTTTTAATGAGTATTGGAAATGCTGTAGCAATAATCATAGGAATTACTATCGGAAAGAAAAAATATCAACAAGCCCAAACTTATGCTATTTGGAGCCTTCAAACAGCAATCATAGCTGGTATAATTTTTGGAGGATTAATGGCTCTTTTCAGTCCAATTTTTCCTAGAATTTTCAATGTTCCTGAAAATATAAACAAAATGACAACACTTTCTTTACTTTTTGTTTCTCTTCTAACTCCTCTTAAATCCGCTAATATGACAATCATTGTTGGAATTTTACGAAGTGGCGGGGATACAAAATTTTCGCTTTTTACTGAAATGTCCGGTGTATGGCTTGTAGGGGTTCCTATTGCTTTTATTGCTGGAATTATTTTACAACTTCCAATATATTATGTTTTACTTTTAACTGGATTTGAAGAATTATTTAAATTTTTGGTTGGAATCCCTAGAATTCTAAAACAAAAATGGATGAATGATCTTACTGAAATTCAAGTCTAGTTTATACTTGATAATTATGAGAACGAAAGCTATTATTAAGTTATGAGTAAAAGAACAATTATTGTAAACGCAACAGTTATTACTGGTTATGCTAAAATTTTTGATTGTGGAATTTTTATCGATGAAGACGGCAAAATTGCCGATATCTTTAACATGAAACGTTTTAAAGAAAAGGAATTTCCTTCAGACACTGTATTATTAGATGCAAATGAGGCCTTTGTTTCTCCTGGTTTTATTGATACTCATACTCATGGTATAGGAGGCTTCGGAACAGAAGATGGAGACCCTAATTCAATATTACAAATGAGTTCAATTCTAGCTGATTTTGGAGTTACGGCCTTCTTACCAACTGTTTACACTGAAACTCTTGATAAAATGATAAAATCTACAAAGGCAATAGTCTCGGCAATGGGAAAAGAAAAGGGTGCTAAAATTTTGGGGGTCAATTTAGAAGGACCTTTCATAAGTCCAAAACGTATTGGAGCTCAAAGTGCTGAGGGAGTTCAAGAAGTTAATTTTGATACATATTATAAGTTGCTAAAGGCCGGTCAAGATAAAATTGTCTGTATGACAGTGGCTCCTGAATTAAAGAGAATGAGAGAACTAGCTCTTGAAGCCAGAAAAGATGGAATTGTTTTATTAGCAGGACATACAAATGCAACATATGAAAACATAATGGAAGGAATGCAATGTGGAATACTTCATACCACTCACTTCTTCAATGCAATGAGCCGACTTCATCACAGAAACCCTAATGCTGTTGGAGCAATTTTGATTCAACCTGATATGAATTGTGAAATAATTGCAGATGGCGTCCATGTTCATCCTGAAATAATAAAATTATTACTTCGGGAAAAACCAACAAGTAATATTGTAATGATAACTGACAGCTTAAAACCAACAAAACAAGAATCTGGGAAGCTTCTTGCAAATGGAGTTGAAGCTGTTCTATCAAAAGAAGGAGCTTTTGTAAGCAAAAAAGATCCTTCTCTCTTTTTAGGCTCATCTTTAGTACTCATTGATGCTATAAAAAACATGGTATCTTGGGGTGTTCCTATCGAGAATGCCATTCAAATGGTTAGTACAAATCCCTCTAGAATTTATAATTTTAATAAAATTGGAACTCTTGTACCTGGATATTTTGCCGACATTACAATTTTTGATAAAAGTTTCCATATCAAAGGAGTTTTCATAAATGGAAATCTCATCCGAAATAATTTTTAGTAAAAGGAAAAAAAATGAAAGTATTTGAAAATTTTAAAGCTATTTCAGCTATTCCAAGAGAATCTGGAAATGAAGAAGGTATCAGAAAATTTCTGGTAAAATGGGCGAAAGAAAACAATTTTAAATATGCTGTTGATAAAATAGGGAATGTAATTGTTTATTGTGAAGCCACAGAAGGCTATGAAAAGGTTGCACCTTTAGCTCTTCAAGGTCATATGGATATGGTTTGCGTAAAAACTTTAGATAGTAAACATGATTTTACAAAAGATGGTATTGACGTCTACGAAGATGGTGATTTTTTAAGAGCAAGAGATACAAGTCTTGGTGGAGATAATGGAATTGCTGTTGCAATGGTTATGGATGTTTTTACAGATAAAAATTCTAAACATGGCCCACTTGAGGCAATTTTTACCGTTTCTGAAGAAACAGGACTTACTGGAGCCTTTAATCTTGATGAAACCCTAATTAAATCAAGAAAATTGATTAACTTAGACAGTGAAGATGAGGGAATAATCTACATCGGTTGTGCGGGTGGAAGTGATGTAACTGCAAAACTTAAAATAACAGAAGTCCCTCTTCCTAGCGAGTTTGAAACTATAAGTCTTGAGGTTAAAAACCTAAAAGGTGGACATAGTGGTGGAGAAATTCACCTTCAAAGAGCAAATGCAATAAAATTGCTTGCAAGAATACTCCATCAGATTGCAAAAACTGTCCCAGTAATGCTATCAGACTTTAAAGGTGGAACAAAACATAACGTAATCCCTTTCCAAGCAAAAACTGTCTTTTCCTTTAATAAGAAATATCAAAGCAAAGTATTTGATATGATTGAAAGTATGGAAAATAAAATTAAGAATGAATATAAAGCTCAAGATCCTGACATTACTTTTGTTAAGAAAAACATTGAAGTAAAAAAAGCAGTTGATGAAAAAGTTAGTAAGGCTTTTATAAATTCTCTATTTTTAACTCCACATGGAGTGCAGGCTATGAGCTTTGCAATTAAAGGTATTGTGGAAACCTCGGCAAACCTTGCTATTGTTAAATTTGAAAACGAAAACTTTATTGTTAGCACTAGTCAAAGATCAAGTGTTGAATCTTCAAGAGATAACATTTCAGAAGTTGTTGCTCAGGCTTTAGCTACGAGTGGAGCAAAAGTTGAAATCGGAAATGGATATCCATCATGGACCCCAAATCCAAAATCAGAACTTGCCGCTTTCTGTAGTAAAGCCTATAAAGAACTTACTGGAAAGAAAGCCGAAGTTACAGCTATTCATGCAGGATTAGAATGTGGAATAATAAACAGCAAAATTGAAGGTATGGATTCAGTTTCAATTGGTCCTGATATTTGGGATGTACACTCAACTAGTGAGCATCTTTCAATCAGCAGTACTTTAAATGTTCTTGCTTTCTTAAAACATCTTCTTGAAATAATTAAATAAAATTATTTGAAGCAAGAAAAGCCCAAGAAAAAAATCTTGGGCTTTTTCTTTATAAATCTATTTATTTAATCTGTCTTCAAAGAAGAATCAAAAGCAACTTCTGATTTACTAAAGTTTATTTTCCTAGTATATTCTAGACTTTCTTTTGCCCCCAATTCCCGAGTCATTCCACTATCTTCCCACTCAACGGATAAAGGTCCTTCATATCCAGTTTCATTAAGAACTCTTATAATACCATCAAAATCAACATCGCCATGTCCTAAAGAAACAAAATTCCAAGCTCTCCTTGTATCTCCAAAATCTAAAAAGGATCCAAGAATTCCAGCTCTTCCATTTTTTAACATTTTTACATCTTTCATATGAACATGATAGATTCTTTTGGCAAAATCCCTTAAAAATCCAACTTCATCAACTCCCTGCCAAACCAAATGACTTGGATCAAAGTTAATGCCTAAGGTTTCTCTCCAATTGAACAAGTCAAGAAGTTTTTCTGTAGTATACCAATCAAAAGCTATTTCAGATGGATGAACCTCCAAAGCAAATTTAATACCTTCTCTGTCAAATACATCAAATATTGGAGTCCATAAGTCATAAACTTTTTTATAACCTTCTTCAATCATCTTTTTTGAAGTTTGTGGATAGGAATACCATCGAGCCCAAATTGGAGAACCTGTAAACCCTGTTATTATTCTTACTCCAAATTTATGAGCAGCCACAGCTGTGTCTTTCATTTCTTGGATTCCCCATTCTTGGATTTCTTTGGGTTTTCCAGCTAGTTCTTTTGGAGCAAAATTATCAAGTCTTTCGTCCCAAATATCACAAACACACTGTCCAGTCAAATGAGCTGAAATGGCCTGACAAGTCAAATTATATTTTTTCAATATTGAATGAACATAGGGAATATAAGATTCATCCTTCAATGCTTTTTGCACATCAAAATGTGCATGGGTGGCAAGTTCTAATCCATCATATCCCATTTCTGAGGCTTTTTTACAAAGCTCTTCAAGACTCAAATCCCCAAATTGGCCCGACGCTAAAGTTACTATTCTTTTCAAAATTATTTTACCTCTACACTTTTCATTTGTTCTGCAGATTCATACAGAGCATCGATTATTTTCATTAATATATAAGCCTCACTAGGTGTATTAAAAGGTTTTGCTTCTCCTTTTATACACTCAACAAAATTCATAGCAGAATCAAGACGGCCCATAGTTTCATCGGGAATGAACTTTACATTTCTATCAACTTGTCTTCCATTTTCAACGGTGTATAATTCGGCTTTATCGTGTGACGTCTCATCAAGACCATCAACATCAAAAATCCTTTCAACTTTTCCACCAGCTTTTGTGCCTTGGAAAACAACGCTGACGGTTTCTCTCTGGTTCATTTCAGCCCAAGAGTTTCTAAGCATTAAACTTTGTCCAGTTTTAAAAACCAACATTGCGTGAAGAGAAGTTTCAACATCACAAACTCCATTTTTACTATCTTTTATATTCCATGGACCTTTGAAAGCTGGGTTTCCCATAAAAGTATCAAAAGTAACAGCACTTACATATTTAGGTTCTGGATATCCCATAAAATGAAGGCCAAGATCCAACATATGAAGAAGATCAATTGTAGGTCCTCCTCCAGACATAGCCTTATTAGTAAACCATCCTCCGAAACCTGGTATTCCATTTCTTCTTATCCAACTTGCTTGAACGGTATTAATTTGACCAACCGCTCCAGTTTTGATGTAATCCATCATGGCTAAAGATTCAGGACGCAAGCGATTGTTGAAATCAAATAATAACAGTTTCCCTTTTTCTTCGCTTTTCTCTTTCATTTGTTTCATCTCAGAAGCATTTAATGCTGGTGGTTTCTCACAAAAGACGCTAAGAGAATAATTCAAAGCTTCTAATACTTGACTAAAGTGAAATTTATTTGGAATTGCAACTGAAACCCCTTCAAGGTCTAAATTGGCATTTATTGCATCTTTAAGACTTGTAAAGCTATGGTCAATATGATTACTTTGAGCAAAGGTCTTTCCTGCTTCAGTATTAACATCAATTATTGCAACAACATTTGCCCCAGCTTTTCTAAAACCTTGCAGATGATAAGTTGCCATTCCACCTGCTCCAATTATTGCTAAATTCATTCTTTTTCTCCTATTTATTTTTCCTATGACTCTGTGCAAGGACCGCAACAATAATAATGACACCTTGAACAAAACCATTTAAGAAAGGTGGAACATTAGCCATAATAAGAACTGTGACAATTATTCTTAACATTAAAATACCAAGGAAAGTACCTACTATTTTTCCTCTTCCTCCTTCCATTGCAGTACCACCAATAGCTACTGCAGCAATGGCATCCATCTCGTAGGCCATTCCTGCACTTGCAGCTTGAATACTTGTAAGTCTACTTGCCAGTAAAAAAGCTGCTAAGCCATATAACATTCCTGCATATACAAAGATTATAGTTTTAACACCATTTACATTTATTCCAGAGAGCCTAGCTGCTTGATGGTTTGAACCCACAGCATAAATATAAGTACCAAACTTAGTTCGATTCATTATAAAAGCTGTAAGAATTGAAATAATTACTAGAAAGATCATTAAATGAGGAATTCCTAAGAATTTACCTGCTGCGATATTTCTAAAAGAGGAGTACATTTGCTTATCAACAGTAAAAGGTCCACCTTGTCCAAGTTGATTTATTATTGATCTCCAAGCAGACATAGTTGCAAGGGTAACAATAAAAGGTGCAATCTTTCCTTTCGTAACGAGAAGTCCATTTATTAAACCAACAATGGCTCCTGAGACAAGACTGAATAATAAGGTTAACAAAATTGAATGTGTTGAATTCAAGACTGTGATTCCCAGTCCAGCTATTAAGGCAACAGAACTACCAACACTTAAATCAATCATTCCAGCTGAAATTATTAAACTCATTCCCATTGCACAGATACCAATAATAGAACCTTGAATAAAAAGATTGGAAATGTTCGACCATTCCAAGAAAGAGGTATTTACTATTGTTGCTACAATCAAAAGGAGTACAAAACTAAGCCAATGACTGTAATTATTTATTGCTTCCGACCATAAATTTCGGATGTTTATATTTTTCTTTTCCATTATAAAAGCTCCTTTGCTGTTCCTGTAGAACATTCCATAATTTGGACTTCACTCATATTGTTTCGTTCAATATTTCCTGTTACTTTCCCTTTATAAAGAACAACAACTGAATCTGCTATTCTATGAATTTCGGGATATTCATTAGTAAAAACCAGGACAGCTTTTCCTTTTGCTGCAATTTTATCAATTAATTCATAGATTGCAAATTTAGCTCCTACATCAATACCTTGAGTTGGATTATCCATTACATAAACAGGAGATTGTAATTCAAGCCATTTTCCGAAAATTACTTTCTGTTGATTTCCACCTGAAAGACTGGTAATAGGATCTTTAGGATTTCCTATTTTAATATTCATTAATTCCTGATTTCTATTAAATCTTTCCATTTCTTTTTTTTGATCAATAATTATTTTTTTCTGTCTTGTAGTAAAATAGGCTAAAGAAAGATTATCCTTTATACTTAAATCTGGAAGGATTCCTCTTTCTTTTCTATTTTTTGGAATCAAAGCAACTCCATCTTTCATTGCATTTTTTATTGAATTTTTTATTATTTCCTTGCCTTTTACTTTTATTGATCCAGATGTGATTTCGCCTGCACCAAACAACCCCATAGACAGTTCATCAGTCCCTGAACCTTGAAGTCCAGTTATAACCATCACTTCCCCTTTGTTTAGTTTAAAACTTACATCATCAAGTCCAGGTCCCATCAAATGAGAAACCTCAAGATAAACTTCATCTTTCTTATGACTAATTTTCTCTTTCTTTTCATCGGCTTCTATATAATTGTGGCCTATTAATAATTCTGTTGCCGTATGAGTATCAATTTCATTGAAAGCTCCTGTTTGAATGAATTGACCATCACGAAGTACTGTATATTTATCACAAATTTCAAAAAGTTCGGGCATCTTATGTGATATATAAATAAAACTAACACCTTCCTTTTTCAATTTTCGCATTATTACAAAAAGTTCTTGAATTTCTTGATTATTCAAGGCAGTTGTAGGTTCGTCCATTATTATTAGTTCACTTTTAAATAAAAGTGCTCTGGCAATTTCTACCAACTGTTTCTGACTGGTCTGAAGACTTCCAACAAGAGCTTTTGAATCTATCTTGGAATTCATAGAATCTAGAACTTCTTGAGCCTTCCTAATTTCTTCTGTTTTATCAACAGTTCTTCTAGCTGTAGTTAGTTCTTCACCAAGAAACATGTTCTGATAAACAGTCAAGTCATTACAAAGATTAAGCTCTTGGTGGATAAATCTAATTTTCATTCCCATAGCTTTTCTTGGAGTCATATTTGTAATTACTTCACCATTAATTATAATATCACCAGAATCTTGACCAAAAGTTCCCGCTAATATATTCATGAGGGTTGTCTTACCTGCACCGTTTTCACCAAGAAGACCATGGATTTCACCTTCACTCACAGAGAAATCTACTCCTTTCAAGGCTTGAACAACACCAAAAGTTTTTACTATACCCTGCATTTCAAGTTTCATAATTCTTCCTTATTTTTTTTAAAAAAGTAAGCTGCCTAAAAGAAGGCAGCATACTTAAATAAAGCTTTTCAGCTATAGACTATAACGTACCTTATACAAATCTTCCATCATATATTCTTCGTAATTTGTTTTATCAATTACTTCAGTTGGAACCTTATAATTCTTTTCGAGAGTTTCTCCCTTCAACACTTTTACTGCAAGATCAACTGCATCACGAACCATGGATGGGCTGAAAGTATATGTGATGAAATCAATATCCTTGAATGGAGGATTTTCAAATAAATCCATATATCCCTTTCCACCGGAAACACCACTAATCAGTTTAATATTAATGTTGGCTGGGCCATCATAATTTTTTAATGCTTCGACAATTCCAAATACTATTTCATCATCATGTGTGAAAATTGCTTTAATAGATTCAATTTCTTCTTTTGATTTAGTATTAAGGAAGTTTTCCATTTGTTCCATAGAAGTCTGTTGTGACCAATTTGTAACAAAAGACTGAACTAAGTTAAAATTGGAATTAGCTGTTTCTAAGAAACCATTTGTTCTTTCCATTGGTACTGTTGAAGAATCACCTTTAAATTCAAGATAATTAACTTTTCCCATTGAAAGATCTTCTGCGAAGTAATTATTAAAATATCTTCCACAATCAAGACCAATTGTTGTATTATCACCAGAAATTTCTGCTGTTGGCTGGAAACCTTCAATAAACCTATCATAGATTATTAAAGGTACGCCTGCGTCTTGAATTGACTGAGCAGCGGATCTTAACTCATCACCAGTTACTGGCCATAAAAGGAAAACATCAGGGTTCATGGCTAAAATAGTTTCAACACCATTACTCTGTTCTCCAGACTCTCCTGCGTTTACAAATCTGTATGTATATCCGTTTGCTTCACAAACCTCTTTAACGGCAGCTTCGCAGTGTTTTATTGATTCCGCGGTAAAACCATGATCGGCAGCAGGTGTTACAACTCCCATTAATTTTTTAGCATTAGCTTCATTTGTTCCTTGAGCAAAAATCATTCCGCTCACAAGAAGTAAAGTAACCAAAATCAGTGAAATCTTCTTCATCTTTTTCTCCTTAGCTTTGAATTTCAATATATAAATGTTAACACACTTTGATAGTTTGTCAAGTTTTATTTTAAAATTTTTCATAAATGATTGATATTTGGCTTTTTTTTAAGATTTTTTTTCAAATTTATGAAATATTTTTCATTTTTCATGAAAATTTTATATTTATTATTGCAAAAAGGCCTTTTTCAGTATATCATTACTTAAAACACAAGGAATTGGACATGAAAAAGAAACCTACCTATACTGAAATTTCAAAATTAACAGGAATTTCAGTATCAACCATATCAAGAGTTCTAAATTCAAATATTAATGTAAGCAAAGAAAAAGAAGAAAAAATTATTACGGCAATGCAAAAATTAGGATACAAACATCCTCTTCTTCAAAAAAAGTCAATGGAAAAAAGTTTGATAATTATAAACCTTCCTTCTTTGAATAACCCTTTTTATAGTAAGATAACTGAAGGAATCAAAAGCGCTGCAACAAGGAACAATTATCAGGTTATGATTCATGAAGACCATATTAATAAAACTACTATTGATTCCATCCTTTATTTAATAAAAAGTACAAAGGCAATAGGGATGATAACTTTAAACCATATTGATGAGGAAGAACTTTTAAGAATTAATGACGCAATTCCAATTGTTCAATGTTGTGAATGCCTTCCTTCACTTGATATTCCTTTTGTTTCTATTGATGATATAACTGCTTCTATTCGTGCTGTTAACTATTTGATTTCTCTAGGAAACAAAAGAATTGCAATGATTAACGGACCTATTAGATATAAATATTCAAAAGATCGTCTTAAAGGTTATCAAAAAGCAATTACCAGTGCTGGTTTTGAAGTAGAAAATAAATTAATTGTACAACTTCCTGAAATAAATTTTGACATGGCAGTATCTGCAGTTATGCAACTTCTTTCATCTCCTAATCCACCAGATGCTTTTTTTACTGTTTCAGATGTATATGCAGCAGCTGTTATACGAGCTGCAATAAATTCAAATTTAAGTGTTCCAAAGGATGTAAGTGTAATAGGTTTTGATAATGTTGAAATTTCTTCCATGTGTACTCCAAATATTACAACAGTCAGTCAACCAAGATTTCAATTAGGTTTATTAAGTTGTGATATGCTTGATAAAATCCTTTGTGGAGAAGGAAATTCAGTCCAATCAATTTTTCTTGAAACAGAATTAATTATAAGAGAAAGCACTCAAGTTAAGTAAAAATTTTATATACTTCTTACATTTTATATGTTATAAGTTAAGATTTTAACTTGACTTGTGAGAAAAAAGCGCATATTGTATTGATATAGGCTTTGTTATAAGTCCATAAAGGAGTGTTTATGAAAAAGAAATTGATTTTTGCATTACTGATATTGGTACTTGTAGTTTCAAGTGTTGGTGCTCAGACTATTACGATTACGCTACTTGGAGCAAAAGCTCCTCAGGCTCCTGTAGAAGAACCTGTTACCTTAACACCTTGGGAGAAACTTTCGAATTTCTTCTCAATGATTTATGATTATTTTACACAGCTATTCTATTCGGGAAGTTTCGCATATTAATTTAGTATAGTTGCAAAAAAGGGGCTGTTTATAAACAGCTCCTTTTTTTATTTAATTCCTGCAAGTTTTTTTGCTTTTTCAACATCTTTTTTTCTTACAAACAAATGAAGGACGGTAACATTCGTGGCTTTTCCACCGATTCCAAACTTGCTAAGTTTTTGTTTTGTCCAGGTTTTTATTCCACCTTTTTCTATCAAATCTTTTGCTTGATAAACTGTGTAATGATCTGTATCAACTATTATTTCTTTTTTAAACATTATTCCTCCTTTTCTTTTACAAAAGCAACAGCAACTGAATGAAAAGTTTTTAATTTTTCTTGTTTTTCCTTATAATCAGGAATATAGTGCGAAACAAGACAATAAAAAGCTTTACCATGATTAAAATAGCCAAGATGGCTTAATTCATGGACAATCAAATAATCAAGCAAGTCCCTACTTAAAACAATCGTTTTAAGGCTAAAAACCAACCTTCCATCTCTAGTGCAATGGGCCCACTGTTTGATTGCATTATTAAGCATGATACTTTTATATTCAAGATTCATAAAATTTGCCCAAAATAAAACTCTTTCTTCATAGTATTTTAGAAGTATTTTCCTACTAAAATTTAAGACTGCTTTTCTTATATTTTTAGTATTTTCTTTTACATACAAAGATAAAATCTTTTTTTCAATATCTAAAGAAGAAGAACCTTTTTCTCTAAAAATTTGAAGGATTACTGTCTCTCCAAAAAACTGAAGAGGTGACTTGTCTTCAAATTCAAGAGTTATTTTTTCCCTTGTTTCATATCTTATTATTTGCTTCTCAATCCAAGAGCTATGAGAAACAACAAAAGCTTCAATTTGAGAAGAAGAAGTGGTTAAATTGGTAGAAACAATAAATTTTCCTTTTGAAAAACGAAGATAGGTGTGTTTTTGCCTTGGTTTTCTCTTTATTTCATACTGTACTTTCAACTAATTTTCCTTTATATTCTTATCTATGATTAAACTACATTTATTACAAGAACTACAATATAAAAAAGAAGAAATTGAAAAAAATCTTAGTTTCCCTGAAACCTTTGAATTTTTGAATACTAAGCTTCAAAAGATTGGAAGCAAAGGGGAATTTTGCATCCATTGCCATTATAATTGTGAAGATAATTTAGGAATGAAGGTAATTGAAATTGGATACAAAGATGCACCTACACCACAAGAAAAAAAAGCAGTTGATAATCTAAAACCTTCTATAAAGATGGAAAACCCTGATTTTGAAATTAGTATTGGTAATTATAGTGCTTATCAGTTTTCTACTATTTTAACCAAAAAAAATTTAATATATAGCTTTATACCTCTAATTCAGGAAAATGAAGGCGATTTTTATTTTAGAATGATAAAGGAAAATGCTATTCAAATAGTTTTGCAGGTTCTTTTTACTAGTTAATCTTGTATTTATCCTTTTATCTATATATATTTTACACTAAGGAAGAAATAAGTTTTGAAAATAGAAAAAATAAGTGATACCATAACAAAAGTTTTTTTTGATAATAACAAAGAATTGATTTTAGTTGGAACCGCACATGTTTCAAAAGACAGCGTTGATGAAGTTTCCAATCTTATCGAAACAGAAAAACCAGATAGACTTTGTATTGAATTAGATGATGGAAGATTAAAATCAAAAACAAATAAAAAAACTTGGGACGAAACGGATTTAATAAAAGTTTTCAAAGAAGGTAAAGCTTTTTTACTTCTAGGAAATACCGCTTTAGCTTCCTATCAAAAACGAATTGGAATGACAACTGGAGTCGCACCTGGAAGCGAACTACTTTCGGCTTATAAAATTGCAGAAGAAAAAGGAATACCCATTTCTCTCTGTGATAGAAATATTCAAATAACCCTTCAAAGAGCATGGAGACTTTCAAATTTCTGGCACAAATCTAAACTTCTTGGTTCTCTTATTTCTTCAGCCTTCAGTAAAGAAAAAGTTACTGCTGAAGAACTTGAAGAATTAAAGAAAAATGATACTCTTCAGCAAATGCTTAAAGAAATGGCCAAAGAATTACCAGGGGCAAAGAAAGCTTTGATTGATGAAAGAGACACCTATCTTGCAACAAATATTTATCTTGCTTCTGGTGAAAAAAAGCTTGCAGCAATTGGTGCAGGCCACGCCGGTGGAATTTTAAAAAACTTAGAGCGCCTTGAAAAAGGTGAACAAAAAACAGACCTTTCTGATATTTCAGTTCTTCCTCCTAAATCAAAAGGTTCTTCTTTAGTAGGATGGATTGTTCCTTTTTTAATTGTTGCTCTTATAGTGTTTGGAGCTTACAGAAACGGATGGCAACAAGGAATTAGAATGTTCCTTTACTGGGCAGCTACTAATGCTTCTTTTACCTTCCTTTTTGCTATTCTTGCTAATGCACACCCCCTTAACTGGTTGGTTGCTGCAATTACAGCTCCAATTTCGGTTTTAAGTCCTGTTCTTGGGGTTGGTATATTTACTGGAATTGCAGAAACCCGTTTAAGACGGCCTACAATTAAAGATTATGAAGCCTTGGGTGATGATTCTTTAAAACTAAAGGGTTGGTTTAAGAATAAAATTCTTCATGCCTTAGTAGTTTTCTTTATGACAAGCATTGGCTCTATTCTTGGAACTTTTGTAGGTTTTCCTGTTCTACTTAACTTAATAAGCTAATAATGAAAATAAAAAGTAATCTTCATACACACAGTACCTACTGTGATGGAAAAAATACTCTTGAAGAAAACATAAAAGAAGCCATAGCTTTAGATTTCAGATCAATTGGATTTTCTGGACATGCTAATTCAGGTATAAGCGATGATACTTGTTGCATGTCAGAAGAAACAACCAAGAAATATTTTTCGGAATTAGAAAACCTAAAACAAAAATATAAAGAAAAAATAACGGTTTTTAAGGGTATTGAACTTGAAGCTTGTAACCCAGAAAACTATCTTGAAACTGATTATTCCATATTAAGTCTCCATTTTTTAAAAACAACTTCATCTTTCTTAAGTATTGATGATACTAAAGAGAAATTAAAAGAAATCATCAAAGAATTGGGGCAAATAAACTTTGTTAACCTGTATTTTGATCAACTTCTTTCTGCTTCTTCAAAAATTAATTTTGATATTGTAGGACATTTTGATCTTTATACTAAGTTTAACGAACAAGAAATTCTTATCGATGAAACAAATAAAAGATATCAAGATATTGCTATAAATGCTTTAGAAGTGCTTTATAAGCAAGGAAGAATTTTTGAAATTAACACAGGAGCTATTTCAAGAGGTTATAGAAAAACAGTGTATCCTTCTCTTTTTATCTTAAAAAAATTAAAAGAATGGAAGGCTCCAATTATTATTTCCTCTGATTCTCATGAAAAATCTAATTTGTCTTTTTATTTTGATGAAACCCAAGCTTTGTTAAAATCAATAGGTTTTAAAGAGCAGGTAGAACTTACTGTAAAAGGTTTTAAAAAAATAAGTCTTTAATTCTCAATTAATTAAAAAACTTTCTTTTATTGCTTGGTTAATTGAAGATACTTTTATTTGATTTAACTTAGATGTCTTTTTGATAGAAGAAGGAGATAATGCTGTTTTAAAACCCATTTCCACTCCAGTTTTTAATCTTCGTTCAGAAAACCCAACAGGCCTTATTTCACCTGCAAGACTTATTTCTCCAAAACTGAATAATCTTAGATTTAAATTCTTCCCTGTTTGAGCACTTACTAAAGCTAGTGCAAGAGCTAATTCAACAGAAACATCATTAACTTTCATTCCACCAGCAATATTAACATAAATATCTTTATTACTAAATTTGAAACCGGCGTGCTTTTCTAAGACAGCAGCTATTCTAGATACTTTTCCATTCTCAATTTTATCCGAATAAACTCTAGTATAACCACTTTTAGATTCCACAACCAAGGCTTGAATCTCAACCATAAAGGTTCTTGATCCTTCACATATTGTTGCAAAGGATATACCAGGAGGAAGAGTAGCTCCACTTCTTTCTGAAACAAACAAAAGAGAAGGGTCCGTAACAGTTTCAAGTCCTTTGACTGTCATTAAGAAAATTCCTATTTCATCAATACTTCCAAAACGATTTTTGTTTGCTCTAATTAGTCGAAGTCCACTCGCAGCTTGGTCAAAATATAAAACAGTATCAACTAAATGTTCTATAACTTTAGGTCCTGCAAGTTGTCCTTCTTTGGTAACATGACCTACGAGAAAGACTGCTGAACCTATTTTTTTTGCTAAATTTATAATTTCAATACTACAAGCTCTTATTTGACTAATTGAGCCTGGAGGGGATAGAATTTCTCTACTTCCAACGGTTTGAAGTGAATCCACAACTAAAAGTGTAGGTTTAACCTTTTCCATAACCAAAAGAATATCTTCTAGTTTCACATTACAAAAAATATTAATTTTATCAAGATTCGAATCAAGCCTTATTGCTCTTTGCTTAATTTGAGAAGCACTTTCCTCTCCAGAAACATATAAAACTTTGTAGTCTTGTGATACTTTTGAAAGTGTTTGAAGCATTAGAGTGGATTTACCAATTCCTGGTTCTCCACCAATAAGAACGGAGCTGCCCCTTACAACTCCACCTCCTAAAACTCGATCAAGTTCAGCAATTCCAGTGGGAAATCTGAATTCTTTCTCCATTTTTACTTCACTAAGCGTTTGAATTTTTATTTCTCCTGTTGTCCGAGATTTTTTTATCCCAGTTGAGGAAAATTGTTGTTCTTCAAAGGTGTTCCAATTTTTACAATCTGGACATCTTCCCATCCATTTAGAACTTTCAAAGCCACAATTGCTACAAACATATTTTACAGTATTTTTCATATTCTCTTTAAGCCTTTATAAAAAGGGGGTAAGGTCTATTTTAGTTTTTTTTAAAAATCTAACAATTCTACTTCAAAGATTAAAAAAGAATTTGGAGGGATAACTCCAGGATAACCCTGAATTCCATAACCTAACTCTGGAGGTATAATCAATACTCTTTTTTCACCTTTTCTCATTGTTAGAAGAGCTTCGTTCCAACCTTCTATTACTTCACCAATTTTAAAAGTAGCAGGTTTTTTACGAACAATTGAGCTGTCAAATAGTTTATTGTTCATTAAACGACCTTCATAATGAACGGTAACCTCTTTTCCATATGCAGGTAATGCTGTTCCACTACCTTTCTTTAAAACTTTATAACGTAACCCTGAGGCTGTTTTCACGGCCTCTGGCCAACGCTTTTTAATTTCTTCATTTATTAGTTCATCTTTTTCTGAAAGTTCTTTTAAAACCTTCTCAGCTTCATTTTTAACTAATTCTTCAAAAGAGTTTTTTGTTACTTTAAAAGCTTTTGCTTTTTCTCCAACTCTCTCAATTTTAATACTATTAATTTTATCACCTTGTTCTATTGAATTTACATTTTCCATTCCTTCAACGACATGCCCAAAAATTGTATGCTTGCCATCTAACCAAGGAGTAGGAACATGCGTAATAAAAAATTGACTTCCATTTGTTCCAGGTCCAGCATTTGCCATTGAGAGAATTCCAGGCTTGTCATGTTTTAAAGAAGCATCAAATTCATCAGGAAATTTGTAACCTGGTCCACCTGTTCCTGTACCATTAGGACATCCACCTTGTACCATAAAATTTTCAATTACTCTATGAAAATTTAATCCATCATAGAAAGGTACTTCTGGACTAGAAAGATTTAATACTCCTTCTACTAAGCCAACAAAATTACTTACTGTCATAGGAATTTTTTCAAATTCCAACTGTACTACAATCTTTCCTTTTTCGGTGTCAATCACACCGTAAAGTCCATCATTTTCACAATAACTCATATTTTCTCCATCAAATTTAAAACAATTGAGATCCCGGTTTCAGCAACTGGTAAATTCTCTCAAGTTCTTCTTGGTCGGTATAAGGGATTTCAATCTTTCCCTTTTCTAAATTACCTTTTATTTCAACTTTTGTTCCTACGACTAATAAAAATTTTTCTTCTATATCAAGGATTTCAAGTTCTTTATATTTTTTCTTTTTTTCTTTCAGAAATTCTCCATCATGTTGAGTAACAATTCGTTTTCCCTGATTCAAATCAGCTGCCATTTTTTCTGTTTGCCTTACAGAAAGATTATTTTCAAGAATTCTGTCAAACAAAACTTGTTGATCAGCAGGATTTATTACTGAAAGCAAAGCCCGAGCATGTCCACTGGTCAATTTCCCTTCCTTAAGAGAGGAAAGCATTTGCTTGGGTAATTGAAGGAGTCTTACACTATTGGCAATTGTACTTCGACTTTTTCCAAGTCTTTTTGACAATTCTTCTTGTGTAATTGAAACTTCTTTTAATAAGTAATTATAAGCTAAGGCTTCTTCATAGGGATTCAAATTTTCTCGTTGAATGTTTTCAATTAACGAAACTTCCATCCTCTGTGTGTTTGAAAAAGTTCTAACTAAAACTGGAATTTTTTGTAAGCCTGCCATCTTAGCAGCTCTAAATCTTCTTTCTCCTGCAATTATGACATACTTTTTATCAGTTATTTTTTCAACCAACAACGGTTGAAGAATGCCCTGATTTTTTATGGATTCACTTAATTCTTTTATAGATTCAATATCAAAATCTTTTCTTGGCTGATTTAAATTTGGTTCAATAAAAGAAATAGGAAGTTGTTCAACTTCAATTGTGTCTTTAGCTTTTCTTTCTGTTGGTGTATTAATTTCAATATCAAAATCTGGAAGTAAAGACTCCATTCCTTTTCCTAACCCATGTTTTTTATTTGCTGACACGTTCAATAATCTCCTTAGCCAATTTTCTATAGGCCTTTCCTCCACTACTGGAATTATCATACACATTTATTGGTAAACCATGAGAAGGAGCTTCGCTTAAACGTACATTTCTTGGTATTAAAGTCTTAAAGACCATCCTATCAAAATATGCAGAAACATTTTCTACAACTTCATTATTAAGATTAGAACGCTTGCTATACATGGTAAAACAAATTCCCAAAATTTTTATTTCAGGATTAAGTTTTTTTTTCACATTAGCAATAGTTCTCATTATTAAATTTAGACCTTCCATGGCAAAATACTCACACTGCATTGGGACAATAACATACTCAGTCCAAGCAAGAGCATTCATGGTTAAGACACCTAATTCTGGAGGGCAATCAACAAAAATATAATCAAACCTTTCATCAAGATTTTCAATAGAATTTTTTAAAATAAGATTTCTTTCTTTGTCGTCTGCAAGCTCAATACTTAATCCTGCAAGATTAAATCCTCCGGAAATACAAAAGAGGTTTTCCACAGCAGTTGTTTGAATTAAACTTTCTTCAAACCCTTCTGTCATCAACTCATAGGTTCCTCTTAATCGTGAATCCGAACTAACAGCACTTGAAAGATTCCCCTGAGAATCCAAATCAACTAAGAGAATTTTCAACCCACTTTGAGCAAGGATAGATCCTAAATTTACAGCAGTTGTGGTCTTTCCCACACCACCTTTTTGATTTAAAAAAATTATCCTTTTTGCTTTCATGCATACACTATAAAATATTAAATCATATTTGTCACTACAGAGTTGACCCTTTTCTTTTGTTACATTAAATTAGGGTAGTAAGGAGACTTCAAATGGAAGATAAAATAAAAACAGCCCTTGAGGCAATCAGACCTTCTCTCCAGAATGATGGAGGGGATATTGAATATATTAGCACTGTAGACAAAACTGTTAATGTAAGATTAAAAGGACATTGTGCTACTTGTGCTTATTCACAAATGACCTTAAAAAATGGAATTGAGAATTACTTGAAAAATACAGTAGATGAAGATCTTGTAGTTGTCAATCATGCATAATGTTTCACGTGAAACTTTTTAACCGGCTTTTATGGCCGGTTTTTTTTGTTTTAAAGAAAACAAAAAACCGCATTATCAAAATAACACGGTTTTTATTTTTTGTAATCTTACTAAGAATAATAATTACTTTTATTCTTCTTCAGGAGTTTTAATAGATTCAACCTCTTCAATCTGGTCTTCTATTTCTTCAACTTCATCCTGTTGGTAATCAGTAGCTGCTGTAGCAACAATATAATCATCATCCGTTTTCATTCTTACAACATTTACACCCTTTGCAGATCTACCTTGAACAGAAATACTCTCAACATGCGTTCTTATAGTAATTCCATTTTTAGTTATACAAACAACGTCATTTTCATTGTTGACCCCAAGAGCTGAAACTAGATAGGTTTCTTTTTCAAGTCCATAAATCATTTGACCTGCAGTACCTCTACTATGTTGCATAAACTGTTCAAAGTTTACTCTCTTTCCTTTTCCAGTATTAGTAATCATGAGAATATCTTTATCATCAGAGACTTTCACTAAACCTATAATTTCGTCTCCTTCTTTAAGTTTCATCCCTCGAACACCATGAGTGGCTCTTCCCATTGCTCTAACAGTATCACAATTAAATCTTAAGCCTTTTCCCTTGTTACTAATAACCATTGCTTCCTGTCCATCTTCACCAAGAACTACTTTAGCAAGTTGATCATCTTCATCTAAGATAATTGCTTTAATCCCATTTTTTCTGGCATTAATAAAAGCTTTCATTGTAACACGTTTAATAACACCTTTTTTGGTTACCATCATCAAATACTTATTATCATCAAAATCTTCAAAACAAATTATTGATGTCAAGCCTTCTTCTTTCTCAAGTTTTGGAAGTAAGGCACGAATGTTTACTCCTTTACTAGATTTGCTTCCTTCAGGTATTTCATACACTTCAAACCAAAAAGCTCTTCCAAAATCAGAAATTACCAAAAGATGATTATGACTATTGGTTACAAAGAGATTTTCAACAAAATCATCATCTCTAAGATTGGCACCCTTAACACCAGTACCTCCACGTCCTTGAGATCTGTAATCTTCAGCACTAACCCTTTTAATAAAACCATTATGACTTGTAACAACAACAACTTCTTCTTTCTTGATAAAATCTTTATCAAGAATTCCATTAACTTCATGAGGATCAATTTCAGTTCTTCTTACACTGTTAAAAGTATCAGAAATATCTCCGGCTTCTTTTTTTACAACTTCCAAAATCTTTTGGTCACTTGAAAGCAAAGTTATAAAATATGAAATTTTTTCCTTAAGAGCAGCTAATTCATCAAGAATTTCTTGAGTTTCTAAATGACTTAATTTCCCTAGTCTCATGTTGATAATTGCTTTGGATTGAATCTCAGATAAAGCAAACCGAGCACAAAGCGCCTGACAAGCAGTATCATTAGATTCTGATTTTTTGATTAGAGCAATTACCTCATCAATATTATCAAGCCCTATTTTCAACCCAAGAAGAATGTGTTCTCTTTCCTCTGCTCTCTTAAGATCAAATCTTGTTCTTCTTTCAATAACATCTTTACGATGTTCAATGTAATAAAACAATTCTTCCTTAAGATTCAACAACATTGGCTTTCCATTAACCAAGGCAAGATTGTTTACGTTGAAATTAGTTTCCAATGTTGTATTCTTAAAAAGATGGTTAACAACAATCTCTGGAATTGCTCCTTTTTTTAGGATTATAACAAGCCTCATTCCATCTCGGTCAGATTCATCTCTGACTTCAAAAATTTCATTTTTAAGAAGCTCTTTTTTAAGTTCAGCAATCCTTTTTACAAGTTCCGCTTTGTTAACTTGATAAGGAATTTCAGTAAAAACAATTTCATCATGGGTCTTTTTCTCTTCCAAGTGATAACGTCCACGAATTACTATTTTTCCTTTTCCAGTCAAAAAAGCAGATTTTATACCTGATTGGCCACAAATTATTCCATAAGTTGGAAAATCTGGACCTTTGATATACTCCATTAATTCCATAATAGAAATATCTGGATTATCAATCATAGCCGCCATTCCTTGACAAACTTCTACAACATTATGAGGAGCCATATTAGTAGCCATTCCAACTGCAATACCACTGGAACCGTTTGCTAGCAAGAAAGGAAAAGCAGCAGGTAAAACTAAAGGCTCTTGAAGACTTTCATCATAGTTAGGCCCCATGTCCACTGTATTTTTTTCCAAGTCCGCAAGCATTACATCGCCGACTTTGCTTAGTTTTGCTTCAGTATATCTCATAGCAGCAGCACCATCACCATCGACACTACCAAAGTTTCCTTGTGGTTTTACTGCAGGATATCTTAACGAAAAATCCTGTGCCATACGGACAAGAGCGTCGTATACGGATGCATCCCCATGTGGGTGATACTTTCCAAGAACATCTCCGACGATTCTGGCACATTTCTTTGTACTAGATGTAGATTTAATTCCCATCTGGTTCATTCCATATAAAATTCTTCTATGAACAGGCTTTAGACCATCCCTTACATCAGGGAGAGCTCTGGAAACTATAACACTCATTGCATAAGTGAGATAAGACTCCTTCATCTCTTTAGAGATATCTGCCTTTATTATTTTTCCAAAATTTTCTTCTTCCACTTTTTTTTCCTTTATCAAGCATCAATATTTGTTGCATAAACAGCATTTGCATCTATAAAATTCCTTCTAGGTTCAACGTTTTCCCCCATTAACATGGTAAACACTTCGTCTGCTTCAACAGCATCATCAAGTGTTATTTGGGTAATCATCCTAGTTTCGGGATTCATTGTAGTTGTCCAAAGCTGTTCCGGATTCATTTCTCCAAGACCTTTATAGCGCTGAATGTGAACAATATTTGAATCTTCAGTAACGCCATTGTCTAACAAAATATTTTCTTTTTCCTTATCATCATATGCATACCATTCTTTTTTACCAATATTGATTTTATAAAGAGGTGGCATAGCAAAATAAATATAACCTGCATCAATAAGAGGTCTCATATATCTAAAGAAAAAAGTTAAAAGCAAGGTTCTAATATGTGAACCATCAACATCAGCATCAGCCATAATTATAATTTTATGATATCTAACCTTTTCGACATTAAAATTAATTTGGCCAATACCAGCACCTATACTGGCAATAATAGGTTGAAGCTTTTCATTTGAAACAACTTTTTCATCTCGAGATTTTTCAACATTTAACATTTTCCCCCAAAGGGCAAGAATAGCCTGTGTTCTTCTGTCTCTGCCTTGTTTAGCAGATCCACCAGCACTATCTCCTTCGACTATGAAGATTTCTCTAAGAGCAGGGTCTTTTTCACTACAATCTGAAAGTTTTCCAGGAAGACCTCCGCTTTCATTCTTTTTTCTTTCATTTTCTTTGGCCTTTCTAGCAGCAATTCTACCTTTTGCTGCATTTATCATTTTTTCCAAGAAAATATCAATAACATTTGGATTAAGTTCAAAATAGTAATTCAATTGATCCTGAACTATTGAATTTACAACTCCCATGACATATTGGTTCCCCAACTTCATTTTAGTCTGTCCTTCAAACTGGGGATCAGGAATTTTAACAGAAACTACAGCTGTTAAACCTTCTCTTATATCATCTTTACTTAAACTTTCAGTAAGTTTCTTTGAAAGTTTAGAATGTTTTTTTAACTGTTTATTAAAAACCGAGGTCAATCCTGATTGAAATCCTGAAAGATGCGTACCACCTTCTCTTGTGTTAATATTATTTACAAAAGCAAAAATATTTTCATCATAGCGATCGTTGTATTGTATCGCAATTTCTACTGTTGCTTTATTTTTAACATCTTCAAAATAAATTGGATCTTCATTTAGAACTCTTTTTTCTTTATTGACGTACTTAACAAAATCTTTAATTCCACCTTCAAAATGGAAATTTTTAACAACAGGTTCCAGCTCAGGTCTATCATCTATAGCATTAATAACAATCCCTTTATTAAGAAACGCTAATTCTCTAAATCTTGAACAAAGAACGCTAAAATTAAAATCTTCTGTTTCCATTATAGTAGTATCTGGATGAAATCTTACAACAGTTCCTGTTCTATCAGTTTCCCCAATTTCTTTAACAGAAAATTGTGGAATTCCTTTTACATATTGTTGCATGTAAATTTTACCGTTTCTGTAAACTTTAACTTCAAAAAAATCACTCAAAGCATTAACAACGGAAACACCAACACCATGAAGTCCCCCAGAGACTTTATAAGCCTCATTATCAAACTTTCCACCTGCATGAAGTTTACTTAATACAACTTCCAAAGTACTAATTTTTTCAATTGGATGGATATCAGTTGGGATTCCCCTTCCGTTATCCTCAACGGTAACAAAATTACCCGCCCCTATAATTATACTGATTTCACTACAATAGCCTGCCATCGCTTCATCGATACTATTATCGATTACTTCATATACCAAATGATGTAAGCCTGTTATTCCAGTAGAACCAATATACATTCCAGGCCTGACCCTAACAGCCTCCAGCCCTTTCAAAACCTGAATACTATTTCCATTGTATTTGTCTACACCGTCTTTAATATTCACATTGTCGTGATGCTCTGCCGGTTTAAGGGTAGAGTCATCTTTAAATTCTTCACTCATATATAAATATCCTTTTGAATTTATTTGAAAACTTTATATTGAATTCTCTTTGTTTATTATACATCATTTTAAGGTGCCTTTTCAAGGATTAGCATAATAAAACACAAAAAACTAATTCTTTATATTATATATATTTAACTTTAAAAAAATAAAAATTATCAGCTAGTTTAAAATTATGCTTGAAAGACAATTGACAACAATGTAAGATTAGTTCATGGATAATAAAAAAGATACCGAAAAAGGAAGACAATTCTGGCTTAATGCAAAAGAAGAATTGAGAACTTCCATTGATAATAAAAGCTACAATATTTGGATAAATAGAATAAGATATGATTCTTTTAACAAGGATGAATTAACATTAAAAGTTGATTCTGCTTTTATCTATGATTCTATTACAAATAACTACCTAGACGTAATTTGCAAAGCAATTGATAACCAAACTAATGAAAAGATAAATACAAAATTAATCATAAAAAAAACTACAAATAAAGAAAATCCCGAAGAAGATGAAGCAGAAGATCCCCTTCCTGTTTCAAAACAAAAAGTTTCTAGGTTGAATTCAAAGTACAGTTATTGTTTTAATCCAAATTATACTTTTGATTCTTTTGTTTATGGTGAAAATAGTGTATTTGCTTTTAATGCATGTAAAGCAATTAGTACTAATCCTGGTTCAAGTTATAACCCCTGTCTGTTATACGGTGGTGTTGGCTTAGGAAAAACACACCTGCTTCAAGCTATAGGAAATCAACTAATTCAAAATTCAAAATTAAAAGTTCTTTATGTTACCAGTGAAAATTTTACGAATGATTTCATAAATTCACTTCATACTCAAGGTACCCAAGAATTTAAAAATAAATATCGTAAATTAGACATTCTTCTAATTGATGATATTCAATTTTTGGAACAAAAAGAACAAACACAGACAGAATTATTTAACACTTTTAATGATATGTACGATACTGGAAGACAACTTGTTTTTACTTGTGATAGACCTGTAAGTGAATTAAAAAATATTACTTCAAGATTAAAAAATAGATTTGAACGTGGCCTTAATATTGACATTCAACCACCCAAATATGAAACAAGAGTTGCAATCTTACAAAAAAAATGTGAAAAAGAAAACTTTATTATTAATGAAACAATTTTAGATTATATTGCTAAAAATGTTCAATCAAATGTAAGGGATTTAGAATCCTGTCTTACAAAACTAAAAGCTTACTGTAATTTAATAGGAAAAGACATCTCTCTTGAAATTGCCAAAGAACAACTTAAAGATTCAATAAAGATTAATGTAGATAAAAATACCCTTACAATAGATTCAATAATTAGAATTGTAGCCAATTATTTTAATGTTTCATCTTTTGATATAAAAGGTAAAAGTAAAAAGAAATCTTTTGCAATGGCTAGACAAATTGCAATGTATCTTTCAAGAGAAACTACCGACTTCTCTACTACAGAAATCGGCCAAGAATTTGGGGGCAGAGATCACACAACAATTATGTATGCCTACCAAAAAATCAAAAGTCAACTTAACATAAACAACAGTGAAACTAAGACAATTATCAATAAAATGATGGTTGAAATACAGGCTTTAAACACCCGGTAGAAGTTGTTGTAAACTTGTTAATAAATTGTGGAGGATTGTGGATAACTTTTTGAATCTTTTTTTTTCGTTGTGCAAAAGTAGATTAATCAACAGGTTATAAAGGCTTTTATTAACAGGTTATTTTTTGTATAATGATAAATGGTTCAAACATTTATTAGGTTATACACAGGAAATGTGGTATATTATTACTAATACTACTATTTTTAAATATATTATAATATTATATAGGAGATAAGAAAAAATGAAATTTATTTGCTCAAAAAACTCAATATTAAATGAAATTTCTAATGCAATTGAATTTGCTGCTGTTAAAAATATTCTTTCGATTCTTTCGAATGTTTATTTGGAAGCTTTTCAAGATAAATTGTACATACGTTCTACTGATTCAAATTTAAGTTTTTCAGCAGAAATCGTTGTCAATGTTATTGAAGAAGGAAAAACAACTTTGCGTTGTGATACTTTGCTTAATATTCTTAAAAACATTCCAGACGATGAAGTTGTATTTGAAGAAAAAGAAAATATTATGTATATCAGCGCAGCTGAACATAAAATTAACTTTAATATTAAATCTACAAAAGTAGATGATTTTCCAAACAGTGAGAAATACTCTGATTCAGAGTTTTTTAAGATACCAAAAAAGACTTTATTAAAATTAATAAATCAAACTATTTTTACAGTTAGTCTTGATGAAAAAAAACCTTTTATGAATGGAACCCTTTTAACAAAAGAGGATGATTTTATTATTATGGTTGGAACTGATGGAAAGAGACTTTCTTTTGCAAAAGAAAAAATTGAGAATGATATTCCTGATTTCTCTAATGCAATTATTCCTTTAAAATTTTTAAACATTATTAAAAAATTTAGTATTAGTGAAGGAACTTTTGATGTTTTGATTAATAATACAAGCATGGTCATGAAATTTAATAATTATGTAATAAGTTCTGTGCTTATAAATGCTAATTATCCAAATTATAAAAGAGTAATTCCTGAAAATAATGATAAATTTATAAAAATTAAAATTAATGATATGAATGAAGCTTTAAAGAGAGTTTCTTTGTTTAGTGAAAATAAATATAAAAAGATTTTATTTAATATTGATTCAAAAAAAATTACAATTTATACAGAAGATTCTGAAATTGGCCAAGCAAAAGAAGAAATTGAAGCTGAATATGAAGGAGAACCTTTTACTTGTGCTATTAATTATTCTTATTTGGTAAATCCTCTTAAGGCTATGGAAGGTGAATTTTTCTGCATTTGGTTTAATGATCCAACTAGAGCTTTTATTGTAAAACCAGAACCAGAAAGGGAGTATTTGCATGTAATAATGCCAATGCAAATTAACTAGAAAATAAATGAAATTTAAGAAAATAGGCTTCAGAAATTTTAGGAATTTACAGGATGGTTATGTTAATATTCCCAACCGCCAAATTCTTCTTGTTGGTGAAAATGGACAAGGGAAAACAAATTTTCTAGAAGCCCTTTATTTTATATGTTATGGATCTTCTTTTAGAACAAAAAATCTTAAAGAATGTATAAATTATGGGAAAAATAATTTTGAAATCTGGGCTGATATTATTAATAGTAGCGGATATGAATCTAGAATTAATATTAAATATAATCAAGGAAAGAAAATAATTTTAATTGATAATCAAGAAATTCATGATAGGAAGGAACTTATTTACAATATTCCTTGTGTTAATTTTTCATATAATGACATTGAAATAATTAGGGGACTTCCCCAGGAAAGAAGAATTTTTTTTGATCAAATTTTATGTATGTATGATTCAATTTATTTGGATAACTTAAGAAAATATAAAGTTTGTCTTAAACAAAGAAATGCTGCTATTAAAGATTCTATTTACGAATTAATTCCTATTTATAATCAAAAATTAGCCGAATATGGATTTAGTATTTTTCAAGCTAGAAAAAAACTTGTTAAATATTTTAATAGTATTTTTCCAGACTTTTATTCAGAGATTGCACAAGATAAAAGGATTATGAAAATTTCATATAATCCAAGTTGGAAAAAAATAGAATCTACAGAAGATATAATTGAAATTCTTGAAAAAAATCAAGAATTAGATCTAAAAATGTTAACTACTACAACTGGAATTCATCGCGATAAGTTTATAATTTCTGATCAGAATGGACCTTTTATAAATTCTGGTTCTACGGGACAATTAAGATTGGCTTCTTTGGTGTTAAAGAGTATTCAAGCTTTTTATTTTAAAACTTATTCTAATTTAGAACCTATTTTGTTGATTGATGATGTTCTTTTAGAATTGGATAGTAAAAAAAGAGGAAAATTTTTAGAAAAGATGGTAAACTATAGTCAGGTTTTTTTTACTTTTCTTATTGAAGAAAAATATTTTTCTAAAATCAAAGAGGATAGTTTGATTTTTAAAGTTGAAAAAGGAGAAATTCTTAATGAAGGATAAAAATAAGAATGAAATTCTCTGTAAAAGTGGTACTCAAAATGCTATTAAAAATGATGAAATTATTAAATCTTTATTTGAAAAATATCATATTGATAAAAATAATATTTTCTTTAAAATCAGTTTACAATGGGGTGAAATAACAAAAGGAGACTTTTATGAACATGTTAAACCTTATGAATTGAAGAATAATGTTTTGTATTTATTGTGTGATAATAGTGCTTGGGCCTCTGAATTTCAATTTGAAAAAAAAACTTTAATATGTAAATTAAAAAAACTTTTTCCAGAGAATAAAGTGTCAAATATTAGGGCTATTGTGAAAAAATAGCAATAATACCTCTATTATTTTAAATTATTCTATTGACTAAAATATAAAATATTAGTTAAAATCATTTGCCTAGAGTATTTATATTTACTCTATATTAATATGAAAAAATCCGCTTAAGAGCGT